>Ga0098074_1000300_pt1 | contig 37422 bp, 59 predicted proteins | sample 32_taG_FD_75064 | JGI IMG/M metagenome (GOLD analysis project Ga0098074, IMG submission 75064) | Marine viral communities from the Gulf of Mexico - 32_GoM_OMZ_CsCl metaG | ecosystem: Environmental > Aquatic > Marine > Oceanic | place: Atlantic Ocean: Gulf of Mexico | collected 2015-07-12 | reverse complement strand
TGGATCTATACTTACATGACTCACAAAACTCTTTCAAAGCAAGAGAGAATAGTGACAGGGTAATGCATGAGGTATGTCACGCTATACTAATAGGAACACCAGACTTTGTATCAGGAGTTCACAACAACATAAACAACAGGTTTACAGTATCTTTTTGGTTTTGGGATAGATTTAAATACACCAAATTCCAATTATCCATAATTGACATCAGAAAATACACAGTATCAAATCGCAGTAGCAATTAACTATTGGGATGATCCAAAAGGGTTAATCAAAATATTAACCAATGACAAGGTATATGAATTTATAACAAAATTCTATGTAATTGATGGCAGATATGAGGGCAGAAATGATGAACCTCAAAGCCATCCAGATTATCTAACAGACCTGGAAAAGATATATTCTAAGATTCATATTGTAAGTATGGATGGAGCAAAACAGATAGACAAAAGGAATATGTACTGGAAACTAGCAGGAGCAGATAAAATGGACTATGTGATAGTATGTGATTCAGATGAATATATTGATATCAATCCAAACGTATTTGTCAGTTCGTTACGAACAATAGATGACAGGCCTGAGAAATGTTACCCTATAAAACAACACATGGAAGGTATCACAACCATGAGCAGACCAAGACTATTCAAAGCACCATTCACATTCAGGCATAGACAGAATGAGAAAACCATATCACATGGATCTCTATACGATAAGGATGATACTGAGATTATCAATCAAATGTATATGTGGTTCAAAGACCATCCAAAAAGAGAGATTAACAGCGACAATCAATCAGGCGTAGAAGGTATAGAAATGTGGCACAATAAAGAGTTCAGAAGCAAGGAACGTGTCATAGCAGATAGAGTCTACTACGATGAAACACCTACTAGATAAATAAAAAATGGGGTTAAAGCCCTAAGCTTTGTATGATATAATCGAATTCTTTCTCAAATGTGTTATCTTGTTCATTCTTCTTTACGGTAACTGTACCGTACTTTGAGGTACTGATTAGGTACAAATTCTCTAAATATTTATTGGCCATTCTAAACCACATCATTCCTAGTGGTATCTGTAGAATTTGTGACATAAATACTTCTTCTACCATTGGTCTATATAAACATTATTATGACCAAGTACGGTTCAACAGACGAAATGGAGAAATTAGCATGGGGAGGAACGAAATCTAGTACACCAGCAACAGTAACAACCATACAGAATACTGTAACAGATATGATTAACATTATACTAAACAGGAACAGTGACTTTACAACTGTACCTACAGCAATAGACTCTATTGCTAACCTTACAGGTTCAGAAATCCTTAGAAACTTAGGCAGAAGGACAGAATTGTCAACAGTACAAATACATGACCAATTAGCAGTCTTACTCAAGAATTATATGGATCAAGCACCTCAAGATCAAACCAGATGGGGTAATGTCTGGTACACCTAATGGCTGTAACATTTACTAACTTATCTGGATCAAGAGAAAATTTAGATAAGACAATAAGGGCATTACTTGAAGATAACTGGACAGCATCAAACATCACAGGCACTATCACACCAAACTTTATCAGTGATACTGAAGAACCTGATCAATTAGCAAGAGCAGATGGTGCACAAATAAATGAGATTAGGATTAACTATTCTAGTAGAACAAGATATGAAACAGATACGTTTGAAGTTAATGGAGATGACAAGCACGCATGGGTATGCGAATGTTTCTTAGAAATTCAAGCAGAATCATTACAGATATTATTAGAATTAGAAGATGAAGTACACAGAATCCTATGGCAAAATAGACCAAATGGAGGAACAAGATTACCTAAGAGTGGAGGAGCAGACAGTGAAGTAGCTTTCTTTGAGGATTCAGAACCACCATTTGAACGTTTGGAACCTGAAGCAGATGACGACCAGACACCTACATCTCAAGCAACACTTAAGATGATTTACTACAAGATTAGGACTGCGTAATACTTCTCTATAACAAATTTAGTAGATTAGTGATATGGCAATTTCAGCTCACAATGTAACAACCAAAAGAGATATTGTTAAGGAATTACAATATGTTACAGAAGGAGACAGTGTAGCAACACCATCTTTATACGGAGCAACACCAAGTTCATCATCCTTTACACTAGTTGGAAACAACACCGAGATTAACATTCAACCAGATGTTCAACACATGGATGTATCAGTATTAGGATCAGAAGATGTCATTGAAGCAGTTAAGACACAATCATTATATGCATTTACAATTAAAAATAATCCAATAGATTTATCATTATGGAAATATCTATGGAACGCAAGCGGAGGCGGAGCAGACAGCCCAGACAGTTCATTATCTTTCACTTATTCATTTAACTTAGACGGAACAGAATATTTCCAACACATGAGAGGATGCAGACCAACATCAGGAACATTATCTGTATCAAGAGGAATGTGGGAACAAAACATGACATTTATTGCTAAAGATATTACAGTACCAAACACAACAGATGGTAACGGAGGAACTCCAGTTTATCAAACATCAGAAACCTCATCAGCACCAATAGTACATAGTGACGGTGGAGCAGATCCTTTCACTTGGAACAGTGTAACTTATGGAGAACGTTCATTCTCAACAACAGTAAACAGAAACATGGCAGTTATGGCAGTAAACGGAGAAACTGATATCACTTATACCAAAGCAACTGACAGAAACATTACATACACAACAGATGTATTCAGTGGAACAAATTCAAATGAAACTACATTATACACAGATTATGAAGCCAAAAACGCAAGATCATCAAGTTACAAATTCAATTCAACAGGACCTGTAACATTAACATACGCAAACTGTGTTATCACAGACTATGCATACACTCACGCAGCAGGCTCAGCAGATGCATTAATTGAATCTATCACTGTTAGAGCAGAATCCTGTACTGACCTATAGATTTATATACTATAATACTTTATCGGTATTATGTTTTTAGATACATCTAAGAAGAAATGGATTATTAGAGATTTAGAGATTCCTGTTACAGAGAACGTATCTATGAAAGATATGAAATGGTTTAGAGAGAAAATCAAAGAAGCAGCAGCAAGAGAACAAGCAGGAGATTTAACACAAGCAGAAGCACTACAGACAGATGAAGAATGGTGGGAGAAAACTTGTGAAGTAGGATTAGGAGTATCAGTAGATGACATATTAGAGTCAGGTGTAACCGAACCTGAGTTCAGAGAACTAATGGCGGAGGTATACACTTTTTTAGCAATTTATGGAACGATAGAAAGAGCCAAGCAGTCCGCTTTGTACGAAGTAGAGACGAGAAAGAAAGAAGGCAAGCTTACGAAGACTACCCAGAACTCAAAGAACTAATACCAATGATAACCCTGGTTAGAAATGGGTTTGGATCGTGGACAGAAGTTTTCGCATTAAAAGAGAAATTAGGAATGGAGAAACTAATGGAAATCCAGAATATACTATCTATATTGCAACAAGAGGAAGAATTAGATAGTAGGAGAAGATAATGCCATTAGAAGTAGAAGGACTAGATGAAATCAAACAACAATTCAAAGAGTTCAAATTCAAAGGAGGAAACGTAAAATATAGATTCTTACAGATGATAGGAGAAGAATCATTAAGGTTACTTAGAATGAATACACCTGTAGACACAGGAGCATTAAGAGATGGATGGGTAGTACAACAAAGTGAGAATGGTGTGGATATTATCAATGACCAACAGGACTTGATATCATTTCATACCTTTGGTACTATAAGACACTTGCCTAACCCATTCATTAAAAAAGTCAATGATATTGTTAGAAATATGGTAATGGATAGATTGAAAGAAGCACTACATGAAAATATGAGGGCTTTTAAGAAATTAGGAAAAGGTAGAAGATATCAACAAGTAGGAAGAACTTCAGCAGGATTCACAGGCGGTGTATCATTTGCAGGTAGAGCAACATTAATAAGAGCAGGTACAGGTAGAAGACAATTAAAACGTAGGATATCTCTTAGGCGTAGAAGAGGCTCACAAGTACAAGGAAACCATAAGGTAAAAGTTGGATAATACTTCTTCTACCGTATTTATAAGGTATATTTAACATGGTTAGTAATGATAGTGTTACTTATAGGTTTAGAATAGATTTATCCCAAATGACAGTAGAAGGTCAAAAGGCCGTAGCATTATTAGAGAAATTAGAGAGAGGAGGTCAAAAGGCTGCAAAAGGTATTGATAAAGTAACAGATGCATCAAAGAGGACTAAAGACCAATTAGCAGCATCAGCCATTAACTTCCAGACAGCAACACAAGGTATGCTTAACTTATCAACAGCAGCAGTTCAGACTTATACTTCCATCAGTAACTTAGCCAGGGCAAACAACAGGGCAAAGATGTCCGTTATCGCAGTAGCAAGAGCAGAGGATTTGTTAGCAAACAAGATAGAAAGACAAAACGCATTAAGAGAAGCAGGACAAGCAGGATCACAGAAATACATCAATATCACAAAAGAGATAGCAACAGCACAAGCAGACCTTACAGTAAAACAGGAAAAGATGGTAATCGAGCAAGAAGCAGTAAACGATATCTATATGCTGTTCGCAACAAACGTAGCCAACGTTACAGTATCATCAATGCAGACAATCGCAGTATTAGATAAAAACCAAATAATATTAACCAAAGCAAAAAATGCAGGACAGAGAATAAGTAATTTCTTATCCCTAGATGCAGCAAGAAAAGCATATTCACAAGCCGCAGCAGAGGGAGTTAACTCAGCATCAAAAGGTGTAGCAATAGGAGTAACAGCAAAATTAACAGCAGCAATGTGGGGATTAGCCGCAGCAACAAAAGCAGTAGTAGCATCTAATCCATTATTAATGGCAGCAATGGCAGCAATGACAGTAGCATGGGCTGTTCACGAAACTGACATACTTGGAACTAAAACAGCATTAGATGAATATCTTGGAGTAGAAGAAGACCATCTTAAATTAATGGAACAGGAAAGAAATGCAGCAAACGCATTAACAACAGCTAACAATGATTTGAAAGATTCATACGCTAAACTAACACCTCAAGTTAAACAATATCTTGAAATGCACAGAGATGCATTTATCCACATGGGCGATGCCAGAATGGCAGCCAAATACCAAGCACAACTATTAGGAAAGCGGCCGCAGGATTTTAATTTACCCTCCGTAGGAGGAGGGTTTACACCAACAACAGCAGGAGTAGCAGCATCTACAGCCACAGCAACAGCTACAGCACAAGCAGATATTGGTGGAGGATTATTACCAGCAGCATACGGAGATTCAGCAAGTCCAGCACAAGCAGCAGCAACTCCAGCACCTCCAGTAGATGATGAAAGAGCAGATCCATTCGGAACTCCATTACAAAAAGAATTATACAAAATGTTAAACCCTATTGAACAAAGAGATACTGCTATCGTATTGGCAGCAAGAGAACAAGCAGCAGGAAGAATAGGAAAATCACAAGATTACTTGAATGAAGCAAGAAAACTATTAAACGCAGCAAAGAACTATGTAGACAAACCACAATTATCTCCAGCAGAACAATGGGAACAACGCATGAAAGGAATATCAAGTGATGCATTAGCAGCATCAAGTTTCAAGAGTTTTGCTCCAACAACAAGAACAGTAGGAGCAGCAGCACAAGAATTAAGATTCGGTATCGATATAGCATCAAGAAGAGGAATTGATCCAAAGTCTACAAGAGGACAGGTATTAAACAAAACAGGTAGAGATATAGGATTAATAGGAAATCTAGTAAGTGTAAATGAAGGTATCAGATTAGCTAACTTACAAACAACTATGGCAGGATTCAGTAATACCAAAGGAGGTAAAGCATCATTAGCAATAGCAGCAGTAGGTGGAAACGCTACACAAGCATGGCAAATACCTGAATTTGGAATAAGACCAGAAAGACGTAGACAATTAGACATCAGAGATCGTAATACAAACTTATTAAGATTTGGAGGAAAATTAAGACCTGGATTTTCAATATGGGATGAAGATGCAGTAATAGGTGGATATGGATCAAGAAAGGCATATAGTGATGCAAGCAAGAGGATATTCTATAATGCTGTAGATGAAGCAAACAGAATGATGACTTTCTTCGGTGGAGGAATAGATTCATCAAGAATTAGAGGTAGATCATCATTAAGATCTGAACAAACCAGAGTTAAGAATAGAGCTTTCGTCATCAGAGAAGCCTTAACATTAGCAGGATTAGGATATAGAACTATCAATACAAGAATAGGAAGGAGACCTGATAGATGGAGAGTTCTTAAACTTCAAAGAGATTTAGCAGAGACTATATCATATAACAATAATCAATATGCAAAAGCACAACAAATCAACTTATTAGAACAAGATTATCAATTAAGAGGATTTGTAGGAACTGATATGTCACTACCAAGTCTTCAAGATAGAGTGGCAGCAGAAGATGAAAGAATGAGATCAATAGGTTTAAATAGAACAGAAGCATTTCAAATTATTGATACAGCAGGAAGAGGAAGGGAAGAAATTGACGATAGAATATTATGGAAAGATAGGTTGAACCATATGTCAACAGGAACTAGTGTATTATGAGTTCTCTAACACCAAACTATGATCCGAATCCATTACATCCTAGACTAGTGATAACTAACCTTAGCGGAGGTGCTGCATATCAATTCGAATCAGCACAACTAGTATCAAATCCAACACAGGACTTTAAACTAGAAGCATTGAACTTACATCTTGGAATAGATGATGACTTTGGATTCTTACAATTAGTTATTCACGATCATGATAATGCATTTACTGATTTAACTGATTCTGACAGACCAGGTGTAATAGGTAGAGAATGGGGTGTTCAATTATTCTTAGGCAAAACATTGGCATTAGAAGAAAGATGGTTCTATGGAAAAATAAAAGACTTTGCAGTATCAAGACCAACAACAGGAATACAAACAATATCAATAAACTGTGTAGGATGGGGAATCATATTAAGGGAAAGAATGAGTAGACTAGTTAGAAACCAAGCCAAAACATCAGACGGAATCACATTAGATGACACAGATGATTCAACAAAGATATCAGAGTTACTGTTAGACTTATTCAATGATAAAGACCATTACATAGATGACAATATGACAACATTAGGAAATATAACAGCACAGACATCTACCACAGGAGAAGGTATAGATGAATCTGTAACTAGCGGAAAGATAGCAAACGTAAACTTTAATGTGGCATCATTTGCACAAATCATATCCAACTTATGTGGAATAGCAAATACTACATGGCAAATTAACTCAGATAGAACATTAATAGTTCAAGATCCATCAACAATAGATTCAGGATTCTTGTTTACGAATGATTTGACATCAACAAAAGCTACAACATGGGATTCAACAAAGATAGGATATGTATTAAATGCACCGTTAGAATGGAAGGATTCATCAGCAGATATGCTATACAATTTCGTTCATGGTTTCGGACACTTTAAACCAGGTGTTTCAGTAAGTGAGACTACAACACCAGATGCAGCAGATAACTTGGATTCAGAATGGCACGCAATTCCATTTACTCCTACATCAGATAACATAGTTAAAATTGCAATAAGATCTATCAAGACAGGTACACCAGCAGTAGCAGGAAGCGTACAAATATGGGGAGATACTGGAGGAAGTGGCCCAGATTCAGCAGATGTAAGATGGAAGAAGGCACTTAACGTAACAACATTAAACAAACTAGGAACTACAACACCTGCTAATTGGTTTGAGATTCCAGTTAAACCAAGACTTCAAGTAACACCAGGAGAGCAACTATACATAGTTTTCCCTAAAGTCGGAGATGCAAGCAATACCATATCAGTAAACTATACAGCAGGAAGCGGAACATATTGGGATTCTACAAACGGAACATCGTGGACAAGCAGAACAGGAAAATCATCATACAGAGTATATGAGTCAAGAAGATTAACCACAACTGTAGAAAATACATCAGCATCAGAATTATTACCTGAACTTAGAGAAAGAGTATTTCCTATAAGAGCAGACTTGGAAGAACAAACTGTGAGGGAAACACTAATTGCAGCAGCAGAGGTATTAGGTAAACAAAGAAGAACCTATGGACAAGTTATGATATCTCCTGTAACAGCAAGAATACCATTAGCAACTCACTGTAACTTGGTAGATGTAAAGACAGGATTAGACGTAAGGGCAAACATTACAGGTATAGACTTACAGGCAACATCAGCAGAACAAGGTGTTCAAAGAATTGCATTAACATTGGATGGTTATAGAAGATGAGTGATATATCCAGTTTTGTTAGGAGAGGACAAAGTAACAGTGAGAGTATAAACAAACTTCAAGCATTAATTACACCATTAGCATTTCCTGATCCTGAAGCAGATACATTAAGTGAACGTATCATATTGGCAAGTCCTGTAAGGAAAAGAACATTAACATCATCAACAGGATTAGATATTACTACTGTGGCCACAGGAACCAGAGACAGATTATCAAACACATATACTGTAGTACCTGACACTTCAACACCATCAGCATACGCAGTATCTAATACCACAACAGGAACTATCACATTCGGAGAAGACTCTATAATCAAAGGAGGATGTGGAGGACTATTCAATGGTACTCAATATATTACCATACCAGATGATGCTTCAATAGAATCAAACTCTCCAATAGGATTTATGGTAGCATTTAAAACAGATGGAACACAAGGAACATTAGGATTATACTGTAAGAAAGACGAATCAACATCAACCAATGCAGGAATATATATAGAGATACTTAGAAACAGTGTAGCAGACTTTGAACAAAGTGGCCCGAACTTTGACTCTGGAGATTTCAATACAACCACACAAGCATCAGCAGTAAGGGTACATATAGCAGATGGAACAAATGAAGTAGACTTTACCCAGACAACCACAGCAGATTTATTCGATGGTTCAGTTCATACTATCACAGTAAATATAGCCAATCTATCAGCAGATTTCGATGCTACTGACTTCGATGCCACAGATTTCGATTTAACCACAAACCAGACCATAGAGATATTTGTAGACAAAGTATCAGAGGGAACCACATCAACAGCATCTATTACAGGTAATTTGACTAACGCTAGAGATGCCTATTTTGGAGGTAGAGATAATGGGGGAACAATAGATTCCAAATTACATGGATATGTAGCATTATTTGAACTTCAAAACCATTTATTTACACAGGCAGAAATAGACACATTCCACGATGATGACAGGGTGTCCGTTACGAACCAACTAAACGCCATACATTTCTGTGGGGATGATTCTTCAAGTACGCTAGCAGATGTCTTCTAAATACTTCTCTTTGTCATAAAATATCTAGGATTAATATGACTTTTGAAACTATTACAGGAGCAGTAGCATCTACAGCAACAGTAGTAGGTGGGGAACTTACCAACAAATATAGTAATTTCTTAAACGGTGGAGGCTCTGAAGTAGCCACAATTTATGATGATGATATCTTTATTGTAGATCCAGCAGATTCTACCAAACGTATTAGACTTAACGCAGATGCCTTATCCACATCAACAGATGTTATATGTTCTGTAAAATCAGATAATAATGTAAATCTAGGATGTGTAGGAACTCACGAATTATATATTCCAGCAGGAGCAATGTATACAGTAACAACAAATGGAGCAGATTATACTACTAGAGAATTAGCAACCAATGATGTTATGTTATCAACATTTAACTTTGATACTACAACAGCACAAAAGGTTCAATTTAATTGGGCAACACCTGCAAATTGGGATGCAGGAACCGTTACATTTAAACTATATTGGACTACAACAGGTGGATCAGCATCACAAACCGTAGACTTTGACTTGGCAGGTGTAGCATTTGCCGATGATAATCCATTAGATACAGCATTTGGAACAGCACAAAATTGTACTGATACATGGATAGCCGATAATGATTTACACGTTTCTACTGCTTCTTCTGCAATTACAATAGCAGGTTCCCCAGCAGCAGGAGAGTTAGTTGTTTTCCAATTATCAAGAGACGTAGCAAGTGACGATTTGGGGGTAGATGCAGAAGTTATAGGAGTATTATTAGAATATTCCACAGATGCATCTAACAGCAGTTAGTTGTCTTTACCATTTATGCAACCCTTTTTAGGGCTAGGAAACTCATTACAAACTGCACAAACAGGTGGAGCAGTAGGCGGATGGGTAGAATTAGCAAGAACCACATTAGGAAGTGCTGGAGATAGTATTACAGTTTCAAGTTTAGATGATAAGAGATATTATATGGTTTTAACAGATTTACAAGATACAGGGGGTTCTATTCATGCAGAGATGAGATTAAATGGAGATACAGGTTCAAATTACCATTACAGATACAATAACAATGGTGGATCAGATGTAACAGGACAAGCAACAATAATGGCATTAAACCCTGCTGTTCAAGCATCAGATGTATTTTCTGTGGGATATTTAGCAAATCTTTCATCTAAAGAAAAATTACATATTAATCATTGTGTAAATCAATATGCTTCAGGAGCAGCAACAGCACCTTATAGACAAGAATCAGTAAATAAACACGCACAAACAAGTAATCCTATTAATTCTGTTACTGTCCGTAATGGTGCTGGTTCAGGAGACTATGCCATTGGTTCTGAGTGTGTCGTACTTGGCTGGGATCCAGATGACACGCACACTACCAATTTCTGGGAAGAATTGGCTAGTGTTGAGTTAGGAAGTGCAGATACAGAAATAGATAGTGGAACAATTTCTGCAAAGAAATACTTATGGTGTCAAGCTTATCTAAAACCACCAGGTGCTTCAAGAGTAGGTTACATCAAATTTAACAATGATACAACATCTTATTCTTGGAGAAGGTCAAATAATGGTGGATCAGATGTAACAGGAACAAGTGACTCTGCTATCAGAATGGATGAATCCAGAGCCACAAACAAGTTTGTTAATTTCTTTGTAATTAATAATTCTTCAAATGAAAAATTAGTTTTAGGTCATTCAGTAACACAAAATACCGCAGGAGCAGCAAATGCTCCAGAACGAGATGAGTTTATCGGGAAACATGATGAAACAGGAGCACAGATCACATCAATTCAAATTAGAACTAATACAGGAAATTGGGATACAGGCACAATTCTAAAGGTATGGGGTTCTGACTAATGGCATGGGCTAAGAACGGAACACCCGACACATTGGGAAGTGCAGGAGATACTTTATCTATTTCTGATTTAACAGAAAAACAATTTGAGTTAATTTTATGTCATGTTATTTCATCAGGAACTACTAATAGTCAAATGAGATTTAATAATGACAGTACAAACGAGTACGCTAATAGACAATCAGATGATGGAGCGGCAGATGGCACACAAACTTCAACTACTGGATTGACAGATAATGGTTCACCAGCGGCAGATATTTTTATTGTTACTTATCTAATTGATGTTTCAGGTGAGGAAAAATTAGCGATGCAATTTCAAATTAATCCTGTCACAGCAGGTGCAGGTACAGCTCCATCTAGACGAGAACAAGTATCTAAGCACGTTCCTAGTGAAAATACAATAACACAAGTGGATTTTATTAACGCAGGAGCAGGAGATTTTGATACAAGTTCAAACCTTTCAGTAATAGGAACAGATTAATCATGGATTATTGGGAAGGAAAGAATCAAGGGGATTATTATCTATGTGACAGATGTAACGTAGCCAAGTTAAGTGAGTATGAATATGAGGGTAACTACAACCCAGACAATGACAACAGATATTGTCAGGAATGTGCAAACTGGATTATCCTAAAACATTACAAGTGTGAATCATGCGGAAATTCAGGATCTCATAGAAGTGAGAGAATACTTCCTTTGACCTGTCAGTGTGGAGAAACCTTATGTTTAAAGTAGACAGAATCGATACAGCAGATTCATTCTTTACTAAATTCGTGGTAGAATCAGATAAAGGACAATTCCAAGAATTTAATATTCCTGTATGGGATGCAGATGAATTTGAAGCTAAAGTACAAGGATTCACAAACATAGACTTTAACAATTTTAAAGAAAAGGCAGGAAAGAGCAATGCACGACCTAGCCAATAAACTTTATGACTCGATAAGTCTATCACAAGGTATTAGTCCAAATCCTGTATCAGTATCTTACGAACCAGGTACAGAACATATCGCAACCAAACATGATGTCTGGACAGTATCAGGATGGAAAGAGAATGAAGTACAGTTTAAGGGCAGCCATATCATAGACCAAATAGAGAAACTACAGTTAGAGATAGCAAACGATTTGGTAAACAACAAGAACACAGCACCAAGACCAACATACTTTGAGAACGTAGATAACGTATTAACATTAATCGGATTAACAGAATCAGCAAAAAGAGATACAGGAGAAGTCTCTACAACATTGACACATAACTCTATTGGTACAGGAAGTACAGCAGCAACAGAATCTGACACTGATCTTGAAACAGAAGACACAGGAGGATCTTATGCTAGATTAGCTTATGCATCAGCAGGACAAAGAAAAGTAGCATCACAAACAGCAAAGTATGGAATGGTATGGGATGACTCTACAGTTAGTGCAGCAGGTGTAGTTATCACAGAATCAGGAGTACATTGGCACGTATCTAACGCTAACTCAATTCACGCTAGAGTTACATTTACAGCATTTACCCTATCAGCAGGGGATTTATTCGTAACACAAATTAACGAACTACATCAAAACGGTTAAATATAATTAGTTCGTAACGAACGGTATGGCCAAGAAATTATCAGGTATTGCATACGGACAAAGAAATTTACAAAAAGGACAGAACGATACACAGATACTGATAGGCTTGAAAAGGTTTATTAAGGAGGAGTTTGGATTAGATTTCAAGAGGGAATGGTATGTCGGATTTGATAAAGAATATGGAAACTTATGCAGAATTAGTGAATCGGTTGGTAGAAAAGAGCTCGAACGATTTAAGTGGAAAAACCCAGACTTGCTGTGTGTCTCTGACCAATTCGGAGTTATTATCGTTGAGCTTGACGGTGCAGTCCATGATAGAAAAGTACGAAAAACTACAGAACGAAATGTCTTGTTTCGAAACGCAGGTATCAAACTTATTGTCCTTAACATTGCAGACATTAAAGAATTCGGAGAAACAATCCAAGACCATCTAGCACAGGAGATGAAAAAACTACTTGGACAATATTGAGGCATTTGTTTTTGAGGACAGACTAAGAAGAATTACAGAAGGTAAGATTAAGGAAAAACATATATTAGACTATTACAAACATAACATTAAACATTTAAATAAGAGTACATTATAACATTAACGTGGTCAAGCAATGTATAGGTATCTGTAACAGATACAAATCAGAATTTGTGAAAAGACCAATTTATAATAATCATAGAAGATGCACAAAGTGTGAAGTCTATTATTCATTAGACAAAGTAATATGTCCTTGCTGTAAAATCATCACACGTTCAAAACCACACAGCAAGTGTAACAGAGAAAGATATATAAATAAGGAGTACGATATACAATCATGCAAGTTATAGAGAACGGAGACGATCCAGTAAGGCTAATGAAGCTTGCTGAGTTAAGACCAACAGATGAGAATCAGAATGATATTTTATTACAGACTATAGTAGCAGGTTCTAGTGAGGTAGAACACTATTCAAGATTTGTAGTATTCAAATGTAGTAACTGTACCAATGAGAAACAGTTTACACATCTTGAAGACTTTGATGACTGGAGAGATATGCCAACTAAAACAATATGCAAGGACTGTAACATACCAATGTATATCCATCAGAATACAAAAGGACAACTAAGAAAGGTACTACTTACAGAGCAAGGCGTAGCAAACCCAACACATCTAACAGGGTTCCTATATGGAGATGATATTAATGAATTGAATCCAGGTGTAAAACTAAACATGAGAGGAACACTTAGATCAAGAAAAAAGAACCCAAAGGATCTAACATATCATAGACACTTTGACGTAATGAAATTTGCAAAGACAGATGACAAGCCTATCATACCAACAGAAGAAGAGATAGCATACTTTAAGGATTTGGACAAGACCAAACTCATATCATCTTTTGCTCCACACATTTACAATATGGTAGATATCAAGGAGGCCTTACTGCTAACTTGTCTAGGTGGAGTAGAGACAGATACAGCAAGAGGAGACATAAACACATTACTACTAGGAGATCCAGGTGTAGCCAAGACTCAATTACTAAAGTTCGTAACGAACATTATACCAAAGTCAGACTATGTATCAGGTAAATCCGCTAGTGGAGCAGGGTTATTCGGCGGTGTAGATAATCTTAGTGACGGAACTCGTATAGGAAAGCCGGGATCCGTAACACTATGCAATGGTGGAATAGCAGCACTAGACGAGATAGAAAAGATGAACGACTCTGACAGAACATATTGTCACGAAGTCATGGAGTCACAGAAATTTAGTCTAAGAAAGATAGGCATTGATATTACATGGGAGGTCAAGGTAGCAATCATTGCAGCAGGTAACCCAAAGAAAAGCAGATGGAACCCAGAGTTATCTATCAATGAGAATGTCACATTGCCTGAATCAATCATGTCAAGATTCGGATTAATATTCTTGGTAAGAGATACTCCAGAAAAAGGAGAAGACTTACTAATAGCAAAACATATAATGAAGGTAAGAAGAGGAGAACTCAAACCAGAGTTAGATGCAGATATGCTAAAGAAATTCATAATATATGCAAAGACAATAAACCCTGTAATACCTGAAGAGGTAGATGATATCTTATTGAAATGGTGGAGTGATCTTAGAAAGGAAGATCAAAAAGAGGGAGGATTAGCAGTAGATATCAGAACGTATGAGGATTTGATAAGACTAACACAAGCATACGCAAGATTACACTTAGATGAAACAGCAGAGATAGGACACGCAAAGAGTGCCATAGAAATGCTAAACACATCATTACACACACTAGGTATGAATACACCAGGTCAAAAGAACGCAAGCATTGCAAACTCATTTGACAAAACAGGATATATCCAACACGTATTCAAAGAACCTGTAACAGAAGCACAGGCAATATCAAAACTTATGGAGAAATCAACATGGTTCCCAACAGAAGAATCAGCATTAAGACAGATAGCCAAACTTAGATCAACAGGAAACCTATTAGACAGTGGAGGTAAATACTCATGGATATAGAAAGAGTATGGGCAATGCCTAACAAACGAACATTCCAAATCAAACCTATTGCTCAACTAATCAAAGAGGAGATAGGAGATGAGTATATTGATCCATTTCCATTTGAAGGTAAAGTAGAGTGTTTTGATTATTATAAAACATTACAAGATGAATCTGCTATGTATGGAGTGTTAGATCCTCCATATACAAAAAGACAGGTATCAGAACATTACAAAAAGAACGGTGGTATTTGCACAGGATGGCATACATCAAGTGGATGGATAGCCAAAGTCAAAAATGAAATGGCTAGAGTGATAAAACCAAATGGCAAAGTAATTACATTTGCATATAACTCTGGAGGAATGGGTAAAAGTAGAGGATTTGAATTAACCAGAATATTATTAGTTGCTCATGGTGCAGAGCATAATGACACAATATGTACTGTGGAGAGAAAAATTGGGTAAGTTAGCAGATGCCATAAAGGAATACAAGACTAGTCCTTTTAATAGTCCAGCAGAAAGAGAGGCTAAGGAAATAATCATACAGATAACAGAGAGTCAATGGTGGAAGGACAACGTAGGTAGTGAGTTCAAGTGGCCCAAGAAATATGATCCTAAAGCAAAACAGTTTGGTTTTAGATATCCAGAGTTTATTCAATTCGGTAACTTTATAAAACCTAGGCATGAGTTTTGTGAAAGATGTGGATTAGATAAACAAGGTTTATTAACAACAAATAAAGGGAGAATGTTGTATGCGAAACTTAACTGTTCCTGAGATACAAGCAAGATTTAATAATCATCAAAAGTTACATAGATTTGAAGTAGACAAACTGTTTGAAAAGGTAAAGCATAAACCATTTACTGAAATGCAATACAGATATTTAGAGATAGGGATAAGACACCAATTCATATATGACATAGAGACATCAGACTTTAGCCCAGACCAAAACTTTATCATTTGTTATCATGGTATATTAAGGGATATTGTGACAGAAAAGATAGAACAGGTACAGGACAGCATAACTAAAAAGGACATTAAGAAAGCAGTAGACGAACACAGTTTTGATTTTGATTACAGATTACTACAGACACTATCACATAATATGAAACAGGCACATCATGTTATTGGACACTTTTCTACAAAGTTTGATAACCCATACTTTAGATCAAGATGTCTAATTACAAAACAATATGACTTGATTCCTGACTATGGGTATCAGTTCTATGGAGATACCTGGAGAATGATGAAGTCAACAATGAAAGCCAAGAGGAACACATTGAAGAACTTTATTACACAAACTACAGGTAAGGATGAAAAGACATTTGTAGACTTGAAATATTGGTATATCACTCACTTTAAAGACCATAAACTATGGGATAAGGCAATGTCATATATCATAGACCACTGTGTCAAAGACGTAAACATGACTTATCAAGGACTAAGAAAGGCTGAACTCTTCAACAATATCCAGAGGGCTAAGGCATGATAGGACTATGTAATGGCTGCTGGTCATCAGGGGAGATAATTACTTTAGATAAACGAGGTCTACCTAAATGTGGTAAGTGTCACGATAAGGAAATGGAGCAATGTAAATGTCAATAAGAATAAACATAGAAGAGAGTGAAGTGCATGGGGAATTTCATCCACATGACGGAACTACAGATATATACCTAGCAGGCCACATGACAGAATGGGGTTTAATAGACACTCTAGTCCATGAAGCCTTACATGAGGCAATAGATATATGCATGGATGACAAAGAAAGCACAGAAAAACAGGATCATTTTATTATACCACGACTATGTTTTTAGATGATTACGAGTGGGCACGTTACATATTTTGGTTAAATGTCGATAGCAAGGGAAATAAAACAAAGGCTGGCAAAAAAGTATTACAAAAATAGATGCTTTGTATGTCACAAGAAACTAGGCAAGTTCTTTGCCTTCCACCATTTATGGTATCTCGAAGAGGATGCAATCTACAAGAACTTTAGGAACACCAACGACTATCATAAGGCATTAGAAGGGTTTATTAATGATAACCCAAAACGATTTATATTATTATGTCGAGCACATCATCATCTAGTAGAATGGGCAGCAAGTATCAAAGACGAGTCCATGTGGAAGAGGTTTGTTAAGGCAAGGAAGATGACATACACATGACAGAATTTAGAATAACAGGAGAACAGGGAGGAATAGTAGAAGCAGTCATTAAACCTGAAGAACCTAAAGAAGCAGCAATGTGGTTATTGTATCTATTGTCACATGATAACTTTGTAGTAAAATATAACCTGAAAAGAAACAATAGCGGTAAGGTAAAGGTAAAGATATACTTTGCAAAGAAACAGGGATATCAACAAATCATTGCAGACACACAGTTAAAGATAGCGAAACTTTTAAATAAGGGTTAATTATATCTTTCCACATGGGAGAGAATAATTTCATAGACAAGACAACAAGTCTTAAGACAGTAGAGAGAGTTAAATTCAAACTCTGTCCGTTCTCCAAAGGCAGTAAGGTAGAGATTACATGGGCTTTTAATCCAGAAGATCCTACACATATAGACCAATTCCTGGAGGAAGATGAAAACAAAAACGAGATTCTTATGGCCCTAAATGGTTTTAAGAAACTTGCAGAAAACAACTTAGGTGCGAAAATCCTTACAGATGAGTAACATTTAAATATCCTTTTTTTTATTATAATATTATGGGAGCAAGAAAGATAAAATTCTGTGCATACCCTGGATGTGAAAAACATTGGGATGCATACGGAGATAGAGGATGTGGAAATAAAAAATGGTGTGAGGAACATGGTTTAGAGATCAGAAGAAAAGCAGGTAGACAGTATTACTGGAAAAATAGAGAACAATGTTTAACATCACATAATAAATGGAGAAAAGAAAATCCAGATAAATGGAGACAATCACAGAGAAATTATAATAAAAATCACAAGGAAGAAAATTCAGAATATCAAAGAAAATATTATTTGGATCACAGAGAAGAACGTATCAACAAGTATAGTACAAGTAAGGAATATATCACAGCAAAGAACTTGAAATATTATCGTAAGAACAGAGATGCTATCCTAGCCAAGCGTAGAGAAAGATATCACAAATCAAAAGATTTAAATAAGGGATAATATAATACTATGCAATGATTACAAAGAAAGAGGGTGCAGAAGATAAATGCCCTTCCTGCAAACAAAATCTAGTTTGCCGTGAAGTTGAATACAAAGGGGATAAGAAACTTCAATGGCAATACGAAGATAAAGAAGTCGCACATTTTTCATACGACTTCAAGTCAGGGAAATCAGCCTGTAAGGAATCGAGCGGCTCCGCACAGACAGGCAACACATCATCTGCACCAACAACAGACAAAATCAACTTGGATGGATTAGCCCTACCAGGTGATCAGATCGCGGCTATTACACAGGAAGCAGCCGAACTAACAGAGAGGCAATTAGTTATCCTTGCCGCAGTTCAAAGAGTGTGTAATAACGCAGGAATCGGTCATCCTGCAACCATTGGTATGGTATTCAACCAAGTCAATGAAACACGCAGATACAAAGGCGTATAGTGTAAAAGTTTATATACTATAACCTTTTCTTTTTTTTATATATGAATCAAGAAGCACAGAATCTTATCGATAAGATTAGTAAAATTTCTGATTCTGTCAAGAAGGATATAAAGCCTTTGGTACAGAAACTAGCAAAGAACCTAGCAGATAATATAGACAGTCATGAGATAAAGAACATGGCCAAGATAGAAGGTATCAATGATCCTGAGATAAAAGATGTGGCAAGAATCCTAAACAGACTAAGAAAGAAATATAATTGGTCATTTGGCAAGACAGCATTATACACTTACGTTCAACCAGAATACAAGGATGCAGAAGTAGACAAGGGATATGATGCACCTGTAAGAGTAAACGACAATTACATAGAATCTCATATTGATGAGTTAAAAGAAAAGATTAAGGAATATGAAAGAAAGAACACACCTGCAAAGGATATTATCACTAAAGCAAGAATACCAGACATGGAGAAATATACATGGAAATGCCACGTAGCAGAGGAATTGGCAATGTTGGCTATCAAGATGGAGAATGAACATGAGGAGAAACATGAGGATAAACTATGTAAAGACTATAGTAAGAAAGTCAAGATGGTACGTGACTCTAGGTTTGCTACAGATGCAAACAGTTATGATGCTATCCTATTAGGTGCAAACAGTACACAAAGTCTAAAGAACAGTATCTCAGGAGAATGGGAGTTTAAGACAGTATGGGAAGTCAAAGATGATGAGGATAAATGCAGGGAATGTATTCATGAGAACTGTAGAGCAGAGAAATGTAAACACGAATGTCACAGAGTAGTCAGACCAATGACCACAAAAGGTTTGAAATATGCAATTAAGACTAATGAAGATCTAAAAGAATTAGACAAAAGGATCAAATACCTGGTAGAAGTAGACAATGATATATGTAGAATGGGTAAGATGTTATTACAAAATCCAAAGACTAAGAAACAATTAGGAATCGCTGCAATCAAAAGACTAATATATGCACACATTGATAAAGAAGAATGTATGCAATGTGATATCTTTTTACAAAAGAATCCTACGTTTTTGGATGACTTACAATAATGTGGACATATCAATCATATCTGGACTTAGTCAAAGAGGGAATGGATGAGAACTGTACGTTCTTCTTACGTCACGATGTTGACATATCAATCAAAAAGGCTGTAGAGTTAGCAGAGATAGAAGCAGACAAGAACCTTCACAGTACATACTATATACTGTTAACATCTCCATTCTATAACGCATTAAGTGATACAAACATTCAACGAATTAAAACTATCAGGGAATTAGGTATGGGTATCGGACTACATTATGATCCGTCACTATGCAAAGATGGCAATGACAGAATGGTATCTGAGATAGTTATGCAGACAAGATTACTTGAAAGCTACATAGGGGAACTTAATGGCATATCAGTAACATTCCACAAACCTGTAATGGGAGTAGAGGTAGATGAGGAACTCATAAGTAAACTAGACGAGGTAGACATATACTGTCCTAACTATGATACAAGATTCAAATATATCAGTGACTCTGGACATAACTGGAGAGAAAACCCACACGATACATTTATCGAATGTGATTATGTCCACATGAATACACATCCAGAATGGTACACTCATGTAGGATTAGAGATGGAGGAATGTTTACACGATTTGGATTTGGATAAGGATGCAGATAAACTAATTCAAAGGGAAATAAACGAGATAAGACATTACAGGGAGAAGATCAATGACTAAGAAATTCCATAAATGTGACGTATGTAAAGGTACTGAAGGCATATATGTCAAAGTATGCAAGGCCACAGGAGAACAAATAGAAACATATAAGGAACAGTTTGAAAGACTAGCAAGGATAATGCGTGACGATAGAAACTTTGTATTACATAATCCTGGAGTAGATGAGCATTGACTAACCCACAATACGGAGGAATCTGTTTGGATTTCTACAAGGAGATTCCAAAAAACTATAAGGATATAATACACATAGGTAAGAACGTATTCATTAAATCAGGTACTATTATAGGAGGAGAAGGATTTCACTTTGAAAGACAGGAAGACAATACATTAAAGTTTACACCTCACAGACATGGAGTACAGATACATGACGACGTACATATCGGAAGTCACTGTACTATCGATAGAGGTCGTGTAAGAGACACGGTGGTCAACGGCGGTACTAAAATTGACAATGGTGTCCAGATAAGCCATAACTGTATAATAGGTAAAAATTGCATCATAGGTCAAGGAGCAAGCATATTAGGAAGCGTAGAGATAGGGGATAACAGTGAGATATGGAGTAATGCAGTAATACACCAAGGAGTAAAGATAGGGAAAAACTCAGCAGTAGGAGCCAATACATATCTAAGAAAGGATGTACCTGATAATCATGTAGCATATATGGGCCAAGATGGACTAGTTATCAAACCAATGTCTGAATCAAAAAAGTATAAAAAGAGAGGGGGGGGTGTTTCAAAAACACTCAATTCTACAAAAGCAAATGAATGTACCTGGTAGTACCACACACAGAAAAAATTTCTACACCTCTAATAGCTTTTAACACACACACTTTTTCTGATATATAAGGCTTTCGGTAATATAAGTGTTTCGCTAAAAATCGCCTAATATTAATGTTTCGTTTTGTGGACTTAGAAAAATTCTGGTTTTATTTTTTCCTGGATTGTTGTCCTGTAATTATTTTCAAAATGTTTTCCTGGAATTGTTGAAAAACTTTAGATTAAATCTAAAGTATGAAAATAAAATAAAAAGGTAAGGATTAACCTAAGCCTAAGGGGAATTAAGGATTTGTCCCGATTTCCAATGATGTCTATTCTTTATTGCGAATAGCCGACGTCCTTTAGTCTATGTTGTTAAATCCACTCTTGACGGATGAGCTTATAATCATCAAATAAGTGAGATGCTAGATTAGATACTAGGCTAAAACCCATATCCATGCCACATCCGCTTACTTTGTAACCTTCTCTTTTTCCGTCTCTTTTGTTGAAGACTTTGTTGGTTGAGTAATGAATTGTTATAGGACTTCCACCTTTGACATAAAACATATCAATTACACGATTCATACCAGAAGCACTAACGCTTCTAAGAATCGTATAAACGGTTTTTCCTTTCAATTCTTGTTTCAACTCTTCAGAAAGTTCTAAGTCTCTTTGTGTATCTCTAAGCAGCCAATCTTTATCAGTCCACTCTAAGATATTGATACTTTTCAATTCTTCAAGTCTTTGTTGTTGTTTTTGGTTCAACATTATAGAATTATAAGAATAAGGAGGATATAAATCAATCTCTCATTCTAAGATTATAGAACGTTAACTAGCTTTATATATGGAATTATCCTAAGATACTGTATGAATATGTTAGAACAACAACAAACATTGAACGAGGCATTAAGCCTTGTTTACGACGTTAACGACCAGGCAGTAGTAGAAGAAGTTAGCACAACACTTGAAAATATGATTAGTGAGCTAACTAAGAAAATAGAAGATATGGTCGATGCCAACGACAAAGTATTGGGAGACTTGAAATAATGTTTCTACATAAGATATCATTTTATGAAGAGGACGACGAAGGGAATAGAACATACTATACAACAAGTGAAGACTTTGACCATTCTTTATTGTGTGATATGTTAGACAAGGAAGACTTGGTACAAATCAAGGAGGATGAGGCCTAATGCATAAAGTCTTACAATTCCTTAAAGAATTACTCTGGGATGATATGGAGGACTTGAAATAATGGAACATAAATGCCCAGACTGTGAGGCTATTTTCACTTGTGATAGTAAAACATGTGGAGTACCTTATAATATAACATGTAGGCATCAAGGGGATGGATGGAACTAATGTTTGAATACTTTATGGCTGGTAGTATCATAGGCATTGCAATAGTTATAGGTGCTTGCCTAGCAGATTCCTTAAAAAACTATATAAATAGCCAATACGAAGATTAAACCAATGAAGCGAATTTTATTAATCGCATTGGTATTATCTTTATTATTTATCCCATTAATTGATTATGCAGAAGGCAAAAAAGACAAAGACAAAAAACCAAAGAAAAAGGACATAGTACAAGAGCCAATAATAAAGAAAAAGAGCAATAGTGACAATGACGATTATCTAGATAGGCCTACTTTTGGATTAAATTGGCGTACATATCAGCAAGAAATAGAGACAGGAATTAGGATTAATAGCATAAACTCTACCATAGATAATAACTGGAGGACTTTGGCAAATACCACATTAACAGATAGTAACACACTAGAGATTAACACTTTCTCAATTCATGGAATATCAGAATTAAGATTATGGTTTAACGTACCTTATGAGGACAAAACGCCATACTCAAAGGATAAGATAAGCTTAGACTTTAGAGAAAATAAGTTAATAGGATTAAACCAGGTAGGAGACATATCATTAAGTTGGATAGGCTTAGGATTAGGAGACAAATATCAGCATTTTACCCTAGGTATTCAAGGCAATAATACAGGCATAATCAGTATTGAAGCAAGGGATAATTTAGGCCAAGCACAATATTTATTCATACACCCAAAGATATAAATAAGGATAATATCATGTATAACTATGTCTATTAGACAAGAGACCAAAATAAGCCCTATCCAATGGCTTTTACCAATTTTCTTTGGTATCATTGGAGGCGTGATATTTTGGGCAATCAACAAGGACACCAACCCAGATACTGCTAGAACTGGCCTAATCCTGGGAATTGGTCTAAGTGCCGTATCTATTGCATTATATGCATTAATGGCACTCACAATGATGTTAGCTTAAACTAACACATTTTTTCTATTTTTTATCATAAAGAAAGGTTAATATAAGGGATAAGATATAGTATAGGTATGACAAAATCACAAGCACGAATTGAAGCAGAAATCAAAGCAAATGAATTTACAACTGAAAGAATGGGTCAAAGCCTCCATGAGTTCACACAACTTGAGCAAATAGCATTTATTCAAAACGAAGATGCAAGAGTGATAACCAATGAAGAAAAGGAGTTATTGGAGAGATAAATCATGAATGAAATTTGGTTTGATGATCATTGCCCAAAAGAAATGCAATGTACTAATAAAAACTGCAATCGTATTAGATGTTTTATGGATAACAGTAAAAAATGCTTTAGCCATTTTAACAACTAATATCTTTTTTTATCAAAGTCCACAAAAGAAAGATTAATATAAGGAATAATACATAGTATAGGTATGATTAAGTTTGATATAACAATCTGTAAAACTGGCAATGCAGGATATTTAGGCCAAAGCAGAGATTTAGTAATCAATGCTATCAAAAAAGAGGTCTCTGATAAAGTATACAGAGACGGAGGTATTACATGGACTAAGAACGGTAAACAATATCACGTTGAGGATATACCAAAATATAGTAAAGAGCAATTAGAACAAATTTATAAATCTGGTAATATTTACAAAGGTAGTAAAAAACCAAAATACGGATATGTTAGAGAGTTAACAATCACAGAGGAAGATTAATATAAGGAATAGAATATACTAGAGTATGCAGATTCAATCTAGCAACAAACAAGAATGGTATACAGTGACAATAGGCCATTGTACTTGCAACGACTATAAATATCGTGTGGCTACTGGCAAAAAAGACCATTGTAAACACCAGGCACAATATGCCAAACTCAAAGGTATAGAGCTTTAATCTATACTTTTTTCTTATTTTTATCAAAGTCAACAACGATAAACATCAACGTTTAACATAGAGAAAGATATATTAAAGGGATAAGACATACTATAGATATGTCAACAGATTTCTTAAATTGGAATTGTGATGATTTAACCACAGAGCAAAAAGCACAAAATGCAAAAGCTTATGAGGCTAAAATCACACAAGGACAACAAAGAACTAATGCACATGATATCAACGATGCATTAATGGAAAATCCAACCTTAGAATTAAAGGACTTGTAATTTTTTTAAAGTCCACACCTTTTTATTTATATTAGCTACACCTAACTACACACACCCACACATAACTAATGATGTGGCAATATCCCATAAGTCCAGGGGTATAGATAGAGAGAATAGAGATAAGGAATTAAAACACCTATAGCAATAACAGTAAGACTTATAATAGGCATGAGTATTAGATAGTATAGTTAGGTTAGTATAGAGATACTAATAATACACATGTAGGCCTTATCAGGGTGCGTGAGACGTGGGAAACTTGGTTAAGCCACACCTAACTGTTTATCATAAAGTCATAGGCGTGTCACGCCTAGTTACTTTATTACTTCCACTTATTTATTCAAGAGGACAGCAACTCTTCCCTATATAAACGTTTCGTTCTAAATAGATTCCTTGTGTGCTATATAGGCACACTATCCAACTATATAGATTAAGGCCATATATATACCTTTCGTTGCTTTATATACTCAATGACCTGGATTAAACATTTATATTAGGCCAATGCGTAGATAAAGTGCCGTTTGGCCTATTTTTGGCCTAAGGTAATGTACCTAAGCGTACCGTACTTAAATACTCTGGCCTATTTAAGTACCTGAAAGTACCGTACTTAAATACCCCCCCTGGCCATGCCTAGGGATAGTTACATATAAATCTATCGTTGGCCTAAAAAAACGCACCCGCCACAGAAACACTTATATATGGGGAAAAGCCGTTTTTTAAAGCCGCAAAAAAATTCCGAAATTGGTTATTAGGCTGGACTAATACTTATCCGCCAAATTGAAAAATAAGACTTATCCGCCAAAGTCGAAGTCTAAAGACTCTCATGTTTCCGCCCAAAAATTGATAATACATTCGTCACACTCTTGCCAAGGATTATTGACTCTACGCTTGCAACGAGGACAACGAGCCATGACTACTCTGGTGGCATTTCTTTTAACAGAATCTTGGTTATTTCGTCTAACTCATCCATAAATGCGTTAAACTCAGTAGCATCAGGCAAGTGCAGGCCTAATTCTTCCAGGACTTTCTCTGTGGCTACTTTGACTGCTTCACGAACGACTTGCTCGTTCTCTTTAGGATTACTCAATAATTGGTTGTCACAAGTGCCCTGATAATAGGCAAGTGTGCATAACTCTTTCTCGCGGTTAGATAACATGATTATCTCCTACTGCTCAGGGTTATAAACCTTGCGGTCATAGTCTTTCCAATTTCTTCCTCTAGGCACGCGACCCATAAAGTGACAGTTCGGACAGTGTTGTGCCACATCCCAACTATGCTTGCGGCCTTTGACGTGCATACAGATTCCGCAAAGTTTGCATCTCATTTCTTAACCACCTTGCCTTTACGCATCTCATAGTCTTGACCTTCATGTGTTGCCAAGAAACACTTTCTGCAAAGTCTGTATTTTTTCCAATAAAAGGCGGTTCCAGGATGTGCTTTATTGCGGATTACTTTTCCGCAATTTTTGATACACTTATCCCAATAACGGACATTCTCAGAAGCTTGTTGCCAATGTTCTCTTACCATGCCATACTATCTATGCTTGATGATATAAACGTTTCGCTAATTAAGGACAGTATATATTGCTAATTAAGGACACAAAAGATTATAGAATAATCTGTAAATAGCAGATATATAGTGTATAGTATAATATAACGCCGTTATAGTAGTCTTTGCTAATTAAGGACATTTCTTATGTTTTTCTCATCCTTAATTAGCTTTATATAGCTTCCGTGCATTGCTATAACTTCCTCGGTAAGAAGCCCTTCGGGCTTCAATACTGTTTATATAGTATTTTTAGACTTTGAAAGATATGTCTTACTTTAAGAAAAGCAAGAAACCAAGTCCGTCATTTGGGGAACCAAAAAAGGTTGAGAAACCAAAGGTAAAATGCAAGTTCCATAAACAACATGATAGACACTGTGTCGATTGTAACAAATAGAAACACTTATATATTACTATCTCCTATATATGGTACGCCTGTCTGGGATTACCCTAAAACGGTAGCCCACTTAAGGTGTATTGACTAGTTAATGGGAGAAAAGCGTAGAGACGTTATCTCCTCGTTCTTTTTTTAGAAAAATAAAAAAAAGTTAGTTTGTGATATATTTTCTACCACGCCTAACTACTTGATCCAGGTTAGTGTATATTCTTTTACACTCTCCGTCAAGACAGCGTTTCATGTGTCGTTTAGGCAATGTCTTAAAGCACATTTGACATTCAGGAAACTCTCCTGCTCTGCCTTCATGAAAGGCCTTTAACATTGTCTCTCTGTGGTTGTCTCTACAGCTTGTACAGTAAAAAGCCCTGCGAGTCGTAGGAGCATCACAGTCACAACACAAGTTGATATCTTTTCTTCTGCAATTTGCACATCTTATGCGTTTACCCCATGCGTGTGCACCGCAGTTAAAATTACAACATTGCATAATGTTTATAAGGTATTACTTACATATAAATCTATCCATGCCTCGATTCCTACACTTGTTCTCAATGGCTGGAATTGCTGAAATGATGTGCAAGTATGGTGCTGGTGACAAGGTATTACAATTAGACAATCTGGATCCGTTTGGCTTTACAGAACATTATGGCGTAACAGAAAAGTTCAGTGATGTTAACGACCTGATTAGAAGGGCTATAGAATTAGAACCTGAATATGACTATGTTATCATTCACGACTTTGTAGAATTCAAATATCATTTTACACCAAGCAAACTTATCTTCGTATTTCATGGCTCCAAACTCAGGAACATGGCTCAAAAGGATATTGACAAATATAGTAAATGGCCATGTTATATTACTACCCAGGACTTGTGGGAGCAAATGCCTAACGCAACATACTTGCCAAACATGGTAGACTTGGAATTATTTTATGACATAAAATACGAACCCGAAGAGAAAAGAACATATCTTTGCATAAACCGTAAAAATGACAGAAAGTTTATAGAAAAAAGGATAAGGGAAAGATACCCAGATATAGAATACTTTGAGAGAAACAATAACAATTTCATAAGATATCAGGATATGCCTGATTTTCTTACACAATATACTGACTATGTTGACATAAAGTTCACATACGATGATCCGCCAAGAACCTTACCATACCCTTCGTGCACAGGATTACAGGCTTTGGCTTTGGGTATGGATGTCCATGATAAGGATGGAAACCTGCTAGACCGAAAGCTTTTAATAGTACATGGAGCTAAGTACGTGGTGGAGAGGTTTTTGAAAGATTGGGTTTCTTAACTAATTTTATTAATGGATTAAAAAAGTCGTTTAGTGGCAAGGACTATTTACGAGATATTAATACTTGTAGAAGATGTAATAAACCTTGTTTTTTTGATTCATGTTTGCAATGCGAAATGGATGAAGCTTATAGGGGATTTTATGACAAGAAGTAGAGGCCCAGAGAAATCCAAAGAGTTACACGAATATGTAAGCAGCCAATGGATGTTCTTTGGCAGAAATGCATATCAGATTAGCGACCAAATAAACAAGGACACAGAACTAATGTCCAAGTTTGGAAAGACTAGTCCAGCAGGCATACACTACCATGTTAAACAAATCCAGGAGGAAATGGAAAACAGCATAAACGAGGATGCAATGGATACCTATATTGGAGAGTTCATAAGGGCACGTTTAGGCTTTGAGAATGACGTTGCAGCACTAGAGGAAATCATGAAGAATGAAAGGGATAAAGGTCTGGATGAAATGGACAAGGAACTATACTTAAAGTTTGCAAGGACAAGACATGAGATTAAACTGGATTCATTCAAGATGTTACAAGATTCAGCATTACCATTACAGGTTAAGAAACTAAAGATGGAACGTGCAAAGCTCAGACCTGCAAGACCAATGCCAAAGGTAGAGGACAATGGGGTTAGCGAGTAAGGCAACTCTAGCAGCACTAAGTAACGCTGCAACCAGAGACGTACCTATCGTACCTGAAAGGTTCTGGTGTAATGACTCGTTGTCAGAAGACGAGCATTGCTGTTTTTGGCATTTCATATTTCATCCGCTTGGTGGCCCAGAACGTGATGGTGTATATCATCCTTGTTATGCGTATGAACAGGAGATTCTAAACAAGATGCAAATGGAGGAATTGGAAGAAAACAGGACAAACTCTTGCAAGTCTTTTTGCGTTTACAAAGCAACGGGTTTGGGATTAACAGAATTTATATTATTATGGATAGTATGGAAATCATTGGTAGATCCTTGGTTTAGTGGCAAGGAAGCCATGATTATTACTGGCCCAAACGTTGATTTGGCACAAGATTTGATACTTAGAGCGAAGGGTTTTTTAACTAAGAAAGGTTTGGGATATATAGATCATGGAGCCTACGAACTCGACATCAACGGAAGCAGAGTTAAATGCTATCCGTCGAATAACATCCACTCTGCTAGAGGTAAACCAAAAGTTAGCGTATTCTTTGGCGACGAAGCAGCTTTCTTTAAGCTCAGAGACGATAGCATCGTTAGAACCGTTGGAGAGAGATATATTGGAAAGTCTAATAGTTGGGTTATTTGGGTTAGCACAGCAGGAGAAGAGCCTAAAGGATTCTTCTACGATATTATGGGAGAACCTACCACAGGAGCAGAGAAAACAATATACGAAAGATTTCATTACTATGTTGAGGCAGGCTTACAAAAAGATCCTCAAACGAAAACATCGATCTTTACGCCGAAATATTTAGAGGAAGCAAGCAATGCAAGAAGTTATGAAAGGGAGTATCTTGGAGTATGGGGTAAGAACGTTGGAGATATCTTTAGTCCAGAGGGAATTGAAGCCTGCTGTCAAGAGGAGTATAGTTGGAAGATAGATGATAATACTAATGATAGAGTTATTGGAATTGATCCTGGCTTTGGAAGCTCCGAATTTGGAATATGCATTATGCAAAAGGACAAGGGGAAAAAGGCTGTAATCTATGCAGAGTCTTTTGAACGTGAATCTTACATTGATATCGTAAACAAGATTAACGAACTCAGCAAAAAATATAGAACCAAACGTCTATTTGTAGACGGCTCATGGGCTGAAGGTATCAGAGACCTTAGAGACAAATACATGATGAACGTACAGAACGTATCATTCTTGCAATACGGAGAGAAGATGCTAAACTATGCTGCAAATGCCGTAGACTTTCAGGAAGTCAAGATACATCCAAGTTTCAAGAAACTTAAAATGCAACTCATGACAATCAAGTATAACGCAAAAGGCGGAACCAACAAAACCAAGGTAAACACATTCGACCTTGGAGATGCTTTCTTGCTTGCAATGTACTATTATAAGATGGGTTCAGGAACATTGGCAGGAGTAGGATAATGGGATTCTGGGCTTGGTATAACAGGAGAGTAACAGAGTCATTACTAGTAACAGCAGTAATACTATATCTACAGATACCACATACAATAACAGCAGGAGAGTGTTTCTTCCTGGACAGCAACTACTTTATCCATGTCCATCCTGTAACAGACTTTCTGTTATATGGAATTGACTTGTTAGAGATTATACCTTTAATAGCAATTACGATGACACTTTACGCACGCTTTAAGGCTTCTATCTCTTCATCATAAGACAAACCTTCTTCTTTACAATCACAAAAACCGTGATCATATTCCATACAATAACCTTCTCCATGTTCTTTGCCATGCATTAGCATACCATGTCCACAAATGTGACAAACCTTATGCATTTCTTTTTCTCTTAAATGTATCTTCTAATTTCTTTTTTATCTTGTCAGTTCTACTAGGTAGTTTCCTACTATGTTTTTTAGATTCTTTAGGCTTGCTGAAATCTGCTACAAAAGACTTGTGGTCTCCAATAGTAACGATAGGGGTAATACCTCTCATGAGAGCAACATATAATATAACATTAGGATCAGTATTCTTGCGTAGACTATTCATACAGTATTCATCACTAAAATAAGCAGGCCATGTAACTATCTCATAACAATGTTGCTGCTCCAATTCATCTATTTGTTCGTTACGAACCATAGGATAAACTGGAGCAGGTGTATGAACGGCTAACAACACTTCCTATTATGGTACTAACTATATAAAGGTTATGGTTTTGTACCTAGATATGGATCAAAAGACATGGGCACAAGGGGATTTTACAGATAGTGCAACTTATGACCTATCAGGAACCGTATATGATGAGAATACCTTTGCAACAGCAAGAGACATATCCAGTTTTACAGGAACATTCAGATTAATCAACCAACAAGGAGACACAATATTCTCAACAACACAGAATTTAACATTAAATGCAGATGGAACATTCTTGGTAAAGTTTGCAACAGGAGCTACACCAGCAGTACAAGGAACATACAAGGTTAGATTAAGATTAGAGGTATCTGGATCACGATTAACCTGTGTAGGTGTTAATGGATCCGATGAAGTGTACTTTGAGTACGATTAATTACTTCACTTTATACAAAAACTACTAGAAAAAGTCACATGGCAGACATTTTTACCGTTAGAAAGACCATTTCTGGTTCAAATACACCTGTTTTACCTAAAAATACCGAGATTAAGGAGAAATATGACGGTTCAATCAGGGTAATTGAGGCATTTAATCAGAAAAGTGAGGTAAATCAGAGTGATTTTGTCGATGAATTGGCTCCAGATAGACCATTTGTTGAAACAATCAACGCAATTAACCAAGATCCTAGATTAAACTTATCAAATGAAACATATATCCAAATGGTGCTTGGAAAAGGCATCAGAGTGGCTGCAAAGAAAGAAAGTGTAGCAGAAATGGTAGAAGAATGGTGGACAGAGATTAATTGGGATGAACAATTAGAAGATGCATTATATTCTTACCTTGGATGTGGTAATATGTTCTTTGAACATGATCCAACTTACAAAGAATATGTTGAAGTACCAATTACAACACTTCAAAGCATTGTAAGAGACAAAAAAGGAAATGTAAAATACTATTTACAACACGTTAACGATCAAGATATCAGATTAAGACCAAATGAGGTAACTCAATTCAAACTAACTAACGTATCAAGAGAGCCATTTGGCAGAGGACTACATCACAGTGTATTATCAAGTTATATTAATCCAGATACAGGAGAGATTTATGATTCTCCATTAATCCAAATGAAAAAGATGGAAGATGCAATGCCAAAGATATTTGAAGGTCATGCAGATCCAACAGTAATGTTCCACTTTGCAGATGCAGGAGAACAATTCATCAAGACTCAAGCAGATGCATTAAAGAAGATGAAACATGGATCAAAGATAGTTACAGATAAGGAGTTCGATGTCAAAGTTATAGAGTCAAGTGGAAACAGCAAATTCGAAGGTTACATTGAACACATTCAAAGAGACTTGTTAGAGCCAGGTTCTAAGTTCCCATTACAATTCTTCAACGCAGGATTTACAGCAAGAGCAGCATCAGAAAGTACCGATTCTGTATTGACCAGAAAGGTAAAGAGAATTCAATCAAGATTAGCAAACCAAATCAAGATTAAAATGGTATTGCCATATCTTAAAGCAAGAGGAAAGAACATCAAATCTAAAGATATTCAAATCTTCTTTGAGACTCCTCAGAAACAAGAAGCAACAGTAGGAGATGTTACAACATCATTTAGAGATAATATTATCAGACGTAGTGAAGCAAGAAAGTGGTTTGTAAACAACTCTAGTATCGATATAAACGAATCAGATATGGATGATGAACCTCCTATCACAAGTGTAACACCAACAGGACAGATGAGAGACAACAGATCTGGACAGTTTGGAGGAAATGTAGGAGACGATACTTCTAATAATGATCAAGAGGAAAAAGTATTTGAAAGAGTTTTGACTGATCTTAAGAATATGGTTAACATGAGAGAAGAACTAGCAGCACATGAGAAACGCAAGAACACTGAAGAAATACTAAACTTTATAAAGGGGTTAAAAGATGCTTAAGATTTACTTAAACCCAGAAGCAGATAAACTCATAGAATCCTTAGATCTAGGAAGAGTATCATTAGGAGAATCTGTCAAATATACAGTATACATGAAGAACACTGATCCAGAATGGTCAATTCATAATATTAAAATTGAGAACGCTAATCCTGAATTAAGATTCGAAGCACCTGAAACATTGAAACCAAATGAGGTTCAAGAAGTTCACGTTTATTGGACTCCAAAGATTACAAACAGAAAACCTCTTAGAGCAGAATTCAAATTCTCAGGCGATATCTTCATAGGATAATGGCCTTTGCTGAAGCAGACTTTGCTACTAGCAATTTCGCAGCATCTAATTTTGCAATAGATATAGTTAAGAAACCAGGTAAGAAACTCATATCATATCCTGAGACAAACCACATTCAGGGTTCGTTACGAATCAGGGGAAACACAAGATTACCACAAGGAGATCAGGTTATCACAATAGTATCATCATTATCTCAACTAGTAGGAGAAACTGTAGAATATAACGGCGTTATAGGCTCAGATGCAGAACTACTAATAGAGGGAACAGGTACATTACCAACTAGTACCATAGATTACCGTACCATTGGAGCAACATATCTTAGCGTACATGAGAATGTCAAAGTAAATGGAGAAAAGGACTATTTACAGGTTATTAAGAAATTAGAACAACTAGTGAGTGAGAACCTTGGCTGATATTAAACATACGAGAGCAAACGCTGTTAAGCCAGGTCGTAGAGAAATTACAGTAGCCAATGATGTCAATATTGTCCATGACGATATTACCTTTGACTCAATACATAGATCTGAAGCAAGGTTAGAGGAGATTCATGCCACATTACTTCTTATCTTACAACAATTAGAGATAATAACAGGAGATAAAGTAGAATGAAAATAGAATCTGGAACAGGTAATGGAAGAGAAGCCAAAGTAGGAACAGATAACAGATTATTCACAAGATCAGTAACTATTCCAGAATCAACAAACGCATTAGATGCAGGTGATGCTTATAATATCAATACAGGTGTAGTATCTATCGCAGCAGAGACAGGTATGTTATATGTTAAAAACAATGAGGATAAAAATCTATTAATAGATGCAATAGCAGTAGGTATTGGAGCAGGATCATTTAACTCTACATCATTTGCAAAAATCACAGTTATCAGAAACCCATCAACAGGAACATTAATCGAATCAACACCAACAACAGTACCAATAACATCTAATAGAAATTTTGGTTCCTCAAATACATTGACAGCAGATATGTATGTAGCAGGAGCAAGTGGAGATACCATTACAAATGGAGATGATACCCTTATTATTGCAGCAGCAAACGCACAAAGCAGAGTATATGCAAATATTGGAATAGAATTAGCAAAAGGTAACAGTGTCGGTGTAAAAGTTGATCCAAACTTGTCAACAGGTTCAACAGATGTTTATGTAGCATTTGTCTGTCACTTACTTACTAAAACATAATAATGATTCCAGTTAAAATACATGATGGTCTAGGCAGAGGCCATGATGTAAGAGTATCACACGCAGGAGAATTAGTAACTGTAAGAGGAAATTATGATGTACCTAAAACAGCATCTATGACATCTACAGCAACAGCATATAATATAGCATTACCAAAAAACTCATATAGATTTATTATTACAGGTATCATACTTAACGCAGACAAGAACGTAAGTGCCACAGATGGTGCAGTAGTAGAAATATATGAAGCCAACACTTCAACTAGTACAACACAACTCAAAAACCTATTTACTCTTAACATCGGCAAGAATACTACAGTACCTATAACAGGAATATTAGTACAGACAACATCAGGAGTATATTTAAATGCAGAAACAGATGATGCTACAGTAAACATCACATTATTAGGATATTATCTTGAGAATGACGAATAAAATAGTTAATACTTCTCTATATCCTTAATATATCAAAATAAACATGGCTAAACGCATTGCAGGAATAGCATTAATGCCAAGAGAGAGTAGAAATGGCATATATTATGATACTGAAGAGTTAAAGAAATTCGATGGGGTTCAAGTACCATTAAGAGTAGAACATGGTGGCCCAGAAACCAATATCGGTACAGTACAATTCACTTATGATGAAGAGAAATCTCAAGTAAGATATGAAGCAGAAGTACAAGATGAGGGATGGCAAAAGGAATTAGATAATCAACAGTATCAAGTATCAATAGGTGCATCAGTATTAGAACAACGAGAATTATGTGATGCTCAAAGAGAGAAATGTCTAAACTCTCCAGTTCTTAAAGACATATTAGAATTAAGCATAGTTAAAACACCTGGAATTCCAGAATCAACTCTAGCAGTAGTAGAGCATTTCCAAGTATTATACGAAGATGAACAGGTTCCTATACCAAACAGTTTTGGAGGATTCCTAGATAGTAGTAGACTATTAGAAGATATCAGAGCATCTATTGTAAAAAAGAACCCTGATATGAGTCCAGAAGATAATGAAAGAAAGGCTCAAGAACTTTTGAATAATTTAGAAAAAGCATTTATGGCATTAATACAACCACCAACACCAATACCACAGGCTGAACCACAATTAGCTCCAACTAATACTGATAATACTTCCAATATACAAAATCCTTCAAGTGAAGATCACATGACAAACGAAATTTCTGAAAAGAATATTGAGGAAAAAGTCAAAGTAACCATCGAAACCGATGGCGAAGTAGAAGTAGGCAAAGCAGAAACAAAATCTGAAGTAGCCAAAGAAGTCGAAGCACCAGCTCCAACTCCTGAAGCAACCAAAGAAGATGTCTCTGAGAAAGTAGCCGAAAGAATTGAAAAATCCAATTCCGACACTTTGAAAGCAGTTATTCAAACTGTTTCCGAAGCATGGGCACCAAAATCTGAAGTAGCAGAATCCACTAACGATTCAATCGTAGAGGAAGACTTTACTGAAGATCAAGCCAAAGCTTTCATGGATAAACTCTTTGAAACAGGCTATAACAAATTGGTACTCGAAAAAGAAGGATGGATTTCACAACATACCACCCAACATCAAAGTGGTAGTGGAAGTGTTCAAGAAGCAATTTCAACATCAGGAACCATTCCAGGTGTTAAACAAGCATCCAACATTTCAATTCAATTAGGTGCAAAAACTGCAATTCCTATTAGACAGTATGGTCAATTCCAAGCTGTTCCAACAGGACAAAATACAGCAAGATTCTACAGAATCACTGTACCAGATGCAGGTGCAATTACTGAAAGCCCAACTACAGATATCACAGCAGCAACCCATACCTTAACATCTATCGATGTTACCTGTGCAATCAGAGGATGGAGACAAACAGTCGAGAAAGCAGAACTAGAGGACTATCCTGCAAGTTTCCTTAACGCAATTAGAGAAACTGCAAGATTAGAAGCCATTAGGGATGAACACAGACTCATTCTCCAAGACTTAGGTGCAACAGATCACGACTTTGGTGGCGTTACCACAGCACCTTACCACATTGGAGGTTCTGATGGTGCAGCAACAACTAACGCAACAGAAGAAGATGCAGATGGGGAACTAGACGAGGATGGTCTTACATTTAGTAAGAGATACCTTGAAGAATTAGGACAAGATACCTCTCCAGGTAACTTGATCGCCTTCATCAGCCCAAGAGCTTTTGAGAGCCTTATTTCTTCAACCTCACTATCCGAATATACCCAAATCGGTAACTCTAGTGTAACCAGATTAGGTCAAATGGAAAGACTCTATGGTATTGACATTATTGTCACTAATGAACTGGAGACAGGTCAAAACAATGCAGATAGAAACCTTGTTTGTGTTAAAGGCAAATCATGGGGATTAGCCTCACAAAGAAAGATGGAAATCGAATTCCAAAAGAATATTGCTGGTCAATATTGGGATATTGTCTGGACTCACAGAATTGGTGTAGATATACTCGATCCAAACACATACATTATAGTTTCTACGCCAAACGCTTAGAACTAAAACCACTTTTTTTATTTTTTTAAATACTTCTAATACCCATTTTGCCGCACTACTTATATATGGATATCGAACAACGTTTATTCGATAAATTAGACTCTATAGAGCATAGATTAACGGATTTGTGCACCAGATTGACGGTATTAGAGACTGAATATAAGTCTCATTTAGAAGATTTACAAAGGGAACAAGATGGTAAAATAAGACGTAGGGATTTCATCATAGTAATAGTAGGTATATCATTAGGATTAGTAGAAGTCTTACGCTCACTAGACATTATCTAAAACAAAAGAGTTATATAGTGTATCTCTGTGAAGACTTCATGGCAAATAACCTAAGATACTATGGTTTAGGTGCATATACAGGACTCGTAGCATTATTCGTAGCCCTCGATAAAATCGCATTTGACCAAAACACAGCCATTGCTTTATTAGCACCTGTGGCAGCAGTTATCGGAGCTGACTACTTAAAACACCGAAACGATTAGATAGGGCTTTAATACCTATTCTACTCTTTATTTTTTATGCCTTTAACATTCCACACTGAACACATTAACAAGAGATTTATCAAACAAACAATATATCATACACTAGCACATCTATATGTCAGAGACCTAAAAGGATGGTTAGATAAATGGGATATTCATGTATGGGATGTTAATGATACACGAACTGCATACTTTGGTCACATTAAAACTACATCAGGACAAAAGATAAACCCTGATATGCCAAGCGGTGTAACAGGAAAATACAGAATGGATCT
>Ga0098074_1000298_pt1 | contig 37524 bp, 33 predicted proteins | sample 32_taG_FD_75064 | JGI IMG/M metagenome (GOLD analysis project Ga0098074, IMG submission 75064) | Marine viral communities from the Gulf of Mexico - 32_GoM_OMZ_CsCl metaG | ecosystem: Environmental > Aquatic > Marine > Oceanic | place: Atlantic Ocean: Gulf of Mexico | collected 2015-07-12 | reverse complement strand
GGGCTCGCCGCCGCCGTGACCGCTCCCGCCACCGCGCGGGCCGCCTCTGCCGGGGCTATCATTACCGGGACGCCCCCAAGGATTGCCTTTGTTTCCAGAATTTTTATCCCACGACATATGCGTATACTCTTGATCGTTGTTGATGTTATATTAATTGCAACAACATTCTATTTAACCGAGAAAGCAAACCCTGCATGGCGCATTTCCTTAATAAGATTCACATGCAGAATAAATACTGACGAGAGCAATATATGAGTGCGATTGAAAAAGACGAGATATTAAAAGCCTTATCGGCTGTCAAAGATGAAGAGCAGCAGGATGATCTGGTATCACTGGATATGATAAAAGGCCTGCAAATCTCTCAAGAGGGCGCGGTTATATTCATGATCGAGGTCGACCCGCAGCGCGGATCAGAGCTAGAGCCACTTCGCCAGCAAGCAGAGCAGGCCGTAAAATCCTTGCGCGGCGTGACCAAGGTAACGGCAATTCTGACCGCTGAAGCAAAACACACACCTTCCCAAAACAAAAACGTACAGACGCGTACACAAGCACATGGAAATACCGACCCGCATGGCATCGATAAAATTCCGCCCCTTACCATTGCAGCGCGGCATATCATCGCGGTGGCGTCCGGCAAAGGCGGTGTTGGTAAGTCAACAATAGCAGCAAACCTAGCCGTTTCTTTAGCCAAGAATGGCCATAAAACAGCTCTGCTGGATGCCGATATTTATGGCCCCAGCCAGCCACGTATGATGGGGCTGGAGGGCAAAAAACCAAAGAGCAACCCTGCTGGAAAAATCATCCCACTGGAGGCGTACGGCCTGAAAATCATGTCGATTGGTTTTATGGTTGAACCGGAAAAAGCGCTCGTCTGGCGCGGTCCCATGGTGCAATCGGCCTTGATACAATTGATGCGTGACGTAGAATGGGGCACCGAAGACGATAAACTTGATTTCCTGATCGTCGACATGCCGCCCGGTACAGGCGATGCACAGCTCACCATGGCACAGAAAGTCAAGCTGAGCGGCGCGATTATTGTCTCCACACCGCAAGATATCGCTCTGCTGGACGCGCGAAAAGGAATTGAAATGTTCCGCAAAACGGGCGTGCCCGTTCTTGGCATCATCGAAAATATGAGCGCCTATATCTGCCCGCAATGCGGCCATGAAGATCATATATTCGGTCATGGCGGCGCGCAGCGCGAAGCCAAAAAGCTGGCCACAACATTTTTAGGAGAAATACCGCTGCACCCCGATATCCGCGTGAAAAGCGATGAGGGAAAGCCTGCTGTTTTGAGCGCGCCCGAGAGCGATTACGCGCAAAAATTAGATGAGATTGCCCGCGAAATTGCGAGCGCTTTGCTCAAATAAAGCCCAATAGAGATTATTTCTTTATCAATTGAATAAAACTAAAGGCAGGCTTACCGTTTGCGGCCTCGTGGTCTTCACGCCAGACCTCCTGCCATTTATTCCAATCAAACTCGGGAAAGGGGGTGTCCCCTTCAACATCTTCATGAATAAGGGTTATATCAAGGTCGGTAACCAAATCCTGTTCCAGCGCTTGCCAATACACTTGCGCGCCGCCATTCACAAAAACCTCGTCCAGACCATCGCGCTGCGCTGTGTTATGCGCATACTCCAGCGCCTCTTTCAGGCCTGAGCGCACAACAACGCCATCTTTTGCAATAAAATCCATCTGGCGCGTAATGACAATATTGGTACGTCCCGGTAAGGGCCCGCCGACTTCTTTGTAAAGTGATTCGAGCGTCTTACGCCCCATCACCAAAGGCTTGCCCAGCGTGCGAGATTTATAGCGTTTTAAATCTGCGGGAATATGCCAAGGCAAGGTGCCGTCCTTACCAATTATACGGTTCTGTGCCATGGCCACAATAATAGTTGTTTTAATCTGATCGGTACTCATAGCCCTAAGAATACAACGAATCCGACAAGGGTAGAAGACGTGATCTTAATTTACGCCCATAAAATCAATCACCTTTACCTTTAAACCGCCGGCATCATGTTGAAATCGTCACTGCCATCTTCCTGATGCGGCGCGGCGGCTCTCGCCTTTTGCGTGCTCATGATGGTGCGGGCATTCTGATTGTTATTTTCTTCGGTGTTGCCTGCCGCGCGGGTGATGTTGTCCAGCCCGTCCAGCGCAATAACAATTGCGCCAATCGCACTACCCAGCGCAGTAAGGGTACCCGTTAGATCAATTCCCATCGTAGAAACCATAACCATTGAGGCCGCAGTCGCGGCAATCCCGCCACCGGCAATCTTAAACTGGTTTTTTAAACGGGAGACTGTCGGCATTGAACTCATGCCCACACTAATTTTCGCCATAAAATTACTGGCGCGCTCACTCACTTGATTGAATAAGTTTTTTATCGAATCCATCTGAAACCTCTATCCATTTAAACGCGTAATTTTTTACGTCGTGTTTTTGTTTAAATCAGGATAAAGGAAAATTATTAAAAATCATTTAACATAGATGCAGGAATTCTGAAAAATCACCTAAACAGCCACTGGCGCCTTGATGTGCTCATGCGCTTGATAACCAACCAACTCGAAATCCTCGAATTTAAAATCGAAAATATCGCTCACATGCGGGTTTAAATGCATCTCGGGCATAGGGTAAGGATCGCGGCTCAACTGCAATTTGGTTTGCTCTAAATGGTTGGAATACAAATGCGCATCGCCCAGCGTATGAATAAACTCGCCGGGCTGAAGGCCGCACACCTGTGCCATCATCATGGTCAGCAACGCATAGGACGCAATATTAAACGGCACACCCAGAAAAATATCGGCGCTACGCTGATAGAGCTGGCAAGACAGCTTCCCATCGGCCACATAAAACTGGAAAAATGCATGACAGGGCGGCAAGGCCATTTGATCAACCAGCCCTGGGTTATAAGCCACGACCAAAAGACGGCGGCTGTCGGGATTGTTTTTAATCTGCTCTACCACGTTTTTAATCTGGTCAACCGTCTTACCATCCGCAGTTTTCCAAGCGCGCCATTGTTCGCCGTAAACAGGCCCAAGATCACCGTTTTCATCCGCCCACTCGTCCCAAATGCGCACACCATTTTCTTTTAGGTAAGAAATATTGGTGTCCCCTTTCAGAAACCAGAGCAATTCATGAATAATCGAGCGCAAATGACATTTTTTTGTGGTCACCAGCGGAAACCCTTCGGCCAGATCAAAGCGCATTTGATAACCAAAAACCGAGCGCGTGCCCGTGCCAGTGCGGTCTGCTTTCACTGCGCCGTTCTCAAGGACGTGGCGCATTAAATCCAGATATTGCTTCATTGTCTTACTCCCGATTCCTTCTATCTCATGAGTATGGGAAATTTTCACCCGCAAAGGCAAGGATTCCCCTCATATTCAATCCAGAATCCTGTGAATGCCGATTTTTTGCAAATTTTATCGCTTTTTTTAGCTGCGTGCCCTATATTAGTAGTGCTGGCTTCGGTCAGCTATGACGTTACACGCTTGTACGGAATAAACGTTCGTGGACCCGGGGGCAGTACCCGGCGGCTCCACCATTTTGATTTTAAGCACCAAGAGGCCACAAGCGTGGCCCGCCAAAAGGTTGGCGCTCTAGATCAAGACGGCGGGGCCGAAACAGGATCGACACGCGTAGTAAAGGTATGTGGCGACGTTCGGCATTGTATCCGCCGTTACCGGGCTAATATTATAAATGCAAACGATAATGTTGCATTCGTAGCAGCCAACGACAACTCTGTTGTTGCTGGTGACGTACGCAAAGCCGCCTAATTTGGCGTCTAGCAAAGCTACACGATTCCTATTGGATTAATGCCTTTAGGTGGGGTTCGGCGGTACCTAGCAACAGAAACCGCCATTTTTATTCTCCTCCCTATCTCGGCACCCTTCTCTAAACGTTGTTCATGGTCTATCTTGTTTGGTATGAATGGTTCACCCGAAATATTAAACCATACCCCTTATATCGCACTCATCCTGTGCTATGCGCTGGGAAGCGGCATTTATATTGGCCTTGCGCAGTGGACGCGCGCAATTGCCCATGGCCACTACAATCACAAAACTCCGTTTCAAACCATCGCGCCATGGCTCAAGGCCGCGTTTGTAACGGTTCTACTGGCTTCTCTGGTGCGCCAAGCCATTTACCTGCAAGGTGATGTTTCAAACTACAGCGCCGAGATTATTGTACTAACCATTATCGCTCTTGCCTTTATTTTGAAACAAAAGCTCCTGCATAAAAATACTGGGCGCGAAATCAGCGCGAATACCCTCACTTTTTTGAAACTTACAGGGCTGTATTGTTTATTTACCAGCCTGCTCTGGGCGGTATTAATGGGATTTTTCCTGCTCAGCCTGTTACTTGTTCAGGCCATTAATTTTTTACTGCCGCTCGCTATCGATGCATTCCAGATCAGCGTAATGGCGACCGGATTGCTGGCGCTGTCTCCATTCCACATCTGGTACAAAAAAGCCAAAGAGGGCGCGGTGCAAGGCCACCTGCAAACCCCCGAACATTTCAAATTCCATCATATCCTTTGGCCGTTTATTGTTGGGCTGTTGCTCTTTATCCTGCCCCTATTCATGGAAAAAGTTGCGGGCTCTGATAAATTCCGCGAAATGATGAATGCCAAACCCGCCCTGCAGCGTGTATAGCATTTCTTGTAACAAGGTGCATTGTCGCGGGGCATTTCGTTCTGTATGATGCTATAAATAGATTTGCATTGTGCAGGCGGGCTCTTTACAAATAAGGGGTGCTTCGCGCAAATAACAGAAACCTTAAAGTATATAAGTATTCGAATATGACTGATGATGACGACATTTTACGCTATGACCGTATGGTAGAGACCGCCCTTCGCGGAGTTGTGCGCAAATCCATTGAGGAAGTAATGCAGCACGGCCTGAACGGTGACCATCACTTTTATATTACCTTCCTGACCGATTATCCGGGCGTTGATATCCCTGATTATCTGCATGAGCGCTACCCCGGTGAGATGACGATTGTACTGCAGTACCAATTCTCTGACCTCTCCGTTGATAATGAATTTTTGCGCGTCACCCTGTCGTTTAACAGCGTGCCGGAACGCCTTGTTGTTCCGATGAACGCGATATCCATCTTCGCCGACCCGTCCGTAAACTTTGCCCTGCAATTCCAACCGATGGGTGATGAGTTGACCGAAGCCGATCTGGATGCCTTTGATGACGATGGCCCGGATGATGACGGCACAGGCGGCGGCGGCGATAAAACCGGCGAAGTCGTATCACTGGACAAATTCCGCAAAAAATAAGAGGCAAACAGCGCCATTGGATCAGCCAAGCCCGTTTACCCTTCACCCTGCCCTTCCCTTATTGGCCGTCATTGCCGGTAACATCACTCCCGTATTCGGCGTGCTTTTCTATGACTGGTCGCTTTTTGATATTTTCTATCTTTACTGGGCGGAAAATATTTTAATCGGCGGCTTCACGGCTATTCGTATGCTAATGAGCGCGGCCAGCTGGGGAATTGCCATGCTTATCGGAACCCTCTTCAGCATTGCGTTTTTCACCGTGCATTACGGCATGTTTTGCTTCGGACATGGCATGATTATTTTTGAATTATTCTACAAAGGATCGGTTGATATAGCCGAAAACGAAAATTATTTGCTGGCCTATGCCTTTGATAATGCCCAGAACGGATTTTTTCTGGCCTTACTCGGCATAACCGTTGTGGTCATCACAGAAGGCATCAAGAAAGTAATCGAGGATCGCCGCGAAGCGCGTATGCCTCAAGCGATCATGTTTACCCCTTATGGCCGTATGATTGTTTTGCACCTGACCATTATCTTCGGCGGGTTGGCGGCGCAAAGCCTTGGTACGCCAATATGGGCGCTCGCCCTTTTGATCATTCTCAAGACAGGATATGATATTTTAGTTGTGATGGATAAAAAATTCATCCGCTTTGACACAGACAAAAAAGAGAGTACATAAACAGTTATGTTTTGGAACAGCGAAATATACCCCGATAACGAACCGCATAAAGTCCTGCTAAAGCGCGGCGAGTTTACCGATAAAAGCCGTAAGAACGAAGACGGCAGCGTGCGCGTTGTGCCTTTCAAGATATATCATCCTGCCGATCATGGTCTGCATAGCCTACCTATTATTCTTTGGTCGCACGGCTTCGGCGGCAATCGCGACGGCGCCGGGTTTATTTCCCGCTATCTCGCCAGCCAAGGCTATGCCGTCTGCCACCTCACCCATCACGGCACCGATAGCTCGCTTTGGGAAGGTAAAGCAGGACACCCTTGGGATATTTTACGTCAAACCAAAGTCAGCCGCCATACAACGCTAAACCGCTTTCACGACATCCCGTTCTTCTTGGACGAATTGAAAGGCTGGGCAGAAGAAACCCCGGATCCGGGTCAGTATATGGATTTTAACAACATCGGCATGTCCGGCCATTCTTTCGGCGCGCTTTCCACTCAGGTCGCCGCCGGGCAAATGTTCGGCGATGAAGATCATAAAATCACGCAGCTTAGAGAACCACGTATCAAAGCGGGCATCCTCTACAGCCCCGTTCCGGTCGCTGATCATCTGCTAGATAAAATTGTCGATCTGAAGGACAAGAATATTTATGAGGGGATTGAAATCCCCCTTCTCCATATGACAGGCACCAAGGACGATGCCCCGATTGGAGGCGCCGATTACACCCACAGGCTGGCCGTGTATGACAATACAGGCTGCCCCGAAAAATACCTGCTCGTCAAGGAAGGCGCCGACCATATGGTCTATAACGGCACGCGCGGCAAGCTGGAGAAAAACCAGAACCGTGAAAAGCACGAAGAAATCATCAAAATTATGGCGCTGGCCTTCTGGGACATGCAGCTAAGAAACGACAGCGCTGCAAAATCATGGCTGCAAGGAAATGGTGTCCTTGACTATCTCGGCGAGGACGCAGAGTTCAAATTCACGGTATAGGCCGAATTAATTGACATAACGTGAAAAATTGTGTATATACATGCGATGGCAAACAAAAATAATGACCCGGTAATCGATAAAAAAGCGCTACATGACCTTTACACATGTCATTGGCAGCAAAATGTGCATTTGGGTCTCGATTCAGAAGAATTCCAAGCCATTATGGAGCCGTATTTGGCACCCTATACCGATTTCCTTTTTCACATTCTGCCCCAATGCCCGCGCCTGCATACAAAGTTTTTCGAGGATATCCCCAGCGCGCATTTACTACAAGTGCACGCTTTAGCCAATCTATGCGGTGTAGAGCCGCCCCGAAAACACCCCAATGTCAAAGAGCATGCTCTGCCCGATATTAAGCTATCCCGTGACGATCATGGCCAGCTTGAGGTCAGTACGTTCAGCAGCACATTGCCCCATATCTCGGGCGTTACCCGCTCTGCCGTTGAATTTTTCTGGGATAATTTCACCCTAGAAGAAATGCGCGCCTTAAGCGATAAAGATCAAGCAAACATGGTTGCGCTGTTCGAGCAATACGAAACAACCCCGCACCGCACACCGGGGCAACACATGAAGCTTGCCTACGGCCTACATTTGCCGCAAGAGCTCCTGGATTACAACACGCACTGCCTGAAAGAACTGGCGGCGCGCATCATCATTGATGAAAATTTTCATGACGCCCTGACTTGTTTTATGGATAAGATCGAAAGTAAAAAACTGGGCTTGTCTTACATTGAAAAAGAAGAAGACAAGCGCCGCCTAACCAATACCTTTATGAATGTTATGGCGCAAATCTGGCAAATCCCCGATCCGGTAGAACAAGACTATAAGCGCGAGCCGACCAAGGATAAAAACGGAGTAGAGTTCTCCGAATACATGCACGCATTTTATGTCGCCGCGGCCAATGACAATGACCCCGGACAAAAAGTCGGCCTTATTTATGGCGCCAATACTCATAACGGATACCTGAATGGTGACCGCCGATTCGCTATTCAGGCTCTGAGCCATGAATTTGGGCACCTACTTAGCAATTTTATCGTGAGCGCCTATGCCAACACATCTTTAATTGATGCGCAGAAACGTAAAAACGACATACGCAACTCACCCGCTCTGACACTATCTGGAGTGCGCGAGACTATGTCCGTCAATAACATGTATGCAATTAACGGCCGCTATTACAGCGCAACCTCGACCATCTTTAATGGCCTGAACACCAGCAAGAAAGACCATATTTACAAAGGGCAGCTGGAAGAGCGCCACGCCGACTGGCTTGGAAACAAGGCATTGGAATACATAGATTTCGCCTTGGATAACCGTGATTACATTGACGATTTCGAGGATATAAAATGCGTAATCAGCAATCATTATAAAGGCATCATGGCTTATGCGTGCCCTGACGATAATAATGTGCCCGAATTGTTCCAAACATTTCTGGAAGATATGCAATACACCAATAATTTTGACGAGTTGGAAGATTTAACCACCGCTATTCTCCCGGAAATCCAGCAATGGGTTAGAGACAATTTCAAAAGCACCAGTATCAGCAGCCAAGATCCGGATGTTGAAAACCCGGCATTTCCTGACCGTAAAAATCTTATATCTGCCTATCAGGCTTGCACACGTATGCGACATTTCTGCGATACCTTCTTCGATGTACGCAGGATCGTCCTTGATTACGGGTATGAAATACAAACGGCACCACAAAATACTTTGACGGCGGATTAAAATGCGCTAATTCAAAGGCATGAATAAAAACGCCATTGAAATCAAAAATCTGAACAAAACCTATAAGGCCTCCGGCAAATCTTCTGCCAAGCTTGCGCTTGACGATATCAATCTTGATATACCACGCGGCTCGATTTTCGGCCTGCTGGGGCCCAATGGCGCGGGGAAATCAACGCTCATCAATATTATGGCCGGGTTGGTGGTAAAATCATCTGGGCAGATGACAATCTGGGATCATGATATTGACGTCAACCCCCGCAATGCTAAAGCCTCTATCGGTATCGTCCCTCAGGAAATTTCCTTCGACCCGTTCTTTACTCCCGTGCAAATCCTAGACTTAATGGGCGGATTATACGGCGTGCCGAAAAAAGAGAGGCGCTCGATGGAGCTTTTGGAGACCATGGGGCTCGCTGACAAGGCGCAATCCTACACCCGCGCCCTTTCAGGAGGCATGAAACGCCGCTTGATGGTGGCCAAGGCCATGGTGCATTCCCCGCCTATTCTGGTGCTGGATGAGCCGACCGCAGGGGTCGATATCGAGCTTCGCAAAGCCCTTTGGGATAACGTGCGCGCCTTGAATGCGCGCGGCGTGACCATCTTGCTGACCACACATTATCTGGAGGAGGCAGAGGAGCTGTGCGACCGCATTGCCATTATCAATCATGGCAAAATGATCGCCTGTGAGGACAAAGAGACCTTATTATCCCGCATTGATAACAAGGAAATCCGGTTCCGCCTTGACCGCACATTTGATGCCGTTCCTGAGAACCTATCCGCACTCGGCGGTGAAAAAACAGGCAGCCGTAGCATCATTTTCCGCTATAGCCCGGGCGAGCGTCAAGTCGGAGAACTTATAGCCGCCATACAAAGCGCGGGGTATGGTATTGCGGATATATCAACCAAAGACAGCGACCTTGAAGATGTTTTCTTACAATTAACACGGTAAATGCGTAACTTTATTCCCATAAAAATTGACATACCGCTCAATAATTACTATAGTCCCTGAAAATAAAATAATAAAACAGGGATATAATAAATGGCTGATACACAGACCAACCCCATTGATAATCTTTTAAATCAGGCCTTGCAATTAACGAAAAAGCTCCGCCAAAACCGCGTTATGCCTTTTCATCTCATCACCGCCCTTGTGGACAACAAAGACGCTTCCGATTATCTGGAATCCGCAGGTTTCCCCATTGAAGATTTGCGCGAAGGCGTGAACCGTTTGTTCGGGGAATTTAAGCGTACGGATATTGTTCGTGATATCGCCACATCTTTTTCAAAGCATGCCGGCATTATGACCTATGATGCCCGCACGGTTTTACTGTGCAAAGCCGCACAGGATATGGCCGAGAAAAACAAAAATGGTGGACCGGGTTATCTGGAATTACTGTCTTGCCTTGAGAGCAATGGAGACATGGAATCAAGGACGGCCTTAAATACTTTCGCAAGGGTAAATGACAAAGACCTGATAGATCTTATTGTTAAAAGTCGTAACGGAGCAGGCGCAGCCCCCGCGCGTTTACCCTCTGCCTGTCAGGCTCCTTCGGCCGAACCGGTATCAATCGATGACGAATTCCGCAAACACATGGATGGCCGTAAAAAAATCATCCATCTGGATCAGCATTTGAAAAAGAATGTCATCGGCCAGGACAAGGCCATCGACGCCGTTCACGAAGCCTTAAAGCGCAATATCGCCGGATTGAACGAACCCGATAAACCACTGGGATCATTTCTATTCCCCGGACCGACCGGTGTTGGAAAAACCGAACTCGCGAAACAACTGGCCGAAGAACTGGGCGTTGAGCTCGTACGCATCGACATGTCCGAATATATGGAGAGCCATAGTGTGGCCCGCTTAATCGGCGCCCCTCCCGGCTATAAGGGCTACGACGATGGCGGCCTTTTTGCCGAAACTGTTGGAAAGCATAAAAAATGTGTATTGTTGCTAGATGAAATGGATAAAGCGCATCCTGATGTATTTAACATCTTGCTACAGGTCATGGACAATGGCGAACTAAGCAACAAAGGGCAAAAGATCGATTTTCGCGATACCATTCTAATCATGACCTCGAATGACGGTGCGGCTGTAAAACCAAAAGCAACAATGGGCTTCAGAAATTCCGAGCCGGAGCAAGAAGACACAATCAGCAGCGCCGTGAAAGAACGCTACGCCCCTGAATTCCGAAACCGATTGGACGCCGTAATTCCGTTTGAGCCGTTATCAAAAGAGAACATGGTCAAAATTGCCGCTGTCATTGCCGAACGCTTGAACTCATTGGCCGCCGCCAAGACCTATGATTTATCCTTCAAGGTTTTGCCGGAAACACTCGAGGCCATTGTCGATATGGGTTATGACCCAGAAATGGGCGCACGGCCAATTAAACGCGTTATTGATAAGCAGATCAAAAACGTGTTGGCCAATTTCATCTTAACGCGCGATTTATCCGAGGCAGAGATTGTTATCGGCTTTGATGGCAACGAATTCACATTCGACAGCAAACCGCATGCGCTCTCGCAAACACCGAAAAATGATAACAATGCTCAGGGGCCACAAAATTTTCTGGCTGAAGGCAATAGCCCGCGTCCACAACCAGCCGCCCTTTAAACAATAGAGAGCCAAAATAAAAGTAATATGTATAATGCATTTTACGAAATATTGCTTGCAAAATACATTCTAATCCTCTAATATCGACACAAATAATAAATACAGGGAAAAATAAATGGAAGACCGCGCCGACGCACAACTATTTGACACACTTCTTGATCAGGCAACAGATATTGCCAAGTCACAGAACCACCTCGTTGTAGAGCCCTTTCACATGCTCACAGCATTAGTAAGAGATACCGGCGCACGCAAGTTTTTAAAAAAAGTCGGTTTTCCCTTCAAACAATTAAAAAAAAATGTTGAAGGCCTGAATAAGGAATACGAACCATTCGATTTTAATCCGGAAGGTAAAAATCTGGACGGTACATTACACACAGATACAATTCGTCACATGCGCTCCTCTGCCCAGAATGTCGCAAAAAGTTTCGACCGCGACTATGTGGGTTATATGGAGATCATTAATTCCATTACAAATTTGGGCGATGATGATTCACGCGGCTGTTTGTCCGCTCACAATCTTGGCTTGGAAGACAACACTGTTTTGATGCAATTTATGCTGGATGAGAGCGCCAGCTGGACTCCTTCAAAGCGCAAGCGCAGCCAAACGGAACTCTCAGAAACATTCGATGACGCCGCCAATGACAACGTCAATATCCTGAATATGGATAAAATCATGGAAGAGCGCATCATTGGACAAAAATCCGCCATCCAAGCCCTTCACAAATCTCAAAAACGCGCCCTTGCTGGCCTGAAAGAAGCCAACAAACCCGAAGGGTCTTATCTGTTCGCCGGCCCCACAGGCGTTGGTAAAACAGAAGTTGCAAAACAATTGGCCGAAATTAAAAATACAGAACTTGTCCGCTTCGATATGAGCGAGTTCATGGAAGATTACACCGTGTCCAATCTGATCGGCTCCGCGATGGGCTATATTGGCTCGGATGAAGGGGGCCGCTTGACCAATGCCATCCAGGAAAACCCCAATTGCGTTTTATTACTGGATGAAATTGAAAAGGCCCACCCTGATATTTTCAATGTCCTGTTGCAAGTCCTTGATGATGCGCGCCTAAGCGATAACCATGGCAATACCGTGGATTTCAGCGGCGTGACAATTATCATGACTTCCAATGCCGGCGCGCCGGTAGGCAAGAAAAGCAACTCGATAGGCTTCATGCACGCTGAAACTGATGAGGAAGCAGACCAAAAGGCCGCCTACGACAGCGCTATCAAAAAGTTATTCCGTCCGGAATTCCGCAACCGTATTGACGGAGTCATCACATTCGATCACCTCACAAAAGAAAACATGATCAGTATTGCCGAGATTTTCATTGACGAAATGAACGACCTGCCCGCTGCGCATAATAATAACCTTGGCTTCAGCGCCACACCAGAAGCCATCGAGGCCCTGGTCGAGCAAAGCTATGACAAGGAAATGGGCGCACGTCCCCTGAAGCGTTTCATGAATGAATATATCAAAGACATGCTGGCCGATATGATCTTGACCGAAGGACTGAAAGATAAAGAAGTCATCATCTCCTACGCGCCTGAGAGTGACAGCTTCTGGATCGATGCCCAGCCCATCACGCAGGCTAAGCCTAAACCTGTGAAAGCCGGGCCCGCCTCTGGTTTAGACGCCCCTGATACCTCTCCATCTTATGCGGAACCGGTGGGCATGCAATAGGCGATTTTTATTGTCGCCCGCCCGCATCTGTGTTTAATTACCCCTGCACGCGCCCGTAGCTCAGGGGATAGAGCACTGGTTTCCGGAGCCAGGGGTCGGAGGTTCGAATCCTCCCGGGCGCGCCATCTTCCCTCATAAATTATTAATCGAGTTTAAGCGCTTAAACAGCTTTATCGTGCCAATACTCTTTAATCCACGGCGATGGCTGGATTGTTTTATAAACGCGTTTGTAAAACGGCGTCTTTTTCGGTGACCAGCGACCCAAAATGGCATCCTCGATCTTCGGGTGGCCGTGGAATGCCAGAACCTTGGTGTTCTTTGGCAATTTCGGCGCTACAAACGGGCGTTTATACCAAACAGGTAGGGCATGGAATTTAAAGCTGCGGCACCATTGCTCCGGCCAGAATTTCAGCGGCCCCAGTGTCTCGCGCACCATCGCGGAGAGATACCCCTGACTGGAGGTATGATATTGGCGGATAACTTCTTTGGGCCGCGATTCAAAATCGGCCTTGATGTGTCCTAGCGTGCCGACGCGCCATGAATAACAGGTGGCTTGGCCGACATGATCGCCCAATGTGTTCCAGTCATTAATAATCACGAATTCATCGCCCTTGGGGAAGGCTATCATCTCATCCAGCGTGCCCGTTATAATCACATCCAGATCGAAAAATAAAACCCGTTGGCCGTTCAGGCCGCCCAGATCATCATCGCAAAGCCCCACTTCCTTGCGGTAGATATGCTTTAAATCACGCGGGTCTTCCAGATTTACAACAGGCAAAGGCCGCACATGGATATCGGGATGAAACCCTGCGCTGTCATCGGTGAAACAAAAAAAACGGAGCTCGTGCGCGCTAATCTGACGGCGCACCATGGCAAACAGGCGGTTCACGTCTTCCGCACCATAGGCCGTGCCCCATTTGATGCAAATCACATTGGCAATATCATCATTCATCTCATCAGCCATGCTCTTATCCCTTTAACGGCCAGCGGCGATTTAAAAACAGCGGAGAATATATCCCATTTTTATCGGGAAGGCCATATGGCTGCTGCAGATACTCAGGCGCCCTTTAAAAGCTGCTGCTTTAACTTCTTCGCCGCGCTCGCATACCCGCCGTCATTGCCATCAATAAAATGAACATGCCCCAGCTTCTCCAGGCTTTGAACAAAACATGTCATAAGCGCCGTATCGGAGTAATGCGTGCCGTAAATAATTTTTCCTTTTTGATGCATATCGGCCAGATAGCTCTCAATCATTTGAACCTGCTCATCCGTACAATCCAAAACCATCCGCAGCATGCCATCAAATTTACGGTAATCCGAGTTCGTGATCATATCCTCTCTATAAGCGGGAACATCAATACCGCCGATGGCAAGATTAAACCTGTTCATGATATTAATCAGCGATATTAAAAAAACATGCTCGAACAGGTTTTTCAAAACCGCGCCCTGCTTCCAGACCATCTGCGATTCCTGCAAGGCCCTGATGCCGGGCCATTTATATGATTTATGCGGGCTGGCCGCCGGATTGGCATCCGCGCCCGTGGCGCGCGTGGTCATATCAATGATATTGCGATAAAGCTCGTTGTTTAAATCTTCCGAACTCGTCATCACCAAAAGCGTCATAATGGTGCCGTGATGGGATGGAATTGGTTTCCAGCGGCATGAAAGCCCTTCTAAATTCGGCGGTGCCACGTTTCCCGTATCTTCAATTAAATAATGCGCGTCCTGTTTCAAAAGCTCATCCACCAAAAGCGCGCCGTCATTAAACATGGCCAGCGCCTTTCCGGTCGGTAAAATGAATTTGGCCACTTCAAATGTGCCGCCCGCTTCCAAGACTTTTTGAACGGGCACAATCCCGACACGCAAGGAGAGATCATGCATCGATTTCGCAAAAATTTTCACGCCAAGAATCTGTTTCCTGACAGCATCGATATAATCCGGCGGCACAAGAAAGGTTGCACCGTCCCCACCAAAAACAAAAGGAATATCAACGCCTTTGCAAACATTAACAACCGCCACAATGCATGCCGCGCCCACCATATTCACATCTTTGTATCGCCCCGCCTCAATGGCCTTGGTCGATCCCTGAACATCGGTCACAACCACGTACCAATCGTCGGGCGCGGCATGAAAATTCCTAGAATCGCACGCATCGGCAAACGACTCCAAGGGCGGCAGATTTTTGAAAAAAGACTGGGACATGAATACCTTAGAATATTACACAGCGAGTATAATTGATTAAACGGCGTTATTCCAGACTGCGCGAATTACATATCCGGATATGTCGTAACTATCGGGCCGTTTTTTGTAACAATAATTGTATGTTCATATTGGGCGGTATAGATATTGTCATCTGTATATAAAGACCAACCATCATCGCCATCATAAACCATATCGGCTCCGGTTGATAAAAACGGCTCAATCGTGATCACAAGCCCATTATGCAATGTGCGTTTTTCTCGCTTATCATAGTAAGATAAAATTGTTCCCGGCTCTTCATGAAGGGCCCGACCTACACCGTGACTGCTTAAATTACGGATAATATGCATATTATGCTTACGCGCGGTTTTTTCGATAATTCTGCCGACTTCGTTCAACTTCATACCCGGCTTTAAAGACCTTATAACGTTATTGCGTGCTTGTTTGGTGGCTTTGCAAACGGCAAGTTGCTCGCGAACATTCGGTGGCACCAAAAAACTGGCGCCCGTATCACCAAAATAACCATCCAGCTCGGCTGATACATCAATATTAACCATATCGCCCTTTTCCATGACTGTTCCATCAGGAATGCCGTGTGCCACACAATTATTAACGCTGATACAAGTGGCCCCGGGGTAATTGTAAGTAAGCTCGGGTGCCGAGCGCGCCCCAAGACGCTCCAGAAATTCGCGCCCCAAATCGTCCAATTCCTTGGTTGTCATACCGGGCTCAATCTTGCCCGCCATATACTGCATAGTATTGGCACATATACGGCCAATCTTTTGCAAACCAATGATGTCTTCTTCAGAATCTACTGTCATACATATGAGAATAGCACAAAGCTATGAAGAGTTTATGTGCAAATTTTCATTATCAATCTATCGTTCCTGCCGCTGGCCTAGCTACCCGCATAGAAGACCAAAGGCGCAAAAATGCCGCAGAAATAATAAAGGAACTTGAATAAGTGGATTTTCTATCTGTTTGAAAAATGGCTGGGGTACCTGGATTCGAACCAGGGATGCCGATACCAAAAACCGGTGCCTTACCGCTTGGCTATACCCCAACAATTTCAGCTTGAAAAGATGGTGCCCTCACACGGACTCGAACCGCGGACCTGATGATTACAAATCAACTGCTCTACCAACTGAGCTATAAGGGCACTTGTCTTTTCGGACCTTAAAATCACCGCTCCTGTCGTAAAAGTCAAGGAGCAACTTGAGGCCATCGCCTTCCGTTTGGAAAGAGATTATGAGTTTTGCCAAAATTCGCGGCACATTTCAAGCTGTTTTTCGTGCGTTGACCAAAAATAATTTGAAAAGATTTTTAAACAGCGCATATTGGTATTAGCCCCGTTTTTCTGATAAATTATTATTTGGGCTTTTTTAACTCTTATCTTTGGTGGGCATTCCCTTGGCTGGTGGACAACAGGCTGACAATACATTACATGAAAATGCGATAGGCTGGGTCATCCTGATGGCCGTGATGGGCGTTTTGGTGTGGTTGTTCTGGTATTATTTTGACCATGAAGTCCGCGATATGGTGCGCTGGATCCGCTATGGCGAGATGTGGGTTGTCAAACTCTTCATTGATCTCGGTGAAATGATCGGCCTGATCAAAGACGGCGAATATATGGTTTATTACCCTGTCACCGATAAAATGGTGCCGTGGGAACAAGGCTTCGAGAGCACACCAAACTACGAAAAAGAGCGCCTCGGCTACAATCACCTTTCTTTATTCAATGCCTTGACCATGGAGCCCATGAAAATACCGTTTGTGGCCATTCTGGCCGCGGCCGCCATGTGGGCGATTTTTAAAGGCCCCAATACCCAATACAGACAAAAACTCGACCTAGAAGGTCTAATCCGTCGCCAAGCGCTTGTTTTCCCTGTCATTAAACCGTTCATTGATTTTGACCCTTCAACCCAGCCCCCGCGCCCGCCGGGCACCCCCGTCCCTGCCGAATTGCCGCTATACGCCGAGGCCCTCGGCCCCGAGGAATGGCTGGCCTATGAAGAAATCCCTGTGCCAGATGGCAAAATCGATGAGGACGCTGCGCATAAAGCCTTCCGCAAACAGCTCGGCAAGCGCTGGAAGGGCCCCGCTGCACTACCGCCCTATCAACAGATTTTACTGGCTTCTTTCTGCATGAAGGCTGCGCGCAAGCGTAAAGAGGCCGATGTCATGCTTGGGCGCGTTGCCTCCTGCTGGTCCTTTAAAGGCGGCTTACAGCTGAAAAAGGACAAAACTTTATTAAAAGAAGCCCGCGCAATTTTGAAAGACCCGAAAATCTCCGGTGAGACCCTGACCAATTGTAACCAACACGCCTATGTCGTCACCGCACTCCTACGCGCCCTGGTAACGGCGCGTGAAGAAGGGGGCGTTTTGGCACCGGCCCAGTTCGCATGGCTGCGCGGTTATGACCGTGAATTGTGGTATCCGCTTAACAATATCGGCCGCCAGAGCTTCCATCTGGAGGCGCTTGGCGCCATGTCGCATTATGTCTCGGAAAAACGCACATCACGCCCAATCCCCGTGCCCAAAATGGAAGGCGCCATCAGTACAATCTCCGGCTATATGCGCTCGGCGCGCGCCCGCCCGATCCCGCAACTTGATTACAGTAATTCGAAAAAACGCAGCGTGAAAAAGGCTGTATAAACTTAACCTCACAATAAAGAAGAAAACCAAACCATGTTAAAAAGCCACAAAAACAAACACAATGATGATGCAAATGCCAGTGTTGTTGATGGAAAGCTGATCCTGTCTTTCCCCGAGGCTGTAACCCCGATTGTGTGGCAAATGGATTTAAGCGACGCCAAATCATCCTCCTTTGAAGTCATTGAAGAAGGCAAGAATTTCGCCCTCGTTACCAAAAAGCAAGGCGCACAGAAAAAAGAGAGCATTGCCCCCTTTACCACCAAGGATGAAGCAATCGCCGCATTAATGGCAACCTCCAGCGCTCTGAAAAATGGCCACGGCCATATTCATCCCGCAGGCGCGGCGCAAGCTGCGCAGACAAACGCACAGCCGATTTATCATATGCCCCCACAGGCGACACCGCAAAAAGGCGGCGCCGGTAAATGGGTTATCGCAATCTTGTGTTTTCTCGTTATCGGGTTTTTATTCATGATGATTTTGAACATGCAGCCCCGCATCGCGGGATCAGGCGGCGCCCCAAGCGCGGCCAATACAACAGCAAGCGCAGCAGGCAGCAGAGGGTCTTCAGCCGCCAACAGCGCAGGCGTGGCGGTATCCGCAGACGATTTTTTACGCTCTCGTTAGAGCACAACCAAAGGGCTTTAGCAGAAAATGGCTATAGACAAGAAGTACGAACATCAGCATGAGGCAGTCCTTCGGGACGTGCGTCCGCTTGGTACGCGCGTCGCCCACCGCATGAGCCAGCCGGGATCGGCTGCCACTACCTTTATCATGGCCGCGGGAGCCATCTATATAGTGCCATGGGCAACCACATTTGCCGATATCATCATGATCTTTATGGGCCTGTATTTCATCTGGCTTAACTCACGCGACCGCTCGATCGTTTTCAAACTGCCGATGTCTGCCCAGCGCTTTAAATATAAAGATACCAACAATATCGGCCCGGGACGAAGCGGAAAACCCGAAGGCGTTCTGTTTGTCGGCAACACGACCAAATCAAAAGAAGAAGTCTGGTTCACCGATTCCGATGCCAGAACGCATATTCTATATCTCGGAACCACTGGTGCGGGTAAGACCGAGGGACTGAAATCGCTCGTTACCAATGCGCTCACATGGGGCTCCGGCTTTGTGTATGTTGATGGTAAGGCCGATACCGACCTCTGGTCATCCCTTTCCGCGCTCGTGCGCCGTTTTGGCCGTGATGATGACTTGCTGGTGCTGAACTATATGACGGGGAACTCGGCCGTACAGGCTCCGTCCAACACCATGAACCCATTCTCCTCCGGCTCGGCCTCGTATCTAACCAACATGCTTGTGTCCCTGATGCCGGAATCTCAAGGCGATAACGCCATGTGGTCTGAGCGCGCGATCTCGCTCGTCTCCGCTATCATGCCCGTGATGTGCTGGAAGCGTGACAATCAGGACATCCCGCTCTCAGTTACTATTCTGCGAGATACGCTCAGCCTGCCCGCCGTTGTGCGCCTTGCCCGTGACGAGGCCGTGCCGCGTGATCTGCGCTCGGGTATGATCGGGTATCTCGACACCCTTCCCGGTTTCAACGGTGATGCATATGATGACCAAGGAAACGTGAAACCACCGGATGGAAGCGGCCCGCCGCCCGACACCCAAACCGCGAGCCAGCAGCACGGCTATCTTGCCATGCAGTTCACCCGCTCGCTCCAATCTTTGGGCGATGATTACGGCTACATCTTCGATACGCAGGCCGCGGACGTGGACATGGTCGATGTGGTTCTGAACCGCCGTATCCTCGTCGTGCTAATTCCCGCGCTGGAAAAATCTTCAGACGAGATTGCCAATCTCGGTAAAATCGTGGCCGCGACCATAAAAGGTATGATGGGCTCCACCCTCGGCGCTACGGTGGAGGGCGAATCCTCGAAAGTGATCGAGAACAAACCGACCAAATCCGCCACGCCGTTTATGACCGTCTTTGACGAGGTCGGTTATTATACCGCCAAAGGGATGGCCGTTATGGCCGCGCAGGCACGTTCACTTGGTTTCTGCCTTGTATTCTCGGGACAGGATTTACCGGCGATGAAAAAACTGGTCCGCGAAGAGGCCCAGTCCATCACCGCGAACTGTAACATCAAAATTTTCGGTAAACTCGAAGACCCGACCGAGACCAAGGAATTCTTCGAAAAAACAGTTGGTCAAGCCATTGTAACCGAGGTCTCGGGCTTCCAGATGACAGGCGGCTCAGAATTCGGTTCGTACTTCGACACCCAGCAAGCAGGCGTGCAAATGCGGGCGCGAGCCTCGTATGAGAGCCTGCGCGCATATATGGAGGGTGAAGCCGTTGTCACCTTCGGGGACGCGGTTGTCGATTGCGCCATCTTCTATTCCAACCCGGGCAGCGCCAAAGCAATGCGCGTCACACGCTTCATGACCCTTCCGCCGCCGGACGAGGCCATCATCAAACACGCCTCCAGCATCACCAAGCTGCGCGATTTGATGGTCAATAAAACATGGACGGCCGAGCGCTCAGATGTTGCCGTTGAAACGCCGCCGGAAATTGATGCTCTGAATGCGGGCTTCGAAGAAGTCGAGAAAAAGGTCGAAACCCTCGTGGACGCCGCAATCGCCTCGCTCGTGCATGTCCATAAACTGGAAAACAGCATCGACGACGTCCCCGCCGCCAAAACAACAGGCAGCGCAGGCACAGCATCAGGCGGCGGCCCGACAGCCACAAAACCGGGCACCGCGCCTACCGCCAAAACGGCAACCCCGCCCGCGTCACCGCTGGCGCAAAAACCGGCCGCGCCCGCCGCGCCGAAAACACCAAGCGCGCCGCCAGCCGGACAAGGCCAAGGCTCCCCCATATCCCCCTTCGCGAAGAAACCCGAGAGCGGGCAAGCAACCCCGCCGCCTCCGCCTGCACAACCGCAAGCGCCCGCAGCCACGACACCGCCCAAACCGGAACAGCCCGCCACCCAGCCCGCCGCGCCGAAAGAAGAGCCCGCGCGCAAGAAGCTGCCGCCCGAGATCGAGAACATCATAAAATCTGCCGCTTCCGATACGAAGAAGGCGCTTTTCAAGGATTCAGAGGATATTGATGGCAAAGACTAAATTCAAAAACCGTGACAGGGTTAAAGAATCCGGAAACGCCCTTCTCTTCATTCTCCTCGGCGTTGTCTTGTTCGCATCCCTGTCTTTCGTCATGTCCCGTGGTTTTGGTACCGAAGGCACGTCGAAAATGTCCGATAGGCGCGCCGAGTTGGCGGCAACGGATATACTCTCGTCCTCGCGCAGGATGGAAAGCGCCGTAAATCGCCTGCGCCAGAACAACTGCTCGGAATCAGAACTCAACTTCGATACCGCCGCTCTTACCGGGTACGACAATACAGATGCGCCTGCTGATGGGAAATGTGATATTTTCAGCCCCTCAGGCGGCAATGTAACCTATACCGCCCCGCAATTGGATTGGAACAATTCAACCCACGCCAGTGAGAGTTTTTATAATGAATGGGCCTTTATCGGCAGCTCCAGCGTCTATGATCTGGGCACTGTAAAAGGCTCATGCAATTCCGCGACTAATCGCCAAAACTGCGTTGAACTGGTGATGCTTTTACCCTATGTCAAAAAGGAATTATGCCTGAAACTAAACGACAAACTGGGCGTCACCAACACAAGCGAGGAAGCCCCCCGCGATGGCGGCATGAACCCGATTAAATTTACCGGCACCTTCACCTACACATCTTATGAGCTCGGCAATGAAGCCGGAACAAGCGTAGATTTAAGAGGGAAACCCGCAGGCTGCTATTCGGTCAATCGCGGCGCGGGCGTGATTGTGCACCATTTCTACTACGTATTGCTCGCACGCTAGGGGCGTCTGGCTCAGACCCGTGCGTACCATGTGCTGCGCGCTTGGCCGTGGCGTTTCAGATAGCCCTGCTCGACCAACTCCGCCAATCGCAGCTTGAGCGTCGAGCGCCGACCGCGCGTCAGTCGCTCGATCTCTTTCATTTGCAATCGCTCTTTATCCTCGAACAGTTTCATGATCTTGAGCGAGAGCGCTGGCAAGCCGGATATATCCTTACCCGCCCGGAGAATTTTTTCCTCCAGCTGTTCTTTTTGCGCCGCCAGCGCGTCTAAAAAGAACCCAATCCACGGCGCAAAATCCATGCGCCCTTCCTCTATATTATCCTGCGTGGCTTTCAGTGCATTGAAATATGCCGCGCTGCGCTCGCTTAAAATTTGCTCGAAACTGATATAGGGCGCGTAATTATACCCCGCCCGCAACATCAAAAGCGTCACCAGCAAGCGCATCAATTTCTGATTGCCTTGCTCATAGGGCCCGATCTGAAGCAATAACACACTAAAAAGCGCTATCACCAGCAGCGGATGAAACGCCTCATCCTTCTCTGCTGTGTCCAGCCAAGCGAGCAAGTTATCCATCAACGCAGGCACCTCATCCGGCGCGGCGGTATCCAGCGTACCGATCATTTTTGCCCCATGCTGCACGACAATCGGCATATGCTTACCTTTTAGAGGCTCCGGTGCGGCTTGGCGCGAGACCACCATATGCAGCTTGGCCAGCATGTCCTGATCGACATGCTTTTCGCGCAGGGGATCCATCATTTTTCGAAAATTCTGGCCGAAACTGGCCACATCACCCAGCAATTGCAGCGCTGTTGTATGTTTCTCCAGCGCATTCCACGCGCCCTTGAACTCATCAATCTCGGCAATTGATTTTAAAACGGACGGGGTGATAGTGATCTTGTTTACAGACAACATAATGGCCAATTATAGCCGTTATTATCCAAGCAGCGCAAGCATTACATACGATCAGGAATTTGTATGCCCAGCAGATTCAGGATAAGCTCCAATTGCCGCGCACTTAAGGCACAAAGTCCCAAACGGCTGGCGCGCAAACCCTCGTCTTGTTCAGAAAGTATATGACAGTTTGAATAAAAGCTGCTGAAGGCCTGCCCCAATTTAAATGCATAATCACAGAGCACATGCGGTGTATTGTTCCGTAGCGCCAAATCGAAATGATCGGGAAATTCCGCCAGCAATAACGCCAACGCGCGGTCTTCATCGCGAATAATAAACGCGGTGCCAATGTCCAGTGATTGCGCCTCCGCCTTCCGCAGCAACGATTTAATCCGCACCGCCTGATAAAGCAAATATGGCCCCGTCTTGCCCTCGAACGAGGTCATACGGTCCAGATCAAACACATAATCGGCAATACGGTTATTCTGCAAATCGGCAAATTTAATCGCGGCAATGGCAACTTTATGCGCGATATCCGCCCGCTCTTCTGTCCCGATATCATCGGCCAGATTGGCTTCATCCAAGCGGGTCTGCGCCTTTTCAATACCGGTTTTGATCAAATCTTCCAACTTCATCACACCGCCGGCGCGGGTTTTAAACGGTTTACCGTCCGTTCCGTTCATGGTTCCAAACCCCGCATGGGTCAGTTCCACTTTACCCTCGGGCGCGATATCGCCCATCCGCGCGGCGCGGAAAACTTGTTCAAAATGCAATGACTGGCGCTGATCCACCACATAGATAATCTTGGCCGGATTATATTCTTCCACGCGATCAACAATCGTCGCCAGATCGGTCGTGCCATACATCACCGCGCCATCACGTTTATACAAAATCAGCGGCGGCACCTCTTTGCTATCCTCTTCTTGCTCCACAGGAACGACAACCGCACCGTCATCTTCGACGGCCAATCCCTTGTCTTTAAGCGCATCCACCATCGGCGCGATCAAATCATGCACGGAGGCTTCACCCTTCCACAGGTCAAAGTGCACGCCCAGCGCATCAAAATTTGCCTTCATACCTGCAATAGACACATCAATAAATTGCTGCCAGACCTTGCGGTATGCCTCATCACCATCTTGTAATTTGGCCGTGGCGGCGCGCGCTAGCTCCATGCGGGCTTCATCTTCCTTGCACGCTCGCGAGGCTTCAGGATAGATGGTCTCCAGATCTTCCATCGTCAAAGCCTGCCCCATAATCCCGCGCAGCTCGAGCTCGGAGATTATCTGCCCCATCGGCGTACCCCAATCGCCCATATGCACATCCCCAAGCGCATTGAAGCCTGCGTAAGCGTACAAACGGCGCAGGCAATCTCCGATAATAGAGGCGCGCAAATGGCCGACATGCATAGGTTTCGCAATATTCGGGCCACCGTAATCCAGCACAACCGTATCGTCCGGATAGTTCTCCACGCCAAGGCGCTCATCTTGCGCGCTCTCGCCTGTATGCTTTGCTATAAACGCATCAGTAACATTAATATTGATAAAGCCTGGGCCTGCGATTTCCAGCTTTTCAATACCGCCTACGCCCTCAAGCGCGCTTAAAATCGCGCCCGCAACCTCGCGCGGATTCTTCTTCGCCTGCTTGGCCGCGGCCATCGCGCCATTGCATTGAAACTGGCACAAATCAGGGCGATCCGACACACGTACAGCGCCCAAATCCGCTGGCAATCCCTGCACCTCAAAAGCCGTACCCAAAATTTCCGATAATTGCGAAGCCAAAGAGCTCATAACTTACTACCTTTTTTGCGCTATAAATTTGACAGTATTGTGTTCTCACACTTCCGCGCTTGGCGCAAGTGTCTTGAGAAAACGAGAAATTGATTACAATCTTAAGCGTCGACGTTGCGCACTTTCAGGGCATTGTCCTGAATGAATTCACGGCGCGGCTCCACCACATCACCCATCAGGGTCGAGAATATCTCGTCCGCTTTAATGGCATCGGCAACCCGTACCTGTAAAAGCGTACGTACATTCGGATCCAATGTGGTTTCCCAAAGCTGCTCCGGATTCATTTCCCCGAGACCTTTATAGCGCTGGATAGCCAACCCCTTACGTCCATTTTCCTGCACCTTGTCGTAAAGCGCGGCAGGCCCGTTTATGCGGGTAACCAACTTATCACCATCATAGAGCTCGACAGGCCCTTCAAAGGTCTCTTTCAGCCACGCAACCGCATTGTGCAAGCGGCGTGCATCGGGGGAGCGTACGCGTTCAATAGACAAACGTATGTTATCTTTAACACCGCGAAGCGTACGGGTAAGCGTATATCCGCCCACGGCTGTAAACTCGCCCTGCCAACCCTTTTCATTGCTGGCGGCCAGATTATTCAGACGCTCGGCAATTTCCTTGGCGTATGCTTCGCCTTTGGACACGTCATCAAAAATCTCGTCATTGAGCGCGCCCGCAATGGCGGCTTGCTCCACGATACGGCGATTGCCCGATTTTTGCTGCAGCGAGTTAATCGAGTTACGGATTTTACGGCATTGAATCAACGTCTCACGCAAATCATTGCCCACGCGCTTCGATCCATCGGCCTCTACCAAGGATAAATCCGGCAAGGACACATCAATCAAATAATCTTCCAGTGATTTTTCATCTTTCAGATAAACCTCGCCCGACTTCCCGCGCTTAACCTTGAACAAAGGCGGCTGGGCGATATACAAAAATCCGCGCTCAATTACCTCGGGCATGTAGCGGAAGAAGAACGTCAAAAGCAGCGTACGAATATGCGCACCGTCAACGTCCGCATCGGTCATGATAACGATTTTGTGATAACGCGCTTTTTCGATGTTGAACTCGTCAGGCCCGATAGAGGTACCAAGCGCCGTGATCAGCGTTCCCACCTGCTCGGAATTGAGCATTTTATCAAAACGTGCGCGCTCCACATTCAAAATCTTACCGCGCAGCGGCAAAATCGCCTGATTATAACGATCACGCGCCTGCTTGGCCGAACCACCCGCGGAATCCCCCTCCACTATGAACAGTTCGGATACGGCTGGGTCTTTCGATTGGCAATCGGCCAGTTTACCCGGCAAATTGGATACATCCATAACCCCTTTACGGCGCGTTAATTCACGCGCGCGGCGGGCGGCCTCACGGGCGCTGGCGGCCTCGATAATTTTAGCAACAATCTGCTTTCCCTCTGCGGGGTGTTCTTCCAACCATGTGCCGAAATGCTCGGCCACGGCAGATTCCACCACGGGGCGCACCTCGGACGATACAAGTTTATCTTTAGTCTGGGACGAGAATTTCGGATCAGGCACCTTAACAGAAAGCACGCATGTTAAACCCTCGCGCATGTCCTCACCGGTCAGCTTGACCTTTTCCTTCTTCATCAGGCCGCGCTCTTCGGCATATTTGGTCAGCGCGCGCGTCAAAGCGCCGCGGAAACCCGCCAAATGCGTCCCCCCATCGCGCTGCGGGATATTATTTGTGAAACACAGCATGGTCTCGTGATAGGCATCCGTCCATTCCATGGCGGCCTCTACCGTAATGCCCGCGGTCTCGTCATACGCGCTGATACCAACGGCAGGCTTGAAAATAGGCTTTTTCGAGCGATCAAGATAGGCCACAAAGCTCTCGATACCGCCTTCGAAATGCAAATGGCTTTCCAGATATTCCGATGGGTCTTCAGGGCGGTGATCGGATAGATAGATATTCACGCCGGAATTAAGGAACGCCAACTCGCGCAAGCGGTCTTCCAGCGTTTTAAAATCAAAATCTGTCATGGTGAAAGTTTCGGCGGATGGCAGGAACGTCACTGACGTCCCGTTACGCTCACCGGGCTCCAGATCGCGAACAGGCTTCAAATCCTCGCCCGCATCACCGTGCTTGAAACGCATAGTCCATTCCTTGCCTTCACGGCGAATGGTCAGATCCAAAAACTCGGATAGGGCGTTCACAACAGACACGCCAACCCCGTGCAAACCGCCGGAAACCTTATAGGAATTCTGGTCAAACTTACCACCGGCATGCAGCTGGGTCATAATCACCTGCGCGGCGGAAACTTTTTCCTCGGAATGCTCGTCAACCGGAATACCGCGCCCGTTATCCTTAACGGTACAAGATCCGTCATTGTTCAAAATCACATCAATACGGTCGCAATGCCCAGCCAGCGATTCATCAATCGCGTTATCGACAACCTCATACACCATGTGGTGCAAACCCGTGCCGTCATCGGTGTCGCCGATATACATCCCGGGGCGCTTACGCACAGCCTCAAGCCCGCGCAGAACCTTAATAGAACTCGCGCCATAATCGCCGCCTTCTTTGACCACTTCATCGGTAGGTGCTGTATTTTCAGCCATGATTCGTATCTACTCTCTTTTTACTCTGCAAATTACCTTAAAAACCGCAGATTTCTCTATTTTTTATCAGTGTTTCTTATACCACATGGCCCCGCGTCAGCCTAGCGAAATGGGCCAAATAATCCATGTTTTCCAACGCTTTTATAAAATAATGATTGGCAGAATTTTTTCCCTGCTCTAAAAGAGGATCATGAGCAGCGCATTCGACAAAATATCCCCCTTGGTCCGCCCGCATTTCCTGAAAATGCAGGGCTATGTTTCCGCCGGAATGCTGGCAGGAAAAGATGAGGAACGCATTTTCCTGAATGCCAACGAAAACCCGTACGAATTGCCGGGGCTAGAGCGTTATAACCGCTACCCTGAACCCCAGCCGCCTAAGCTGGCCGCCGCGATGGCCGATTTATACGGCGTTAGCACCGAACAGCTCACTATCACCCGCGGCGCGGACGAGGCTATCAAGCTCCTCACGCAAATCACGATAGAGCCTTTTGCCGAAGACCTCCTCATCAACCCGCCAACATTTGGTATCTACAAGGTCGATGCCGATATCATGCCCGCGCGCAAAATCATCTCGGTGCCGCTGCGAAAGTCCGGCGGCACGTTCCATCTGGATGTGGACGGTATCAAGGCCGCACTGGACAGCCCCGAGAACAAAATAAAACTGCTGTTCCTGACCAGCCCGAACAACCCCACGGGTAACAACCTCGCCCCCGCCGACATCACCGCCGTGATAGAATACGCGGCGGGAAAATGCATCGTTGTGCTGGATGAAACCTACGCCGAATTTACAGACCAGCCGAGTTTTACAAGCGAGATCGGCAACTACCCGCATCTGGTCATTCTGCGCACATTTTCAAAATCCTATTCACTGGCGGGCATGCGCATCGGCTGCGCGATCTCGTCCGTGCCGGAAATGATGCAGATCATGCGCACCAAGGTCATGGAAACCTACCCGATTGCTCGCGGCTCCAGCGAAGCCGCGCTAAAAGTCCTGCAGCCCGAAATTCTGAAAATCGCCCGCGAGAATATCAAAAAAATCATTGCCGAGCGTGAGCGCATGAGCGCATTTCTGGAAGCCCAGAGCGAAATCGCCCATGTTTACCCCTCAGACGCCAACTTCCTGCTGGTGCAAATGAATAAGGCGCGCGAATTTTACGAATTTGCCCTATCAAAAGGCATCATCCTGCGCGACATGTCATCGGCGCAAGGTACGGAAAACTGTATCCGCCTAACCATCGGCACGCCCGCTCAAAATGATCTCGTTATGGGATTGGTAAAAGAATTCTACGCTTAAATAGCGCTATGAAGGCTCGATATTACTACGGCGCTCAATTACATCGCTACCCTTACCAATCAAAGCACTCGCCTCAGCTTTACTTTTCGGTGCAAAACGGCCAACGCTGGATAGAAAGCCCAAATCGCTTTTCTTACGGATCACGGCCAGACGCGCATCAAAAACAGCGTCCCCGAATGATCCTTTAATGCAGGGTGATTTCGACATGGTCAGCAAATCTTGCTCGGAATAGAGCCTGTCGGGATATTGATCCAAACGTGCCTGAACTTTTTCCTCATCCTGAACATCGTCCAGAACGACAACTTCAAATCCCTTTTTCAATGACATTTCGCCTCCCTTTTTTTTCGTATAATATGAAAGCGCCCTGACTATGTCAAAGGAATAATAGAAGCCTCGGCCACCTTGAAAAATTGCGCCTTGCCCTGAATGGCGCGGAATAGGCTCTCTTCTGTCCCCGTTAACCAGACTTGCCCGCCCAGCTCCTCCAAAATTTCGTAGAGCGCCCCTCTGCGCCCTTCATCCAGATGCGCGGCGACCTCATCCAACAGTAAGATCGGCGGCGCCCCTCGCTCGGCGCCAATCAGACGTGCATGCGCCAGCACAATCCCGATCAGCAATGCCTTTTGCTCTCCGGTTGAACATTGATCGGCGGGCATTTGCTTTTCCGCCATATGCACAATCAAATCGCCCTTATGCGGCCCTGTCGCCGCGCCGCCCGTCACCGCATCGGTTGGCCGCGTTTGCTTGAGCTGATATTTAAACATGTCTTCAACCTCCAGCGCGGGGGCAGACGTCAATAACTCTTCAATCGTCCCGCCCGCTCTGATCCGCGCCAAGGGGAAATGCACATGATCTTCCTTCTCGCAAGCGCGCTGCAACCGCGCGGTAAAATCCAGCCGCGCCGCCGCAATCGAAACCCCCGTCTCCGCCATTTGCGCCTCCAGCCCATCCAGCCAAGACGGGTCAGCGCGGCCTTCCTTAAGCAATCTTGATCGCTGCCCCATTGCATTTTCATACCGGCTCACCCGCCCCGAATGGCCGGGATCAAACGCAAAGACCATACGGTCCAAAAATCGTCTGCGCTCGCGGCTGGACTCCATAAACAAACGGTCCATCTGCGGGGTCAGCCAGATACAGGCCAGATAATCGGCCAGCGCATTTTGCCCCTTGGCATTCACGCCGTTAATCCGCACAAGGCGCTTATCGCTTTGCCCCTCAATCCCCGTGCCAATGCGCGTCTCACCGCCCGCGCCTTGCACGCTTGCCGCCACCGCCCAATTGTTCACCCCTTCATCGTTCTTTTGAATATCTGTAGTGCGCGCCGTGCGCAGCCCCCGCCCGGGCGAGAGCAGAGAGGCAGCCTCCAGCACATTGGTCTTCCCCGCCCCGTTCGCGCCGGACAGCACAATCAAACCAGATGATAAATCATCCAGCCGCGCCGAATCATAGCAGCGAAAATTCGAAAGCTTGAGCGATGAAATATAAGACATAGAATATTTCTAAAGCATCCCCCAACACATTTCCAGCCAAAGCGTTTGCCAATCCCGAAATACATGAAAAAGCACGAAATACACCCTATTACGCTCATCGTCTGATTTATATGATCACGATAATATACGCTGGAGAAAAAAACCTAGACAAAATAGGAATTTAATCATATTATATACACGTGATTTTTAAGCCTACTGTAAAAAACACAGCTCACCGTTATTCCCTGAATTCATTTATGAATTCTAAGGAAATCCAGAAAATTCCGTGACTGGATCGACCTAGAATCCTTCGTATTCAGGCGATGACGGAAAATAAAAATGGGCGGCATCAAAACGAACTGAAAGAAAAGCTTAAAAAACAACGGGATAGCAAGCCCCACCCCATAAAAATAAACAAACAAACTGAAGAGCGCGAAAACGCCCCTAAAAACAAGCACTTAAAGCAAAAAAACCGGCAGGACACCCCCACCGGCTTTTTAGAAAATCTTTAAAGGCGTTTATTAAACGCGCAGTGGCATCAAAACATACAGCGAGCTTGGGTCGCCATTGTCCTGAATAATCGTCGGGCTGGCGGGGTCGGCCAAAGTCAAACGGCATCCTTCGCCCTCAATCTGCGAGGTAATATCCAAGAGATATTTTGCGTTGAAACCAATCTCGATATCGGTATCGCCGTTGACTTCCATTTGCTCGGTCGCGGAGCCGGATTCGGCGGAAGACGCGGAAATGGTCATTTGCTTGCCTTGCAGGGCAATTTTCACAGCGCGGGATTTACCATCGGAAATGGTCGATACACGGTCAATCGCGCTGGTGAAGGTTTTCGGATCACACTCGACAATCTTGTCATTGCCTTTCGGAATAACCCGTTCGTAATCAGGGAATTTCCCATCAATCAATTTGGAGGTCAAAATGATGTGGTCGAACTCAAAACGGATTTTGCTTTCGGACAAGGAAATCTTGATCGTATCGGCAGCATCATCGGAAAGCTTACGCAATTCCTGAATCGCCTTACGCGGAATAATAATTCCGGGCATATCGGTCGCGCCTTCGGGCAATGGCATCTCGAAACGCGCCAAACGGTGACCATCTGTCGCAACGGCGCGCAAGACCTGAACGCCTTCCTGCTCGGCGTGGTGCAAGTAAATACCATTCAGGTAATAACGGGTCTCTTCGGTGCTCATCGCGAATTTTGTGCGATCAACCAACGCGCGCAAGGATGCGGCGGGAACGGAAAATGTTTTCGGCAATTCGCCTGCGCCAAGCGCTGGGAAATCGGAAACAGGCAAACAGCTCAGCTTAAACTGGGAGCGTCCGGCGCGCACGGTAATCTGCGTGCCTTCATTGTTCAACTCCAGCTCGACATCAACGCCGTCTTGGAACTTGCGGACAATATCATGCAGCGTGTGCGCAGGCGCTGTAATCGCTCCGGCTTTGGTCACATTGGCGGCAACCGATTCGTTGATCTCCAGATCCATATCGGTGGCGGTCATCGACAAAACACCGTCTTCGGCCTTCATCAAAACATTGGAAAGGATAGGAATAGTATTCCGGCGCTCCACAACGCTTTGTACGTGGTTAAGGGCTCTTAATAAGGCTGCGCGGTCAATACTTAGCTTCATGACAATAATCCTGCTTTTAATAATTCTATTAATCGGTAGAATCAGAGATTAGCAAGCCATGCAGCCCAAGGAAAGCCCTAAAATCAAGCAGCAGCCTTGATTTGCACAGTATTATCAATTTTCGCCCAGAGTTTCCCGAACAGCTCGGTCTCATAAGCGCTAAGCTCGCGCAAACGAGTGGTATCGGAGCCGCACATCTCGTACATTTCCGCCAAATGACCGTCTTCTTCGGCGATCAGGGATTTCAGGGAAAGCTGGTAATCCGAGCCTTCCAGCGCTTCTTGATAAATGGTGTAGAGCCAGCAAGCGCGAAGCTCGATAATCAGCGACACCCAACCGTATGCAGCGTCATCACCAACGATCTTGGAAATGCCTGCATCCATGCGCCCAAAATACATCAGCGCAGGAACGCGCGCGGTTGTGTTCTCATCCGTCCAGCCATCAAGGGATTTGCCTGCGGCACGTTCGGCTTGGCGTTTAAAGAAATACGCGTGACGCGCTTCTTCGGCCAGATGCTTCAAGGTATCTTCGGTAAGCGTATCGCCTTTATGCATTTGCGAGACCATAATCTTGCGGCTTCCCATATGCTCTAGCATAGAAAGCATATTCATGAACTTCGCATGCGCTTCGCGGTCTTTGATGATCGCGCTTAGATGATTGCGAACGGGCGCTTCATGGCCCTCATTGGCTTGGCGCATTCCTGATATAATCAAGGGATCGGGTGATTGTGTCATAAATCGTCTCCAACTCGTCTTTCGTTGTGCAGTATGGTGGCATTATATAAACTGTATTACCCAGCGGACGCAATAGCACGCCGTTATTAAGGTAGAATTCCTGCAAGCGCGGACCGATATTGGATAGATAACCGCTGTTATCAGGATCAACCACATCAAAGGCCGCAATCGTGCCGCATTGGCGAATATTGCCGACATCGGCGCGCGCGGCAAGTGCGACCAAATTCTGACCATGCCAAGTCTCGATATCTTTGATGCGCTCCATCACGGGCTCGCCGTCCCAAAGCTCCAGCGCGGCGAGCGCCGAGGCACACGCAATGGCGTTTCCTGTATAGGACGAGGAATGAAAGAACGTCTTTGCACGGTCTTTGGAATAAAAAGCGCGGTAAATATCGCCGCTGCATAGCGTGACCGCTAAGGGTAAATATCCACCTGTTAAGCCTTTGGACAAGCACAAAATATCAGGCACAATTCCGGCCTGCTCACACGCAAAGCGCGTTCCGGTGCGTCCCCAACCGGTCATGACCTCATCGGCGATAAAGAACACGCCGTAATCACTGCAAAGGTTATATAGCGCCTTTAAAACGCTAGCTTCATACATCAGCATTCCGCCAGCGCCGAGCACCAGCGGCTCGCAAATAAACGCCGCAATATCGTTGGCGCGGTTGGAGAGCAGCTTGCGGAACGCCTCAACTGTGTTTTTTCCATCACCTTCAGGGAATGGCAAATGCACGACATCGAATAAAAACGGATTATAGGCTGCATTATAAACCGAGCGGCTTCCCGTTGCCATCGTGCCGAATGTATCGCCGTGATACCCGTTCTCCAGCGCGACAATGGTTTTGCGCTGGCGGCCTGTATTGTGCCAATAGCCAATGGCCATTTTTAAACCAACCTCAACAGCCGTGGAGCCGCTATCGGAGAAAAAGACGTAATCAAGCCCATCACCGCTAATATCCACCAGCTTGTGCGCCAGTTTTTCGGCGGGCTCATGCGTAAATCCGGCAAAGATCACCTGATCGACTTCGCTCGCGGCGTCTTGCACGGCCTTAACAATTTTCGGGTGGCAATGACCATGCGTATTGATCCACCAACTGGAAATACCGTCCATAATCTTACGCCCATCGCGCAAATGCAAATAAAGCCCTTCGGCCTTAACGACCTCCAGCGAATCAGGAAAAATCGCATGCTGTGTGAATGGGTGCCATATGGGGGATTTTTTAGACAAGGCCAAAATCCTTCTTGCGGAAATTGCGCTCGAAGCAGGTTTGCAAACTCGCGGCATCTAACGTCTCCAACATCGGAATGTGGCCGAGGACTTTGGCGGCGGAGAAATCGGCGATGGTCTGTATGTTGTCATCGTTTGGCTCACCGATAAAGATCAAGCCTTGGACTTTGATATCACGCGCCCAGAGCGCCTCTAGCGACAATAGCGTGTGATTGATCGTGCCAAGCCCTGTGCGCGCGCATAAAATAACGGGCAGATTCCATTTTTTGAATTGGTTAATCAGCAAATGATCGCGCGTAATCGGCACCATCAGTCCGCCAGCTCCCTCGATAATCAACGGATTTTCGCTCTCGGGCGGCGTGGCCAGTTTGTTCATATCGACCAGAACGCCGTCCAGCTCGGCGGCGCGGTGCGGTGATAACGGCTCGCTAAATACATAGCTCTCGGGCAAGAACCGCTCATCGGGTAAATCGGTCATCTTCTGGACGCGGCGCGTATCAACGCCGCCTTCTTCGATACCCGACTGCAGGGGCTTCCAGTAATTATAGCCCAAAGCCTGCACCAACATAGCGCTGGCGACGGTTTTGCCGATGCCCGTATCGGTGCCGGAAATAATGAATGAACTGCTCATGCGTATCTATGTAGCAGAGCCTATTGTGCGAGACAAGATAGTGCGAATGGATTGCAACAAATTTAAACGGAACGTTTTAATTGCTGGAATGTTTATCAGGTACAGGTTCAAAAAATTGAACACGTAAAAGGAGATTGAAAAATGAAGATTTATCAGACAATGCTTTTGGCCGGAACAATTCTGGGCCTTGGAATGGCAAGCCCGGCTCACGCCGATACATCCGTAAATGCAGGTGCAAATGTTAATTTGGATAACGCGGTGAAAGTCGATACACAAACCGATGTTGTCACAGACAAGGTTTATAACAATGATGGTGAAATCGTTGCTACCAATACGACAAAAACCGTAACAGATACTTATAAATTCGACGCCAACAATAACGGTGTTCTGGATCAGGACGAATATGTCACCCACAGCTATACCATGATTGACCGCGATGATGACGGTATGGTGGATGATGTTGAATGGAATGATTACACAACGCTGTGGTATCAACCTGTTGATGTGAAACCGCGCGCCGACACTTTTATTTCTTATGATGTTGATGGCGATGGTTATATTGATGCCACAGAATATAAGAAGGCCTATGACGTTAATCTTTATAATTCATGGGACGCCAACAGCGATGGATCGGTTCAAATGAGCGAATACAAAGCAATGACCACAACTTATCATGATCTGGATAATGATGGTTTGTATGAATGGGTAAGCGTGGATTAAGCCCCACTTTTGCACATACACTAGACAGGGAAAAAGCTCCACCTCCAGTAGGCTCGGGGCTTTTTTCTTATGCGGGCAGCGCGTTCAGTTTTGCCAGATCATCGAGGAAGGCATTGAGAGTCTCTGCACTTAAGCCCGCATTGATGGAAAGACGCAACCGCGCAGAGCCCTCCGGCACGGTAGGCGGGCGCACAGCGCGGATATCGTAGTCTTGGCTCTGTAAGCGGTTTGCTGCGGCTACCGCCTTTTCATCCGCGCCGAGGACGATCGGCACGATTTGCGATCCGTAACCGCCAATGCGTTCTTTTACCAATGTGCAAAGTTTCATTAGCTTGGCGCGCGCCGCATCGCCTTCCGCGCCCGCGCATAGCTCAATGGCCTTCATCGTCAGATAGGCCTGAAGCGGCGGCGGCGCGGTGGAATAAATAAAAGGGCGCGCAGTATTTATCAGATATTCGATTATATCATTGCTGGCGCAAACCAAACCACCAGCCACGCCCAGCGCTTTACCGCAGGTATGGACGGTGATGAGATTTTCGCGAGGCAAGGCATCGGCTAAGCCCTTACCATGGTCGCCGTATACGCCGGTGCTGTGCGCTTCATCCACGATCAATACGGCATCATAACGCAGTGCCAGCGCGTGAAGCTCTGCCAGTGGGGCAAAATCGCCGTCCATGGAATAGACCGATTCGACCGCAATAAAGACGCGCTTGTCATGGCCGGAGTGTTTCTTCAGCGCGGCTTCATAGGCATCCAGATCGTTGTGCGAAATTTTCTGCGAGGTAATGGAGGGCGTGTAAAGTCCGTCGCGCATCGAGGCATGCACCAGCGAATCGAACAACACAATGTCGCGGCGCGCGGGAAGCGCGGTGAGCAATGCATAATTGGCGCTATAGCCATTGGCGAAATACAATGCACGCTCGAACCCATAATGCTTGGCGGCGAATTCCTCAAGCCGCGCATGCTCTTCGCAATGTCCGCGCAGCAAACGTGAGCCGCCGGAGCCCACGGACATACCATCCTGCAACGCCTCAATGGCGGCGCGCCTTAAGGACGGGTGATCTTTCAACCCCAGATAATCATTGGAGGACAAATCAATGCCGCCCGGCAAGGATAGCGAGCGGTAGCGGTTTTTGGATTTAATGGCCTCTAACTTTTTGGCGAAATCGGCGCACATATTTGGCGCCCTACGCGGCTTCCGCGCCGACGCAGCCACAACCTGTGCCGCCGCCTTGTTGCTGCTGCTCTTTATAGGGAGCGCGCGGTTTGATACCGAGCTGTTCGAGCAATTCGGCATCGAAATCTTCTTCCGGATTGGCAGTGGTCAGCAGTTTTTCACCCGTAAAGATAGCATTCGCGCCAGCCATAAAGGCCAGTGTTTGCGCTTCCTTGGAGATTTGCAAACGCCCCGCTGACAAACGCACCATGGATTTTGGCATCAAGATGCGCGCCACAGCAATGGTACGGATCCATTCGAAAATATCCAGCTTCGGCGTATTTTCCATCGGCGTGCCTTTCACGGGCACCAGCATATTGATGGGTACGGATTCAGGCTGCGGATCTAAATTCGCCAGCGTATGGAGCAAAGAAATACGGTCTTCCTCACGTTCCCCAAGCCCGAGAATTCCGCCACAGCACGCGCTAATTCCCGCTTTGGCGACATTTTGCAAGGTCTCCAAGCGCTCGTCATAGCTACGCGTTGTGATAATTTTATCGTAGAATTCGCGGGAAGTATCCAGATTGTGGTTATAGGCGGTCAATCCAGCTTCTTTTAATTTCAAAGCCTGCTCTTCATTGAGCATGCCCAGAGTAACGCAAGCTTCCATGCCCATATCGGAGACGCCCTTGACCATATCGCAAACACGGTCGAACGCGCGGCCATCCAAAACGCGTGGCCAGGCGGCGCCCATACAAAAACGGGTCGATCCGGCGGCTTTGGCGGCTTTGGCCTGCTCCAGTACCTCGTCGGTTTTCATCAGAATCTCTTTTTCGAGATCGGTGTTGTTGTGAATGGATTGCGAGCAATATTTGCAATCCTCGGTGCAGCCACCGGTTTTGATCGAAAGCAGAGTGCACATTTGCATCTCGCCCGGATTGTGATTTTCACGGTGAATACTTGCGGCCTCATAAACCAAATCCATAAACGGTTTCCGGTAGAGGGCGTCGACTTCTGAGAGTGATATATTTTCTTTTTCCATGGCCGCGATGCTAAGCGGTTCTGACGAATACGTCAATCATTTTGGAATTTCGATGCGCATTTATGATAAAATTATTGAAGCAGGAGAAATGACATGAGCGCCCCTAAACCGTATTTGCCTTTAGCCCTATTTGCCGCCTTGATTTTATGTATGCCCGCGCACAGCGTAAGCGCCCATGATACGAGCGAACCGCACACGCATGGCGGTGAAGCCGAACAGCCGAGCCGCACCAAAATGCGCCGCGAGATTAGAAAATTCGAAGCCGAGAAGAAGGAGCGAACCGAGCGCCTTCGCGCCTCTTCACAAGACAAAACCGCGCCGCCAAACGAGTCCGCGTCTTCCGAAAAGCGTCCTACCAACATGATTTACCGCGGTAAAAAAGACCCTAGTGGCGGCAACAAACTCTGGAATAGCTACTAAGGCGAATAGAAGTGGCAGACTTAAAACCCGCCGCCACCGCCGCCATCGAATCCGCCGCCGAAACTGGCGCCCGTCATATCCACCGCCATAATCTGAAGGACTCGGCATGGAAGATGATATGCTGGAAATAGATGAGGAAATATCCACCGATGCGCCGATATCAATGCCCGGGATAGACATGGTGTTCAGGTTAAATCCATCAATATCCAGCGCTGCCAGATCAGGCAATGTATCGCCAAATTGCGCCGAAAGGTCACGTGTTACATCATGATTAGTCATATCAATTG
>Ga0098074_1000289_pt1 | contig 38449 bp, 34 predicted proteins | sample 32_taG_FD_75064 | JGI IMG/M metagenome (GOLD analysis project Ga0098074, IMG submission 75064) | Marine viral communities from the Gulf of Mexico - 32_GoM_OMZ_CsCl metaG | ecosystem: Environmental > Aquatic > Marine > Oceanic | place: Atlantic Ocean: Gulf of Mexico | collected 2015-07-12 | reverse complement strand
TACCTTATTGTGCAGCGCAACATCATTTCGGAGACATAAAAATGACCAAAAAAAATTACCCATGGTTGGATCATTACCCAGAAAAACCCGATTGGAACCTCGAGATTCCCAACAAAACCATGCTGGATGCCTTCGATGCGACCACAGCCAGAATCCCTGATCGCACGGCGATGGATTTCATGGGCAAAACCTATAGCTGGAGCGATTTTAAAGATGCGGTTGATCGTTTTGCCTGCGGCCTGCAAAAACTCGGTGTTAAAAAAGGCGACCGTATCGGCATTTTCCTGCCCAACTGTCCGCTTTTCTTGAGCGCATACTATGGTATTTTGAAATGCGGCGCGACCGTTGTGAATTACAACCCGCTTTATTCGGCGGGGGAGCTGAAACACCAGATCGAAGACAGCGGCACAAAAATTCTGATCACGCTCGATCTCACTGCGCTTTATCCGATGGCAACCCGTATGCTGGGTGAATCCAGCCTTGATACGCTCATTATCGGCAAATTCACCGATATGCTCTCTTTCCCGAAAAACATCCTGTTTCCGCTCCTGAAAAGCAAAGATCAGGCGAAACCGGAATTTGATGGTAAATCCGTCCATAGGCTGGACGATATCATGAACAATGACGGCGCCTGTAAGGTGCCCGCACTTAATCCACTCGAAGACGTTGCCCTGCTGCAATATACGGGCGGCACCACCGGCACGCCCAAAGGCGCAATGTTGACCCACCGTAATTTATACGCCAATGCGCTTCAGTGCTTTGTGAATTTTCCCGACGATCAGGATCATTACAAAATTTTGGGCATCTTACCGATGTTCCACGTCTTTGCGATGACGGTTACGCTCAATCTGCCTGTGCTGGGCGGGTACGAGATTGTGACCATTCCGCGGTTCGAGCTCGATCAAGCGCTCAAAACCATTCATAAGAAAAAGCCGCATTTCATGGCCGCCGTTCCGGCCATTTTCAATGCCATGAACAATCACAAGGATATTGCATCCTTTGATCTGTCCTCGCTGCAATTTTGTATTTCGGGCGGCGCGCCACTTCCGGTCGAGGTCAAAAAGACTTTCGAGAATAAAACAGGCTGCGTTGTTGTGGAAGGTTATGGCCTCACCGAAACCTCCCCTGTGGCCACGGTGAACCCGCCATTCGGCGAGAATATTGCAGGCTCGATCGGTATGCCGCTTCCCGGCACGATTATCGAGATCGTTGATAAAGATGACAAGGTCACACTGATGCTGCAAGGCGAGCGCGGCGAGGTTTGTATTCGCGGCCCACAAGTCATGAAGGGCTACTGGGACAACCAAAAAGCCACCGATGATACGCTCCGCCCAACCGGCGAGGGCGATTTGCGCCTGCATACGGGCGATGTTGGTATCATGGATGAGCGCGGCTATTTTTACATTGTGGACCGCATCAAGGATATGATTATCACCAACGGTTACAACGTCTATCCGCGCAATATCGAAGAGGCCATCTATCAGCATGACGCTGTTGAAGAATGCATTGTGGCGGGCCTGCCGCATGAACAGCGCGGCGAGATCGTCAAGGCATGGATCAAACTCAAAGAAGGAAAATCCATGAGTGAAGAAGAGCTTACAGAGTTTCTGGCCGAGCGCGTATCACGCATGGAAATGCCCAAACTCATCGAATTCCGCGACGAGGCACTGCCAAAAACCATGATCGGCAAACTAAGCCGCAAAGATATTGTTGCGCAGGAGCTTGAAGAAACAAAGAAAGCCTCTTAGAGCCGGGGTGCCGGCTTGGAACAATAGGCGACAATATCTCGCAAACCAGCTTCTTGTACAGCTTGTAAAATATCACCCGCGGTTTCCAACTGCATCAACTTATTCTCTATATCGGGACAATCCAGCCCCGGAATAAGATGATGCATTTTCTGATCATCTTGCAAATCATCAAGATGCGAAGCCATAATAGCTTCAACATTCTCTAGTAATAGATCAATTTCATGCTGGATAGCCGGGTTGGGGTCATCGATTAATTCAGGCATCGATTTTAAAATTTGTCCCTGCCCCCATTTTGCAATAACGGCATCGGCCAAAATTTTTCCATCCCGCGCCATCGCGTTTTCCGAACGACACAAATTATAAGCACCGCTGTATTCGTCTGCGATATCCTTGGCAACGATGTACGCCCTCCCCTTATCGCTTGGGGATTGCGCATCATCAAACGCTTCATTGAGTGACCGCTTATCCTCAGCATCAAGGGCATAAAGAGCCGCGCCTACGTGTTGCGCAGCGGTTACAAATAAAGCAATTAAATCTTGCCTCACGGTTTCAAGTCGCTCTTTGTTCTTTAAAGTCATAGGGAAGCTCTTTTTAATTATTATAAAAACCTACATCTCCGGCGAGGGGGTCTTGGACAAAATATTTTGGACACTAATCTTTTGAACATCGGCAAGAACTTTCCGCGCTATTGTCAGACGGGCTCCTTTGTCATCTCCCAACACGTCACCAAGATTGAGATGAGGCCTATTAGCGCTTTTTCTCGGGTCGACTAAATAATATTTATGCGATCTCCCGAAGCCCTCGGCAACGCCTTCGACGCGCTGCAGCAAAGCCGCGATATCACTCTGTATTTCCGGATCAGGATCTTCAATAAGTTCGGGCATAATTTTCAACATTTGAGCTTGCCCCCATTTTGCAATGATACCATCGGTGAGCATTATTTTGTCACGCGCCAGCGACTCTTCCGAACGGCAAAGCGCATAAGCATAGCTGTATTTTGTTGCAATATTTTTAGCGTCTTTCCCATTATATCGCTCTTCTCTCGCTAAATCGAAAATAGGAATCACCCCAAATAGGCTTTTGATAACACGCGGTTCCTGTGCATCATTCTGCACGGTGGCCTTGTCCTCAGATGCATAGATAACTTCACGCACATCATTCGCGCAACTGGCAAATAACGTTACGAGATTGTTGCGCAGCTTCTCTAGGCGCTCTTTATTATTCATGGTCATTATTATATTCCTCTTGATTGCACTGTTTTTCGCATAAAGTCGGTAATATGTCAATACAAAGAAACGCGGTGAAGCTTGAAGCTTGTTTTTATAGGAATTTTTTCATACATCGATAGAAGCCGAAAATAATCCAGACGAAGACTTGCACGGTATGAAAGATCAAAGCCGCCTATGGTGGGCGAGGGAAAAATAAAACTGAAATACGCCGTAAGAAATCAGCCACTTAAACACCCACCCGCACAAAAAAGCGAAATACATACCGAGTAGATCAAAATAGAATTACAAATCAGCAGCTTACAAACGAGACTCGCTTTATCCGCGCAGAACCCCGCCGGTCTTGGCATTCACTGCGGCGATAATATCTTGCGAGATGCCTTCAATTTCTTCATCGGTCAGGGTTTTGTCTTGTGGCTGGATCGTGACATTGAGCGCGAGCGATTTCTTGCCCTCTTCCACGCCCTTACCGGCATAGACATCAAAAACATACGCTGCCGCAATCATCTTTTTGTCCGCGGATTTGGCGGCGCGAACAAGGTCTTCGCTAGCGGTATTTTCATCGACAATAAAGGCAAAATCACGCGATAACGGCTGCAAGGCTGCCAGTTGTAAGAACGGCTTTTCCGTGCCGGATTTCTTTTTGGCTTCCGGAATATTTTGCAAGAACACTTCAAAGGCAACAACCGGAAATTTGATGTCCATTTCTTCCAAAATTGCCGGATGAATTTCGCCGAATTGCGCCAGAATATTCTTACCCAAAGCCAAAACGCCGGAGCGTCCTGGATGGAAATACCCTGATGCACCTTTGCGGATTTGCGCATTGGCTGCGGGCGCGCCGCAAGCCTCCAGCGCGGCCAGCGCATCGGCCTTGGCATCATACACATCAACGCCGCGCGATGCAGTATTATCGCTCCAACTGCGCTGCGCATTCGCGCCGCTGCGAATTCCAGCGGCCATCATATCCTGCCCATCGGCTTTGGAGGATCGAAACACAGGACCAACTTCACAAAGCGCAGCATTGCCAAAACCGCGCGCCTGATTGGCGGCTGCGGCGGCGATCAGGTTGGGTAGTATGGATGGACGCATCTGGTCGATCTCGGCGCTGATCGGGTTCGATAAGGTTAAACCGTTATCGTTCGATCCGAAGCGCGCGGCCAATTCCTTGTTCATAAACGACCAAGTGACACATTCATGCAAACCGCGCGCGGCAAGCGCATTACGGGCTTGCCGCACACGGCTGAGCAGCGCGGTTTCCGCAGGCTGCACAACGGCAGACTCGGCGCGAACGGACACGGATGGCAAATCATCCAGACCGACAACGCGCATAATTTCCTCGGCCAGATCGGCTCTGCCATCGGTATCGGCATCCCAGATGTCACCGCGCCAAGGCGGAACGGCAACAGTGAATTTTGCGCCTTGCGCGCTTACCTCAAAACCGAGATCGCTCAGAATTTGCTTTTGTTTATCGGTCGCGACATCCATACCAATCAGGGTTTTTACAATCGATGGGTCGTAATCCACGGTTTTCTGCCAATCGGGCAGCGCTCCGGCTTCAACCACTTCACTAACCTCGCCGCCGCAAATCTCCAAAATCAGGCGCGTGGCAATTTCCATTCCGGTGTAGGTAAAAGCAGGATCAATCCCGCGCTCAAAGCGATAACGCGCGTCACTGTCGATACCGTGCAAGCGGCCAGTCTTGGCGATGCGCAACGGATTGAAATACGCACATTCGAGAAAGATATCGGTGCTCTCTTCCGTGCAGCCCGTGCTTTCTCCGCCGACAATACCACCAAAACCAATCAGGCCGCTTTGATCGGTGATCGCAACTTCGCCGCCTTGTGCGGTATAGGATTTATCATTCAGCGCATCGAATTGCTCGCCTTGTGTGGCTTCGCGCACAACGATATCGCCGCTCAATTTGGCGATATCATAGACATGCAGCGGGCGGCACAAATCCAGCGAGAGGAAATTGGTAATATCCACCAACGCCGAGATGGGCCGCAAACCAACGCTTTTCAGCAATTGGCGCATCCATTCCGGCGAAGGGCCGTTTTTAACGCCGCGAATTGCGCGCCCTAAAAACAGCTTACAGCCTTCATTATCCTCAATGCGAACACTAACAGGCGCTTGAAAAGAACCGTCAATTTTGCTCTCATCCAAAGGCTTTAGCGTTCCTAAGCCAGCGGCGGCCAAATCGCGGGCAATGCCGCGCACGCCTGCACAATCCACGCGGTTCGGCGTTAAATCAATCGTGATCACGGGATCATCAAGGCCGTATAGCTGCGCAAACGGCGTGCCAATCTCGGCGTTCTCATCGACCTCGATTATGCCGTCATGTTCATCCGACAGCGCCATTTCAGCTTCGGAAACGAGCATTCCGCAGCTCTCGACACCGCGGATCACGCCTTTTTTCAAGACAATATCACTGCCCGGAATATAGGAGCCTTCGGGCGCAAAAATACCTTTCATACCTGCGCGCGCATTGGGTGCGCCGCAAACGACTTGTTCAACACCATCGGCTGTGCGCACCGTGCAGACTTTCAAACGGTCGGCATCAGGGTGCTTTTCGGCCTTTTCCACATACGCAACCTTAAACGGCGCATACGTGGCGGCGCGGTCATCAAGATCGTCCAGTTCTAAGCCCAAAGCGGTGAGCTTCTCGCAGATTTCCTCCAGCGAGGCTTGGGTGTCCAGATGCTTTTTCAGCCAGTTCAATGTGAATTTCATGTCTCTATGCTCTAATCGGTTTTAATCGTTTTATTCGGATACCATCTTTACCAGTTTCGCCGCAAAACTCAACGCTTTAGGCGCTCTCTTTTGCAAAGTTAACGAATAATTAATTTACTTTGTGCATAATGAGAAAAAATTAGCAGGAAAATATCTGCAGAGCGTTATAAATTTTAGAGGGTGTGATATGGCTGATAATGAACTTTTGGATGTGCAACATCCTGAAAATGCCACCAGATTAACCGATTGGTATCTGCAGCTTTTTAATGAAGACCCTGAATTTCTTTTCAATCACGCCCAGACCTTAAGTGATGGTTATGCCGTTATGGGCACAACGATTGATGATTTCCGTCAAATGTTGGTCGCCGATGATTTCCGTTTCCTGCGCAATGCCGCCGATCAGAATAATGATGACATTGACGAGCTTATTATCTCGGTCTTCGAAGTGATGGAAGACACCTATCCGGGCTTTACCGATACCTTCCGCGAAGCCGCGCCTGAACTCGGTTCAAAATTTATTTCAGATGGTATAACACTTGGTCCGCCCGATAATACAAGCGCGCCTAATCCACATCCAGATATAGTAGAGCCCGCCGCGCCACCAGCAGCAGAAGAAGAGGCCGCTTCGCCTGATGATACAGAAGAAGTTGTTTCCGAGCCGGAAGCCGAAATTGCGCCCGAGCCCGAAGCAGCGCAACCGCCGCCCGGATCACGCGGAAACCCGTTCCAGCCACGCATAGAGATTGAAACACCTGCCATCAGTTACGATCAAATTATTGAATCCGTGCAGGACATTCAAACCCAGCTTGAAAACCTTCCGGAGGATCCGGCAGAGCGCCAGGAGATTTTGAACGGCATTAGCAATACATTAAAGAACATGGCCATCACGCTAACGCCCACCGCCGAAAATGATGCACGATTAAGCGCCATACCGCCGCGTGGGACCAATGATACTTTTGAGGGTGCCCTCGAGACATTGGACGGTACGCTCAATACAATCTTACGGCATGATGACACCTCCGGCCTGACCGACTATCTGGTGCGCGGAAGCCAGCAAGCCGGCATTACAGCCCGCGAAGCAGGTGAATTGATCGCGCCCGAAGTCGAAGCGGCGCCAGCAGAGATAGACGTGGAAGCGGAGATTGCACCGGAGGTCACAGCCGAACCCGCAGCGCCTGAAATAGAGCCTATCGAGCCATCCGTTGCCGATATTATCATGCAAGGCATGGAGCGAACCAGATTGGAAATGGAAGCCGAAGCCGCCGCAGCGGAAGAGCCGCCAGAGGCAGAAATCACGGAACCAGTGCCCGCTGAAGAAATCATGGAAGAAGCCGAGCCGGAAATTGCGGAAGAACCAGCAGAAGAGACTTTATTGGAAGCCGCGCCAGCGGAAGAAGGGCCCGTTGCAACCCCAGAACCTACCGAGGCAGAAACAAGCACAGAGCTTCGCTTAAGCGAATTTTTGGATGGGCGCGGTTATCACAATGATACCGATGGTTATACCGATTATAATGCGCTGGAAGGCGCTTTTTCTCGCGCGGCAGAACTCGGGATCACAACAGAGCATATTGAAAATATTCGCGTGCGGATTAATTCCCCTGAATTTATTTTACAAACCTCCTCCGCTATTGCCGCGCTGGATGCCTATAATCAAGGGGTTCAGGCAGCAGGGGAGCAAGCAGGTCTTACCGCGTTCTTCAATGCCATTGCACCGGAAGACTTTGTCCGTGATCTGGAGAACAGCATTGATGATAACAGCGTCTACGATCAACAAGAACGTGATCAGGTGCGCGAAGCCACACTTCGTATCGAGGATATGTTTAAGCCTTAATTCTTATTTCAAAGGCTGGATAAAAAGGTTAAAATTCAGCTTCACACCGATTTTCTTATACAGCGCCTGCGCGGCTTCGTTGTTGGCATCGGCCAGCCAATACAGCCGCGACCATTTCTCAACGCGCCCTATTCTCTCTAACTCTCGCACCAATTTTGCCGCGATGCCTTGCTGGCGGAACGCCGGATCGACATAGACATCTTGCATGTAACACGCGTTTTCGAGCGCACCTGTGGTGGGATGGAGAATATAATGCACAAGACCGGCCATTTCACCGCCGCTCAGCGCACACAAGCCGCCGACAGGGCTATCCGCATCTATCAGGCGCGACCATGTTTGCGTTGTAACCGCCTCATCGCGTTGCCCCATATTATTACCGTCCCAAAGCGGAAGCCAGTTTGGAAAATCATTGGGTTCTAGCGGGCGGATTGTGATTGTGCTCACATCAAAGCCCTAGTAATTCGTGGCGCTGTTCGGGCGGCTTAAAGGGTCGAAGCCGTAATGATCTAACCAGCGGACATCACTTTCGAAGAAGGTGCGCAGATCCGGGATGCCGTATTTCAGCATCGTTGAGCGCTCCAAGCCCATTCCGAAGGCAAAGCCTTGATATTCTTCAGGGTCGATGCCGCAATTTTTCAGCACATTGGGATGCACCATGCCGGAGCCGAGGATTTCCATCCAGCTTTGCTCCTCGCCTTGCTTGGCTGCGCCTAGACGCATGCCGCCGCTTGCGAGCTTTACGTAGCCGATATCGACCTCCGCCCCCGGCTCCACGAACGGGAAGAAGGACGGGCGGAAGCGTACGGGCAGATCATCAATCTTGAAAAACGCGCGCACGAAATCGGTCAGGCACCCTTTGAGATGCGCCATAGTCACACCTTTGTCGATATAGAGACACTCCATCTGGTGGAACATAGGCGTATGCGTCATGTCCCAATCAGAGCGGTAGGTGCGGCCAAAACAGATGGTTTTGATCGGCGGTTTGTTGTTTTCCATGTGGCGAATTTGTACCGAGGAGGTATGCGTGCGCAAAACCTTTCTGGCGCGCTCGGGGTCGGTTTCGCTCGCGTCCTCGGGCAGGAAGAAGGTATCCTGCATCTCGCGCGCTGGGTGACCGGGCGGAAAATTCAGCGCGGTGAAATTATGCCAGTCATCCTCGATATCCGGCCCTTCAGCCACGCTGAAACCCATTGCGCCGAAGATCGCGACCAGCTCGTCAATGGTCTGGCTGATCGGATGAATCTTGCCTTTGCGCTCGGGACGGGCATCCAGCGTGATGTCGATATGTTCGGTCGCAAGGCGCTCATCCATCGCCTGTTTTTTCAGCGCGGATTCTTGGGCTTTCAGCAGATCGGCAATTTCATCTTTCAGGACGTTCAGGGCTTGGCCTTTGGTTTTGCGCTCTTCGGGGTCCATACCGCCGAGGGTTTTCATGATCGCGGTAATGCGGCCTTTTTTACCAAGGACGGACACGCGCACTTCATCCAGCGCCTTTAAATCATTGGCGGCCGTGATCTCGGTGGTCAGTTCCTGTTTCAAATGTGCAATATCGGTCATGTCATTTTTCCTTATTCAAAGCCCTTTTTAGCAGTCGCTCTTCAATATCTCAATCACATCTTTCAAATTATGGACGAGAAAATGCGGATTTGCGGCCTTGAGGCGCGCGGTCGAGAAATAACCGCCGCTCAGCGAGATACATTTCAGACCGAGTTTATGCGCGATTTCAGGCTCCTCGGTACTATCCCCAATCAGATAGGTGTTCTCGGCGCGGTAGCCGCGTTTGAGCATATAGGCGGAGAGTCGTTCGGGCTTGGTAGCGCGCTCCAGCACTGTATGGCCGTCATCATTGCCACAAACATGGGAGAAATAATGATCGATTTTCAAGCGCGAAAGCTGCACCTCGATCTCGTGAGTGATGTAGTTGCTCAAGATTGTGCGGTCATGGCCTTGGTTTTGCAGCCATTCCAGCAGGCTGCGCACGCCGCTACGTGTTCGGGCACGAATCGCAGCCTCGATGTAATGATTATAGAATATCTCGTTGGCTTCTTTTTGCTTTTCCAGCACCAGATCAACGCTCGCGCCGTTTTTTTTGTAGAAATGGATAACGGGGAATTGCGCGGTCTCGCGGTAGCGCTGCAAGGTGATCGGCTCGACGCCAAAGAACTCCAGACAGGCATTGCTGGCGCGCCAACATTGCAGCGTGTCGGCCAAAATCGTGCCGTTCCAGTCAAATACGATGAGTTTCTTATCTTTCATGCCCGCGTTTATAACATAAAAAACGCGCGTGCGTTACTCTTCAATCATCTCGGTAATGCGGCTCAGGATCAGGCGGTAGAGCTCATTGCCCAGCAATTTATCCTCAACGCCGCTATCAATATTGGGGTTATCATTCACCTCGATCACCAAAACCCGGCCATCATCCAACTGTTTCAGATCCACCCCGTAGAGGCCTTTACCAACATATTTTGTTGCCTTGAGCGCGGTTTGCATGACAGCACTTGGCACCTCTTCAATCGGCACGCATTCATCATCGCCGTATTGATCGTGTTTCTTTTTGGCATCGTGATTGTAGATTTGCCAGTGCCCTTCTGCCATGAAATATTTCGAAGCAAAAAGAGGTTTATTGTTAAGTACGCCAATGCGCCAGTCATATTTGGAGGGCACAAATTCCTGCGCCAGTATAACTTCGGAGTTTTTAAACAGCAGCGCGGATTTTTCTTTTAACTCTGTTTTGTTCGACGCTTTATACATGCCGCGCGAAAAGGCACCGTCCGGCACTTTTAATACGACCGGAAATTGAAACGACGCATCGGCCATGATTTGTTCCACGCCGTATTTGTCGAGAATAAGAGTCCGCGGCGTTGCGATATGGTGTTTCTCGAGGAGCTCTTTCAGGTAAACCTTATTACAGCAGCGAATAATGGAGGTGGTATCATCAATGCACGGAATACTCTCCTGCTCCGCCTTACTTGCGAAACGAAACGTATGGTTATTGATCGCAGTAGTCTCGCGAATGAATAAGGCATCATATTCCAGCAGGGTCGGGAAATCGGCTTTGGTTATCAACTCAACCCAGATATTCATCTTCTTGCCGATGTCTTGAAATTTCTTCAGCGCGGCCTTATTGGAGGGCGGGTTTTTCTCGGCCGGATCGTGCAAGATCGCCAGCCAAAAACGCTCCTGCTTTTTACCCTGCGTAGAGCTGCGCCATGCGCTGCCTGTGAATTTTGCCAGTGCCTCGTGGAAATGTTTGGCTTGTTCTTCCACCAATGCGGAGAACGCGGGCGTATCGATTCTATCCACGACCCACCGACCACCCTGCACGTATTTAACTTTGAAGGAGAGAATTGGGAAACGAAACAGATCGAAAAGGCGGCGGGTTAAAGGCTCGATTTTCGGGTTATCATGGCGCCCGAAGAAGCTGGTATAGGTGCGCTCCAGTGGCTCGGCAAAGCCTTCGTTGTAATGCTTCTCCAAAAGCTGGTTGAGCTCGGGCAGTGCAAATTCATAATTGCGTTTCCAGTTCAGGCGAATGATATTGGCCACGTCGGGAATGCACAAGCTCTCCCGCGCCTCGGCAAGCAAAGAGATATAATAGCCTTGCGAAAGGTAATCATATTTGCTGGAGAGATTGATAATTTTAGGGGGCTTTTTAAACCCCGTGAAAGCAGCAGCGCTGCCCATAAATTCACGCGGAGAAACGATAAGGCGATCATCACTGGTTTGAAACAGTTTTGGCTTGTCCGTTACAATGACGAATTTGACATTTTGCATTAAAAAACCTTTTTCATTTTGATGCAGGATACGCCATCGGGATAATAATCGGCAACCTCATAGGTCACAGCATAGCCGAGCGCTTTATAACGCTCCAGCAGGCGCTGGTTATCGGCGCGCACTTCCAGCAACATGCCTTTCAAGCCTTTTTCCGTGATACGGCGCTCCATATGTTGAAATATATCCTTGCCGATTGTGCCCTTTTGAAGATCAGGATCAACAGCCAGCGAATAGAAACGGCCAAAGCCTGAATTGGATTTAAACAATAAAACGCCCATACCACTAATGGCTCCGCCCTCCTCGGCCACAAAAATCTCTGCGTTGCCTTTTCTGATGAGGTGGGAAAACTGGGCTTTGCTCATGAGGTGATAGAGCGAGAAATCAAAGGCTTTGCGCTCGAGCGCGGCCAGCGCGTCGGCATCATCAATTGTGGCGGGACGTATTTGGGTCATGGCTGAATGCACCTCTCTTGATTCCGATTAAATACCCTTTTCAGGTTTTTCGCATCAAAAAAGCGTTGCGCGGACGGCATGGTTAGCGTTTGTTTTTTGCGCCACCATTCTCTAGACTTGGGCTATAATTTATAAATTTTATTGAACGGGAATGAGTATGTTTGAAAAATTCAAAGACGCCATCGCATGGAAATTTGATCATACCAAGGGCATGCATGATTATTACGAGAATACAAGAAACGGCGACCGCAAGGTCATACTTCAAACCGAACGGGTCATAAACGGCTTTTTGATAGCCGGATTTGCGCCTTATGATTCGAACTGGCTTTCAGAGGCAAAGGGCAAAGCCATCATCCAGCGCAGTCCGATTGATAAAGAAGTTATCGAGCATCAGGATTTGCATCGCCTGAAATCAAGCCTTACCCTTCCGCGCGGAGGCTCCGCCTTCGCCGCCCCTAAACCCGGGCAATAAAAAAAAGCCTTATTGCTAAGGCTTTTTTTAAAATCTCTACCTTCAAAAAAAACTGCTTACGCGGCTTTCTTATCTGCCTTTTTCAGGGCGTCCTGAACAACCTTAACGATGGCTTCAAAGCCTTTTTCGTCGCGGATAGCGATATCGGAAAGGACTTTGCGGTCCAGCTCGATACCTGTCAGTGTCAGGCCGTGCATGAATGTGGAGTATTTCATACCGTGCATACGGGCGGCCGCATTGATACGCTGAATCCACAAAGCGCGGAATTCACGTTTCTTGTTACGACGGTCGCGGTAAGCATATTGACCGGCTTTCTCGACAGCCTGAACTGCGGTGCGGAAACAATTCTTCCGGCGACCATAGTAACCTTTGGCAGCTTTGATAATTTTACGGTGTCTGGCGTGGGCGCGTGGGCCTCCTTTTACTCGTGACATTATTCGTCTCCTCTTCCTTTGATCGTTTTCGCTCTACGGCTATACGGCAAAAAGTTACGAAGCACGATACGGGCGTCCGCTTCACACAATACGCTAATGCGACGGGCTTTACGCTTCATTGATTTTGGCTTGTTCATTTGCATGTGACGCATGAAAGCAGGTTTTGCTTTTACTTTGCCACTAGAGGTAACCTTGAATCGCTTCTTGGCACCACTACGGGTTTTCATCTTCGGCATTTTCTTCTCCTAATAAAGGGTTACATACAGTGATGATCGAGGCAGCCGAAACGCATATAGCCAGACCATCATTCAAGTATGGGTGGTTATACAGCCAAGCAGCGCTAAAAATCAAGCCTTTTTGCACATATTTACGGCCTAAATATATTTTTCGGCAAATTGCAGAACCTGAAACAGTATGGCCTTGCGGTGATTTTCTTTATTCAGACCATGCTCACCGTCATGAAAAGCCATGATCTCTATGCGTTTGGCGGGAATATAGCGCCGCCCCAGATCAAGCCCTGTGATCGGCACTTGATCATCTTTAGCCCCGTGAAAAACTACTGTCGGCATAAACATTTCTTTTAACGCGTAGATCAGATCGATCTTATCCAGCTCTTTATGGAGGTTCAGGCCAATGCGATAATTATTATGCAGCACGAAGCCGCGCCTGATATCATCTTCGGATGGTGTGGTTAAACCCCAGCATGCCTTTGCATGGCTGCTCAAATCCAGAACGGGCCATAATAAAATACAGCCGCGCACATCCAGATCGATATTCATAATCGCCAGACTTGCCCCGAGACCTTCGCCTATATAGATAAAACGTTTATATCCCTTCGCTTTTGCCCAATACAGCACGGCTTGATAATCTTCGCAGGCAGAGCCTAGGGTAAAATTTTCTTCGCGGCCATCGCTTTCCCCGCAGCCACGATAATCGAAACGCAACGTATGATAACCGCGCTGATTCAGCGCCCGCTCTACGGTTCCGAAAATATTGCCATGAGATTCCTTGTGGCCGGGAAAGCCGTGCGACATGAGCACCAAAGTCTGATCAAGCCTTGTCGTTGATAGCTCATTCGGCGTGCCGTGGAGTGCTGTAATGGATTGATCCGATCCTGCATCAATCTGAATTTTTTCCGCCATGCACCTGTTCTTTGGTTTTACTTGTTAGGATTGGTATTATCGGTGAATACGCAGCGACGCGCGGAAGACGCATCATAATATTAGAATTAAATTATACGCGCTGCTTACTTATGTGGAAAGCCCCAATTTTTATAATGGATCATTCTGTGTGGTCAGAACGATAATATCTTCGGTTTTCCAAGCCCCGTCTTCGGCCTGTTTCATTTTAAACATCGCCATTGCGTCATGGCCGTATTTATCCAGCAAACGCACTTTATGAAATTTAGAACCCTCACGCGCTTGTGAGAGGATTTCATACGACACATGTTCGTATAGCGGGGATTTCTGACGGCGGATCATGCGCATAAAGCTTTGCGGGTCTTCGAAATCGTCTTTAATCTCTTCTGTATTAAGTTCGTAAGCGACGCGGTCATTGCGCTCGCGTATGGCCTCCAGCTGCTCTTTTATCACCTGATCGACAGGGCTGAGCATGGAGGAGGCGCTGGCTTCGACGAATTTGGCCTCAGGCGCAAGGCCCTCAGCGAAGGAAGGCGCACTGATTAGAAAAATACCGAAAACTGCTATAAAAAACGTGTTTCTTGTTATCATCTCTTGAAACTTGCTCCTCTATCCGCTTTAACAAACTATATAGTATTAAAATTAGAATTCTTAAGGATATTATAAGTGGCAGACTTTAAACTTCCCTTAATATTTACCACATTTGCGGCCATTTTGCTCGGTTTTTCGGGCATTTTAATGGCACAGCCTGCCGTGCAGGCCTCCCCGCCCACCAAGGTCGATGCGGCCGAGCTGCCTCCGGTTGATCCTAAGGGTTTGATCGTGGTCGAGCTTTTTTCCTCGCAAGCTTGCCTGTTTTGCCCCAAGGCCGATGCATATTTAAATACGCTGGCAAAGAAGGACAATGTCATCGCGCTGGCTTGCCATGTCGATTATTTCGATATCAAGGAAGGGTCACTGGCACAGGAATTTTGCACACAGCGCCAAAGCCAGTATAGCCGCACGTTACGTTCCGGCCCAAAATACACGCCGCAAATGGTGATGAACGGTAGATATGACGCCATCGGCCATAAACAGGATAAAGTCGACGCCGCCATATTCAAAGCCGCCAGCGATGATATCCGTAAAATTCGAATTACAAACACGCAGAACAATAAATTCAGCCTGATTATGCCAGAGGTTGAGACCGGGCAATATACAATATGGGTGGCCATCACCAGCGCCCCGATCGAGCGCTCGATCATTATCGGCAGGAATAAAGGCCAGAGCGTTTTATACGAGCATATCGTCGATGATTTGAAATCCCCCATGATCTGGAGCGGAGATGCGCGCAGCTTTAACCTCAGCGCAGATTTAGGGCCAAACAAAGAAAGCGTCGCCGTCTGGGCACAAAACCAGATCACCGGGCAGATCGTGGCCGCGGGTCAGTATATGAAGCCCGGCGCTTAATACATTTCGTTAGTGCGCTTCGGCCCAACTCTGACCTGACCCGGCTTCTGCCGTAAGGGGGACATCAAAGCCTTTGGCGGAGTCTTCCATGATTTTTTTAACGAGCGCAGACGTTTGCTCAAGCTCGGCTTGCGGGACCTCGAAGATCAATTCGTCATGGACTTGCAGAAGCATTTTTGCGTGTAATCCAGCCTCCTCCAAAGCGCTTTCCATCTTGCCCATCGCGATTTTCATGATATCGGCGGCGGTGCCTTGCAGCGGGGCGTTGATGGCTTGGCGCTCGGCAAACTGGCGGATAGAGCCGTTTTTATCGTTGATGCCCTTGATGATACATTTGCGGCCAAAAGCGGTAAAGACGTAGCCCTTCGCGCGCGCTTCTTCCTTTTTGGCTTCCATGAAAGCTTCCAGTTCAGAGAAACGAGCGAGATAGCGTTTGATAAACTCTCCCGCGGTTTTGTTATCGGTGCCGAGCTGTTTGGCTAGCCCGAACGCGCTGATGCCGTAGATAATGCCGAAATTAACGGCCTTGGCTTGGCGGCGGATCTCTGGCGTTACGTCTTCAATGGCTTTGTCGAAGACCTGCGCGGCGGTGATGGTGTGAATGTCCTTCCCGTCCTTAAACGCTTGCTTTAGCGCCTCGATGCCCGCCAATTCCGCGGCGAGGCGTAATTCCACCTGCGAGTAATCGACCGAGAGGAACACATTGCCCTCTTCGGCGACAAAAGCGGTGCGGATTTTACGGCCATCTTCTGTGCGGATCGGGATGTTTTGCAAATTCGGATCGGACGAAGACAGGCGCCCCGTATTGACATGCGCCATCGCAAAAGACGTATGCACACGCCCTGTTTTGGGGTTTATGTCCCTTTGCAGGGCATCTGTGTAGGTGGATTTAAGCTTGGCGAGGCTGCGCCATTCCAGAATTTTAACAACGATCTCATGGCCTTCATCTGCCAGTTTTTCCAGCACGTTTACAGAGGTAGACCAATCACCGGTTTTGGTTTTCTTACCGCCCTTCAAGCCTTGCTGATCGAACAGAATCTCGCCGATTTGTTTGGGCGAGCCGACATTAAAATTTGTCCCGGCCAGCGCATGAATGTCCTTTTCCAGCACGGCCAGTTTCTGGGCGAAATCCTCGCTCATATCTCTCAGGATAACCGGATTAACCTTGACGCCCGCCAATTCCATACGCGCGATGACTGAGATAAGGGGGCGCTCGATATTTTCATACACGCTCAGCATTTTATCTTTTACCAAGCGCGGTTTTAAAATGCGGTGCAGGCGCAGCGTGACATCGGCGTCCTCGGCGGCGTATTCCAGCGCCTCGGCGATGCCGACCTGATCGAAAGTGACTTGGTTTTTGCCCTTGCCTGCGACTTCCTCGAACTTGATCGGGGTATGCCCGAGATACATCATGGAAAGGTTATCCATGCCGTTGGAATGGCTGGTGCCGTCCAGAACGTAAGAGATTAACATGGTATCATCCATGCCTTTTAGCTCCATACCCGCCTGTTTCAGTATTTGCCAATCATATTTCAGATTATGGCCGATTTTCAGTACGCTTTCATCTTCAAGTACAGGCTTCATCAGGTCCACCACTTTAGCAAGCGGCAGTTGCGGCGTATCTTCGCCGCCGCCCTCGCCCAGCAAATCAACCGGCGCGGATTTATGGCCGATGGGGATATAGGCGGCGCGGCCCGGTTTGATGGCAATGGATATACCCACCAGATCAACTTTGGCGGGCGTCAGCCCCGTGGTTTCGGTATCAATGGCCAGCGTGCCGACTTCGCGCGCTTCCATCATCCAGTCTTGCAGGACTTTGGCATCATTGATCAGGACGTATTCATTATCTTTGATGGCGGGCGGCTTTTCCTCGGCTGCGCTCTCCTCGTCATTGGACGGCACGGGCACTAATTCTCCGCCCAAGCGGCTGATAATGGAATTGAACGCGTGGAGTTGCAAAAACTCAATCAGTTTTGATTTTTCAGGGTCGTGGGTTTTGAAACTGTCCAAGCCCACCGGCACCGGCACGTTATAGTCCAACGAGACCAGCTGTTTGGATATCTCGGCCTGCGCGCGAAATTCAATCAGGCTCTCGCGGCGTTTGTTTTGTTTAACCTCGGAGGCGCGGTCCAAGAGCTCTTCCAGCGAGCCGTATTCGTTAATCAATTGCGCGGCGGTCTTCACGCCGATGCCCGGCACGCCGGGAACATTATCGACACTATCGCCCGCCAGCGATTGCACATCGACAACTTTATCAGGGGTCACGCCGAACTTTTCCAGTACATCCTTTTCCTTCATGAACTTGCCCTTCATGGGATCAAGCAGGCGCACGCCCTCCCCCACAAGCTGCATCAGGTCTTTGTCGGACGATACGATCACGACCTTTTTGCCCTGCTCGCGCGCAAGGCGGGTATAGGTAGCGATAAGATCATCGGCTTCATAGCCCTCCAACTGGAGCGCAGGAATATCAAAGGCCTCTGTCGCATCACGCACCAGTTTAAATTGCGGCACCAGATCTTCGGGCGGGGCATCGCGGTTGGCTTTGTAATCCTCATAGATGTCATTGCGGAAATTCTTGCGCGCGGCATCGAAGATTACTGCCATATAAGGGGCGTGATAATCATTCAGCAGCTTTAAAAGCATATTCACAAATCCGTAGACAGCATTAACGGGAACGCCTTGCGGGTTCGTCATTGTCTTCTGGCGGTTATAAGCCATCGCGAAATATGCGCGAAATATAAAGCCCGAACCATCGACAAGATAAAGTTCGTCTTCATTCTGCGAGGTTTGGGCGGATGGTGATTCGGATGGTGTTGCTGTATCTGTGGTCATATCATTCTTTTTAAACAGTGTGCGCGATTGTTACAATAGTTTTAAACTGTCATGAGCGCGCGGTTTTCATTATCGGAGCAATATAAACTATTCAGAGAATATTTACTTATTTCCCTGATAATAAGCTTTCATGATAAAATAAAAACGAAATTAGATAAGAAAGCATTCAGGATCAGTCATTTATGAAGTTTGCCCATTGTACCGATGTTCATTACGCCGAAGAGCGCGCGTCCTTCCGAAAAAACCGTATTTCCGAACGTGGCTTGGAATTAATCGGCAATATGATTGACAGTCTTGAACCTGAAACTGATTTCTTGGTCAATAGTGGCGATCTCATACAATTTGAAAAATCATTCCATCCTTCTCTTGATAAAATCTGGATGGGTAGCGTGCGCGATGCCTTTCATAAAAGCGGCCTACCAGTTTATTATAATATCGGTAATTATGATATCGAACGCACAGGCGGCATCGAGGCTGTCGGGCAATTACTTAATGCCCCCCACACAAGCCATTATTTTGATCACACCGACCCAGACGGTAAACAACACCGCGTAATCTTCCTTAATCAAGAATTTCAGGCGGTACCGGGGGACCAGATACTTCATCCGTGGAGCGATGAAAATCTTGAGTTGGTTAAAGAGGCTCTGGCGACATCGCCAGGTCAATCTGTAACAATTTTCTCGCACAGCCCATGCGATGATTTTGACTGGCAACAGGCCAATACAGCCTTGCACGGATTTAACGTATCCAATAACTACCGCCCTAATTCTGCAGAGCTGCGCACTATAATGGAAGAATCAGGCAAGAGCATCCTGTTCATGGCGGGTCATACCCATATCGAAACCAGTGATGCGCATAAAAATGTATGTTATATGACGGTACAAGGCATGACAGAGGCCACGACCAATAGCAGCGAACAACCTTTTGAGCGATGGGTCGCCGTTCAACGTAGCGGAGATGATAAAATCAGCGTAAGGCAGCACGGCTATATGGCGCAAAGCTGGTGCTGGGAAATGAAAAACGGAAGTTTTGTAAAAACTCCGTTTGAGCCGCAACCAACGAACCAAGCTCCGGAATTAGGACTGGCAGCAGAATAAAGCCACAGCCGCGGCGTTCGAGACATTAAGGGACGATATTTCACCCGTAGTTGGCAGCTTCATCAGCTCGTCGCAATTCTCGCGCACCAAGTGCCGAATCCCCGGCCCTTCCGCGCCCAGTACCAACACAATCTTTTCAGGTCTGTCTCCTCGCAAGGCATCAATGGTTTTCTCGCCGCGCTCATCCAGCCCGTAGACGAAATATCCGGCTTCTTTTAGGCTCTCCAGCGCACGGCTGAGATTGGTCTCGTAAGCCACCGGAACATGTTCCACCGCCCCGCAAGCCGTCTTGGCCAATACGCCGTCCAATGTGGGGGCATGTTTTTTTTGCATGATAATGCCATCCGCGCCGAATGCGCAGGCGCTACGGATAATTGCGCCCACATTGTGCGGGTCGGTGACTTGATCCAGCATGACCAGCACGCTTTTGCCGCTGAGCTCCGCGCGGCGGGCGAAATCGTGGATATCCTGCTCGGGCAAATCCGATGTGATCAGGCCAAGGCCTTGGTGCACCGCGCCAGTAGGCAAAGTTTTATCCAGCTTTTTCTTATCGACATGGCTGGGCGGCGGACGGCGCAGGCCTTTTGCTTTGGCCTCGCTCAACACAGCTTCGAAATTTTTGGCACTATGATCAGTCAGAAACAGCTGCTCGATAGTGCGGTCAGGGTTTAACCATGCCTCGCGCACGGCATGAAATCCGTAAAGAAGCGTTTTATTTGTATCATTTTTCTTAAAATTCATAATGATTGACACAATACACACTTGACATCGAAGCGCAAAAGCCTTTTTCTATGCTCCTGTCTTTTCGGCATCCGAGTAGTTAAATAATGGAGGGGTGGTCGAGTGGTTAAAGGCAGCGGATTGTAACTCCGCCCGCGTAAGCGTACGCAGGTTCGAATCCTGCCCCCTCCACCATTTAGTCTGCCCTTGTCATTGAATATTCATTAGTATTATCCTTTGAAACCAAGGTATGCCAGTACATTTGCCTTCACATCCGTTTTTATCGGTTCGAAATTATCCACGCTCATTCAGATAATTTGGGGGTATGTTTCTGGGGTACAATCCAAAGGCATGGGGTACAATGAAGTTAAATGACACCAAGTGCAGGGCAGCTAAGCCCGATAGCAAGCAATACAAAATCTTTGATGGAGCAGGCTTATTCTTACTTATAAAGCCCAATGGAAACAAACACTGGCGCTTGAAATATAGAATCAATAACAAAGAAAAGCTCTTAGCTATAGGGGCATACCCACTCATATCACTTGCAGAAGCCAGACAAGCACGAGACGAAGCAAAAAAGCTGATCTCCCAAGGAGAAGACCCAGTCCTTCATAAGAAAAAGATCAAATACAACGGCGTTAGGGATGCCAAGAACACTTTTCAGGCCATAGCGTTAGATTGGTTCGAAAACAGAAAAGATCGCTGGGGGGAGCGTTACGCCGATGAAGTTATTAAGCGTCTAGAGAAAGACATATTTCCAGAAATAGGCAAGATACCAATAAAAGATATTGAACCACCTTTATTGTTGGCCGTTATAAGAAAAATAGAAAATAGAGGCGCTCATGAGATAGCAAGAAGACAGCTACAAAAGTGCGGTGAGATTTTTCGATTTGCAATTGCAGAAGGAAAAGCCGTGCGTGATCCGTCTCGTGATATAGGCGATGCGCTTAAACCCGTTAAAAAAGATCATTACGCCGCTTTTGATATTAGCGAGCTGCCTAAATTCCTTGAATGCCTAGAAAAGAATGATGCGAGGCTATATAAAAACACTCGAAATGCACTCAAGCTCATTATGCTAACTTTTGTGCGGACAAGTGAGTTAATAAATGCCACGTGGGATGAAATTGATTTTGACCGAGCAGAATGGGTAATTCCCGCTGAGCGAATGAAAATGAAAAAAATTCATATCGTTCCACTTTCAAAACAGGCCATAGCGATTTTAAAAGATCAAAAGGAAATTGCCGGAAAATGGCCTTTAGTCTTCCCTAGCAGCGTAAAACCTCAAAAATCAATCAGCAATAATACAATTTTAGGAGCCATAAAGCGTCTCGGCTATAAAGGCCAGATGACAGGCCATGGCTTTAGGGCTCTAGCAATGAGTGCAATTAAACAAGAATTAGGTTACCGACACGAAGTCGTAGACCGTCAACTAGCACATGTGCCCAAGAATAAAATTGATAAGGCGTACGATAGAGCCCTATTCCTTGATGAAAGGCGGGTAATGATGCAAGAATGGGCTGATTATATAGACAATTTGAGTTAGGCAATCTAAATGACGAACAGCATTGAGGAAACAATTGGGCGCTTCTATGAATGCATTAAAGGGGATGAACACCATAGATATAAATCATGGGAACATTGTTACTCATATTTTCAAAGAAATCCCAATGATTATGATGTAGCGACACTTCACCTCACCATGTATTTGGCCAGTTGGGGCATGTATCGAGGCTCAACCTTTTCTTTAAAGAAAGATTATAAGTTTCATATGCCAATAACTATGGAGTTGTTGAAGCCAGAATACTCAATACTTAACTCGCCTTCATTGGGACAGATTCACAATAATATCAGCACACTTTTTGATTTAATGAAAAATATTAGAGATTTGTACCAGATGCAGGGCATTCCCCAAGAAAAGGTATCAGATACGTTAGTTACTAAAATTTTACTCGGCACTTTAGGGTGTATTCCAGCCTATGACCGCTTTTTTATTGCTGGCATGAAATATGTGGAAGGGGTTAAGCATTCTTCACGTCTCAAAGACAAGCATTTTGAGTCATTAGTCGATTGGTGCAACAAGGAGGAAAAAGCACTTTTGAAAGCTCAGAACAAAATTGAAAAACAAAGTGGCATTTCATACCCGATAATGAAAATCGTAGATATGTATTTTTGGCAAATTGGCTATGAAAACAGACCAAAAAAGAAAACCACTGCGAAACTTTAGCCTCTTAAACACCCCTCTAACATTCTAGCAGCGCTTTATAGATGCTTTCCCGACCTAGAATAAGCAATCCCCGCCTCTTTAAATCAAGCACCTTCTAAGCAGGCTTAAAACGCCCCAGCATAACAGGTTATTTTTTGATAATCTGTAACATATGAGATTGGTCTTTTGACCAGTATAATAATAAATCTACATTCTCAAAAAAATCTCCAAATCCACGAGCCCTGTTTAAAATACCATCAATTAGATAAGACTTATCATCTTCTAATGTTGGCAGAGGTATCGAAGAAACTACAGGGGTCATAATGCATTGTGAAATTTCTTTCATGCTTCGTGACACACTTGCAAATTTTTCAATAGAAGTACCTTGATTTAGAAATAAGTGCATTTCAGGTATAACAATTAATTTAAGCCCATACCTCCTTTGTTGTTGCAAAATGTAGTGCTTAAGAAACATAGTTTTTCTCGTTTCAAGCTGATGTATGAACAACGGTATATTTGCACCCGACATGAACTTTAAAAAGGATGCTTTGCTAAAATCTTTTGAACCAAGCCGCTTTTGTAAAATTCTACTTACAACAGTTTCAGAACTATCCAGCATGGAGAAATACGAAACAGAATAATTGCTATTGCAGAACTTTGGCATTTTCAAGCGAGCAGCACTTTCATAAGCATAGCTCGCCATTTCGACTAATAGTGCTTCCCTATCTTCCTCTTCGTAAAGAATGAGAACTGTCTGATCCAGAAGAACGTGATTTTCCATTTCTTTAAAAGTAAGATTTTCTCCTAAAGACCAGCGCTTTTCATCAAAAGTGCAGAGATTTATCAAAGTATCCATTAGTGTTGTGCTTTTAATCATGCTTTAATGTCTCATGGACATACGTCAAAAATGGACGCATAAAGTAATACCATGACTTTTATAAGATATGAAAGAGCAGAAATTCTGATTGATTTAATTCTAAGGCTACAGATCAGTAGGCAAGGGTTATCTTTAGATGACATTGCTAGTCAGTATAGCGTTTCACGAAGAACAGCAGAAAGATTTAGGGATGCTATTGAACGCCTATTCCCATCATTAGATGAGATCAAAGACGGAAAAGGTAAAAAATGGAGGCTGCCAACTCAAAGTCTAAATATCCTCAATTCAATACTAGATTCAGATACGATAAGCGCTCTGGAAACAGCACATAAATATTTCAAGGAAAGCAATCTTGAGCATCATCAAAAAGAAATTCAAACCCTAATTTTATCCTTGAAGTCCTTACTAGACGTAAAAAAACTTAATAAGTTAGAGACAGACCTAGAGGTTTTGGTTTTATCTGAGGGTCTGGCAATGCGCCCAAAATCCAACATTAAATACGATCTGAACAATCTGGAAATTCTCAGAGAATGTATTTTGTCATGCCACAGCTGCCAACTCTATTATAATAGGCCGAGTAAGCCCAGACAGGAAGTTTATGAGATTAACCCTTATGGCTTTATATTTGACACGTTCTCATATCTGGTAGCCTATAACACAGAAATAAGGGACTACCGATTATATAGAATGGATCGCATTCATAAGGCCGTTAGCCTAGAAAAGGGCTTTATTGTCGATAATAGCTTTAGCTTACAGAAGTATAGAGAGCAATCGTTTGGCATATACCAAGATGAACAATATGAAATAGAACTGCTTTTTTCCAAAGACGTAGCAAACGAAGTACAGCAATTTACATTCCACCCAACTCAGAAACTTACCACTGAAGGGGACGGCTCCATAAAATTAGAACTGGTTACAGGAGGATTAGAGGAGTTGTGTAACTATTTATTTAAATGGGGTAAGGATGTACGAATTATTTCTCCGAAAGTCTTAAAGGATATGATGAAAGCAAAATGTCATTCCATACTTGAGAACACTTAATAAGTTTATATATTCAATTCTGTTTATTTTCGTTCACTATTTTGACTAAGCTCACACTCAAGGCTCCACGGATGAAGCCAGCTACAATGCAATTATGATTTACTCATTTACAAGACCCTCAAGCATATAGCCATCAGTTGGAAATCGATATTCCCTTAAATCTATAATCACATATTAATATTTTCGGCATCAACACACATATTCTCAAGAGAACCATAGTTGTTGAAGTACAACTGCTTAAGCAGATAACGCACTAAATCTTTGCACACATGCGGCGGAAATCCCATAGGTTCATAAATAAACCACTTATTCTCCGCTTTATCCAAAAGGTAGGGATTTCCTCCACAAACAGGATAATAATTTTTATTCTTAGCTCGAACACGTAACCAATATTTTCTTATTCTATCTTTAAATGCCCCTACCCGATTTGTGTACTTGGGAGGAATTTTAAGCAAAAGATGATAATGAAATCTGTCAACTTTGGTCTTTTCTAAAAAAGGGAATATTTTAATTTTTTCGCCCCTTTTAAATTGTTTCTTCGAAAAACAGGCACGGCTTAAGTGCAAAATAAATTGCTTCATGCATGCCTGTGCGTCTTCTTGAGAAACATCTATCTTAAAAGTTAATGTAACGAACGCGTTAGGTTCAATTTTCTCTACCCACTCGCTGAAAGCATCTACATATTGTTCTTTATGATGATAAACATTATACGTACTCATAATTCCTCACTCGCATTGGCCTTCCAAGTTAACGAAACAACAATAAGTGCTGATAAACAAGGGGGGCGAACACAAGAGAACGTTTACGAATAAAGAAGAATTGTGATTTAAAAATTAAGACTTCTAGCGTACCTTCCAAGCTCAAAGAACTCTTCATTTTTCATCTGGCCATTTCCAAAAAAGCGTGAGATTATCAAATGGGTGCTTTCATTTGCTTTATATGTTTCAAGCAATTTATAACCCCTCTTATTAGATTTCATATCATATGGCATGCTTTCAGGATCGTCTAAAAAAGCGTCTTTAAATTCTTTAGCATGGTTTATGCCGGTGCATATTAAAACTCTCGGCTTATATTTTAAAAGCAACTCCCTCAATCTCCGGAAACGATATTCGCGACACCAGTGCCTATATTCTGACTTTTCCTTAAAACCTGTAAGCCTTATTTGCCCTTCATTCCAATCAGAGTTAACTCTTGGAAAAGGCAACGGATAAAGATTCATTTTAAATGTATGACCCCCGCTATTATACAAATCGCTTATGTAATAATCTTCATATTTTTCATGGGCTAAGCCCTGATATGCGGTTGCAACTTTTGAACAGTGCTTATCGTAAGTAAAGTTATGATAAATAAGGGGCTCTATAGTTTTTCTTTTATCATTCCAACAGGGAATATTATCTTTTGAAAACTGTTGGTCTGGATCGTACGCAGTCGGCGCATCATTTGATCCTCCATATTCTAACCCACAAAACCATAGCTCCCCATGAGGATTACCACCATCTATGCCTAACCATTCTCTAGCAGACTTGGTAAATTCATTTTCTGTATATCTCACGATCACTCCCCAGCGCGGTAACGAAAACGGCTCCATGATTTCTCAGGAGCCGGGGAGTTGATTTCCGTCCGAAGAGCGGCGTGACGTATTCACGCGAACGCTATTATATTTCGCCACCTCCCCGACAGACGTCGAGAAGGCATCGTTTTGACGACCAGATGCTTAATGGCCGCTTCGGAAGGGGAAATCACGCCCCAGATCAGCCATGTGACTGATCCAAGACTTATTGTGATGATAAGCACGGCAATGAGCAAGACAAAAGAACATGGACGCTCTTCTTGAGGGGGATACTTTGAAATGAGGAGTGTTCTATATATGCGACTAATATATAATATTAGTCATTATGGCAATTAGACTAAAATTAACCTACTTTTTGTAGATCAAATATTTTCATATCTTGATAACCGCGAACCGCTTAGAGCAAGATCACTTATGAAATATCGATGGTTATGAAGTGTCTTAGTAGGCCAAAAAGATAAATTTGCTGAAGCTAGTTAGAGGCTTGAATTATATTTTCTTTTTTGCCTTGATTCTCTTGGCAGAAAATTATCGATTTCATCGTCCGAAAAAGTCATATCTTCATCGATTTGAAGAGCCTTCTGCGCCTTTTTATAAGCTTTAAAAGTGGTGCTTGGGGAACCACTGTAAATATCATGCAGTTTCACAAGTAACTGATCCCGTATTGCACTTATCTCTTCGAGAGACTTCGATCTAGCCTCTATATCCGTCAATAAAGAAAGATAGCTCTCACGAATTAGCCATATTTCATTTGCCGCTTGTTTATGTTTTTGTGCTAATTCACCGAGATCATAGTCTTTAGTGTAAGCATTTAAAACCAACAATATCGTGGACAAAACCACACCGATTGCTGCTCCAGTATTTTCACTTCCAAAAAAAGTCGAAATAAATCCAGCAGTAGTAAGAGCTGACAGGATTATTTGTAAAACTTTAATATTTGAAAAACGAGAAAGAAGTATATCAGCGCACTTTTCATGAGTTTTATGCGAATACACCGTTCTACCGTAGCATTCTCTTAACTGTCCCTTTAAAATATCATAATGATTAACTTGGGAACTTGATTCCATATATCTCTCTCCACAACTTTCTTGCTGAATATACTCTCTTAGGGTCAGCTTGCTCATGAGCTATTGCTTCTTGTGATAGATTATAACATTGAGTAGCTTTATAATGAAAATTTCCACTTTTATAAACATATTGCCCACTACCGGGTGCCTTCCAATAATTCTTATTTTTATCTTGATCGGCAGCCCATCTGAAAAAATCCCTACTCATAAAATCATAATAAAAATAAGATTTATCTCTATATCCCCAATTCTCAATAAATTGATAGGCTAATGTATCTATAAGTAACCCGCCAATTGGGACGTCCCATTTCTTCTTCCAAGCGCGCATCATTCTACACAGGGAAAATAAATTATTATTGCATATTCTATTTCTAGTCCTAATCGCTGTTATTTCAGGTTTAGGATTAGTAGTCTTCCAGCTACCACCTCCATTAGCATCAGCGAAGGTGTAACTATCACCTTTATTTATGAAGGCTGGCACCACTTCAAAGGTAATGCCATCAGTAAATGGCACCAATATTACTTGCCCGTCGCCTCTAATGCTTGTGGTCGAATACGTTCTCTCAATAGACTTTTTTACAGCCTGTAACAATGCTGACTGCCCATTACCAGTATAATTATTGTATTTAGTGTAAACATCATATGGTAATTGAAAAATCATATCTAGATCACTGAACCCATCCTTGGCAGTATTCCTTCCATAAGACCCAACATACAGACTATGTGATGTGCTTGAGGATGTATTCCAAAAATCTCTATTTAAACGCTGAGTAATATTACCATAACGAGTAGATATTGAGGCCTCATTTTTTACCCTTAAGTTCACATCAAACTCTTTAAACCAATCCCCAACTCCCAAAATAATGTCCTTCTTTTAATGAAAATATATAATTCAAAATCTAATGCGTTTAAATTTCTTATACATGCACAAATAAAATTGTTTAAATTTTACTTCAATAATTAAAAGTAATCATAAGCTAATAATTAGTAAGAGTTATAGCCTTTTTATAGTTATTTCTGAAGACAGAAAGTATATAAATTTTTGTCTCCGGGGCCATTTCCACCCCTATACTTCAAATTCAAGCACTCTTTTTCCAGCAGATAATCCCTTGCCTCAATTAAATCCTGACTGCTCCACCCTATCGCCTTGGCCATTGGTTCAACAGCAATAGCAAATTCTTTCCTATTATTTTCATGACAGTTTTTTAAGTGCATTAGGAGCCAAAAAGCATGCGGATTTTCTTTCAGGCGATCTAGTTCGCTACTAATAACGGTTATAAATCTCTCGCCGCCGCCATAGAGCCTATTTTCTATTTTTATGCGCCAGACATTTTCAATGATTTTCTCCGCCTCCTCTGCCACCAACGGGGGATCGAGAAAGGTTTCATTCAAAAGATAGGCGCTATCCTCAAGTTCCTCAAAAGTGCTGCATTCCTGAACACGCAGCAACAGCGCTTTGAACAGTGCATAATTTCTCTGCCCTTCATAGGCTACATCCCCAGACAATAAGTTCGGCTCCTTTTGTATCGTGGGTTTTGGCAATGCTCCTGCGGCAATCGCATCAAGTTTATGTATCTTCTGGATGTTCCCTTCCAAAAACAGATATGCCGACTTTGAGACGGGATGCACAGAAGGTGGAGCGATCACATAACCTCCGTTAGCTCGAATGTCTACAGGCAGCCCCTCAACCCCTGTCATGCAATGCTCGCCATTATAACGGTAATAAAGATGAACGCCCCCGCTTGGGGTTTTGACCTTGATCGGCGTATCACCAAAATGCTCGATCATTTGCCGGATTATGTTAGGCTTTGCCGTATCTATATCGACAACGGTTAAGCCAGACACCTCCCCCGTTATGAGGCCAATATTCGATTCAGGGAATTTTTGTTGCCAGTCTACTATAGTTTTGTAGTTCGCTGATTTCGACTGATATGGCTTCCATTTCACACAAGCGACCTTTCCACTATCGCCTAAACAGGGAATGACAGAGAGGCCTAAAGATGAATATTGCTGCGCGCTGGATAAAAATGGTTGTGTATGGGCTTGGGGGTGGAATGGCTGTAACGTGTTATCTTTAAATAAGTTTTCGTGCATGCTTATTATAATTTTTATTAAGGTTTATATTTATAGCTCCTTGGACTAACACCTTAAGCATGCCCTCTATTTTACATAAAGAAAAGGTTTATTTTAGTCCCAAAAAAAGTAAGGGCAGCGCGAATAAATCGCGCTGCCCGAAAAGATTAGTCGTTGAATTTAAAATTTTGTTAGCTCAAAAATCCTTATCAGCTTCCATATCTTCTCTTTCTTTAATAAATAGCTCATGTAGGCGCCTATCCTCTTGCCCAAACATAGCCTCATATAAAGCCATGATTTCTAAATCTTGAACACGAGTGTTTTCTTCGCCGTAATCATTACACATCTTATTTACCCCTAACTGTCTATTTCCTAGGCCTGTAGCGGGGCATGTTATCTAAATAGGCATCAATGTCAGTGCCGTGAATAACCGTACCACCTCCTCGTTTATACGCAGGAATCTCACCTTCGTTTATTAATTCGTACATTTTTGTTTTACCATAACCGATGATTTTTCCGGCTTCAGCTATAGTGAATATTTTTTTAGTGCTCATATGGACTCCATAATATTGACGCGCGCTTTAAGCAAAAGACTGCGCTTAAGTTAATGATTTTCAAGATTATGGTAGTGAGATTGTATGGCGATATTGAGCTACATATAGTAGGATTCAATATCTAAAATTGTATTATTGAGGATTAACCAATAATTCTCTCGATGTCAAATACGTAAGCGTTCTAAGTTGTTCTTTATTATTCACTTAAAATAGGGGTATAAAGAGGGGTACACTTTGAATATCAATTCATCTTATTTGTATTGTATCAGTATGATGCGATAGATAAATGAAGGATGCCCCCTCCACCATTTAGTCTGCCCTTCGGAATATTTCGAGAATTGACCGCTATAAACCCCGCCACGTGCGGGGTTTTGCTTATCCGGATCTACAGGGACAACAAGAGAACTGTCATTTTCAGCCGTGGCCATTTTTTTTGATTAGTGCAGATAATTATAATCTGTCTTCCGAATGACAAGTATTGGAAATGGAGTAGGTAGGGAAGTCCCTCGTTCACGCGGGAGATGCGGCCATTAAACGCCCTTATATGCATTACAAGCATCTTCAGCAACAAGATGATCTCGAACAGTCAATGCTGATATTTGAGGATAAGGTCGCTTTTAAAAAACTAACAGATTCTGAGCCTTACGTTCTTTTGCATAGAGATAAGGATATGATTGTAATATGCTATACCTATGGCTCATCTTTATCATCAAGCTGTATGATAAGAATGATTTTAAACCTAGCACATACATGCTTTAGACCATTTTAAACTACCTAAGCTTAGGAAGAGATTATCTGAAAATTGATCCAAAAGAAGGCAGAATCAGCCATAAAAAGTTAACTTTGTTACGCATGCGCTTTTGTACTCTGCGAAGAAGTTCGCCGCGACGTGACCATACGATTAAGTATCGTCTAAGGAGCTTTAAATAGCACCACATACTCAGGATTCTGGCATAACCTTTTGATATGAGGCCTTTGGTGGCCAAAGACCGTATTGTGTATTGATTGGCTTGTTCTGCTTTCCAGAGATTGCCCGAAAGGCCACCAGCGCCAAAATGCTCTTTTGCTTTCCACGCCAATGTCTGATCATGAAAAACGTTATGATCGTTTGTAAGAACAACTTCCAGCCACATTAACATATCGCCCCCGCGGCGCATATTTTCATCAAAGCGGTATTTAGGCACATTTTTCATGATGATTGAATCTGTATGAAGTTTCGTAACCCATAGCGCCATATTACTGTCAACGTCACTGATCTTGCTTTCGTCATAGCGTATATCAGGAAACAGAACCGGTTTATTGTCCGGCCAGATATCGACGCGGTGACAAGACAATGAAATGGTGCTGTCTTTGTCTATGTATTCGAACTGGATTTCCAGCTTTTTGGGGTGCCAAAAATCGTCTGCGTCCTGAAAGGCAAGGTAGGGCTGGGTTGCGACATCAAGCCCCGCATTTCTTGCCACGTAAACACCGCCATTTTCAGGCAAATCGACCATCGTGACATGGTGTTTTAAAGGGTGATGTTTAATGAATGCCTCAAGATTTTTCCTTGAACGATCCGTGCTGGCATCGTTAATACAAATAACCTGCGCTGGTGGTCTGGTCTGATCCAGAACGCTCTCAACGGAGCGAACAATGGTATGTTCGCAATTATAGTACGGAATTATAACGCTGACTGGGCACGGCTTCATTTGAAATCCAGGAAGTGACAAGTTGGAACCAACTCTGATACCTATTGTTACCGATTATCATTGATTTGAAAAGATAATTTTTAGATTATGGTTTAGTGAACAAGATGGATTAATTTATGCCTGCCCAAAATAAGCCGCTACGCATACTGGATTTTACCCCGAATTTGGGCATGGGGGGCATTGCGACCGGTATGATGAATGTGCTGGAAATGATCGACCGCGACCGCTATCAGATTGATTTCCTGTTATTTGATTACCCCGATAAATATTATGAATCCCGCGCTAAAACGTTAGGAAGCACTATATATAGAATAGGCAGCCATAGGAATTTTCTGCGCTTTGCCCGAGAGTTCTTCAAGATCGTGAAGAATAACGGCCCTTTTGATGTTATACATTCGCACGCCTATACCCATTCCGGCTATATGATGGTTCTGGCAAAGCTGGCGGGCATTCCGGTGCGCATTACCCATGCCCACAACGACCATAGGCATACAGAGCGCGCAAAACCTTTCATGCGGCGGCTGTATACCCAATTCATGCTTTTCCTGATTAACCGCTTTTCAACCGCGGGATTAACGATAAGCCAGGAGGCGGGGGAAGCCCTGTTCGGTGAAAACTGGCAGGCCGACCCGCGCTGGGTGCAAATTCCGGTCGGCACTGATTTTAGAGTATATGGCGCAAGCTGCGATATTCCTGCACTGCGCACTTCGCTGGGTATAAACGGGCAGCCCACGATCATCGGCGTGGTCGGGCGTTTTGTCGAACAGAAAAATCACGATTTTGTCATAGATTTCATAGCCCGCTACGCGGAGCGCAGGCCGGATTGCCGTTTTTTGTTTATCGGCGATGGCACCCTTTTGCCCGCAATCAAGACCAAGGCGCAAAAGCTGGGCGTACTGGATTTGTGCGTATTTGCCGGAATAAGGGCCGATTTGCCCCTGATTTATAGCCATATTATGGACGCCGTGCTTTTCCCCTCCCTGCATGAAGGCTTGGGGCGGGTGGCGATAGAAGCGCAGGCGGCAGGCGTTCCGGTTGTTGCCTCCGAGCACATTCCCCTCATTGCCGATCTTTATGCGGGCGGGATAAAGCGGTTATCCCTTTCCGCGCCGATGGATGATTGGTGCGATGCCATGGATAAAGCTTTGGCGCGCGGGAAATTGCCGCTTGATGAATGTCTGGAAACCGCGCGGCAGTCCAAGCTCAGCATGGATCACCATATAAAAGAGCTTGAGCAATTTTATGACAGACAAGCGGTTAAAGGCGGCCTGAGATAAGGTTTTTCAGCCCTTCTTTCATGCCGGTTTGCGGCGTAAATCCGGTCACACCCTTTAACCGCGCGGGGTCTCCGCAGGAATAGCGAATATCACCGCTGCGCTCCGCGCCATAGGAAATATCGGCAGGCTCGCCCATAATTTCCCCCATTAAATCCAGCAGCTCCGATATCATAATCGTATCACCGCGGCAAAGATTGGCGACCGGGGCAGAGGCATCAGCGCAGTTCATGGCGCGCAGGCATCCCTGCACCGTATCACCGACATAGACAAAATCCCGTGTCTGCCCTCCATCGCCGTAAATAGTAATAGGCTTACGATTTTGCAATCTATCATGAAAAATAGAAATCACGCCGGAATATGGCGAGGATGGGTCTTGCCCCGGCCCATATATATTAAAAAACCGCAGCCCGAAACTCGGCAGGCCTTGCGCGCCGAATGCTTTGGCTTCTTTTTCATTCGCCAATTTATGTTCCGCATAAGGGGACATCGGCTTAGGCTCTTCGGTTTCTTTCAGCGGCAGAGCGTCATTATCACCGTAAACGGCGGCGGAAGAGGCATACACCACCGGAACGCCGCCTTGATCCAACGCAGCCTGAAAAACATTGCGCGTCCCCAGCACATTGGTGGCGAAGGTTCCTTCTGGGTCTTCAAAGCTAAGCGGCACAGAGGCGATAGCGGCCATGTGGTATATGCCATCGCATCCGGCCAGGTATTGTTTCAGGGATTCAAAGTCTTCGACATTACATTTACGCCCCTCAAAGGGGATATTTTTTGCAAAAGGGCGAACATCGATACCGCAAACCTGATGGCCTTGCGCGGCGAGCGTGCGGGCGATATGCCCCCCTATAAACCCTGCCGCGCCGGTTACCAGATATTTCATGAACATTCCTAAAATGAATTGCTATATCAACTCTTTATAAGGTAACGCTCCCGCTGCGCAATGGCAATGTCAATTCACCATTGCCGCGTATCGCATCCGGATTGGCCGCGTCTAGCGCGCCTCCATTGCCGAACATGCAGTAAAGTTTCTCTACGCCCGTTGGTTCGCTCGCTAATGTGCAATCAAAGGTATTTGCCCCTGTGCGCACCGCGCTTGTAATGGCTATCTCCGTACCATCATCCGTAAAAGCCAGTGTTTTATAGGCGTTTGCAGAAACGGTGATATCGGTATTATCACCGTTGAGCGCAAGGGTAACTGAAACGGTGGTGCCCGACCTGACCGCGCTGGCAAGCGCAGGCGGGAGCGTGCCGCTTTCTTCCCGCAGCCCCATGATTGCGGCCACGCGCTTTGCGCCGATTGCGCCTGCATGCTCATACCCTTCGCTTGTGAAATGCACACTATCGATGCGCGATACCGCATAGGTATCAATGCCGAACTCGGCATAGGCGTTTTCTTCAATGACTTCCCATATGGCTTCGCGTACGGCTTGGGCATTTGCATCTGTCACATCGAAATGTCTATGAAACGGATTGATGATAATTTTTTGGAACTGCGGGAAATGGGTGTCCAGCAAACCAATCAAACCGTTTAGACCGGCCTTGTAATCGGCCTTGGATGTACCAGCCAGAATTTCATCCGATCCCTGTTGCCAGTAGACGTATTCCAGATCGGGAAAGGCATCGAGATGGGCAAACAAGGTCCCTTTGGCATAGACAGGGGCCGCATCGTCATCGACCCAATATAGGCTGCCTTCAGTGGATTTTAGCAGGCTGGAGCCGGGAACTGCCAGATTTTGGCCGGATACACAACTGTTATAGCCGCGCAGAACACCATCAAATGCGATTTGCCCTGCTCCATTATAAAGCGTTTGCATCTGGCCTATCAGTGATTGCCCCGCCATAACCGGAGGATGCGGATAAGCACTGGAGCCGTAATAGCGCCCGAGATAACTTGGCGCAGATTGGGCGCCTTTATGCGCTGCTGTATAATGCGCAACAATGTCTGTAAAATCCGTATAGACATGATCGGAGATCATAAGCGTGGCAAAGTCCATAGTAACCGCGTTTGACCCGTTGAGCAGCGAACCGATTACAAGACGAGCCGAAATATGGGCGTCATCAGCGGTTAGCGCAGAAAAGAAAGCGGGAAATTCCTGCGGCGTTTCGTTATTGACTGCGTAGAACAATTTTTTATCCGCTGCGCGGTAGGACCAGATATAAAGGTTATAAGGCTTGAAATAGATGCTGTTTACATTTGTATTCAATATAGGCGACGTGTCCGTTATAAAAGTGCTGCTAGATCGTGCACGTAACAAAATATCATCGGTATTGGCCACCAGATAGGTATAAAACCCCGCATTGGCGCCCGCTCCGCCGCGTGTGTCCAGAACAATTTGGGTCGTACCCAGATTAGACGTGTTGCTCATAATCAGCGCAATCGTGAAATCTTCAGTCCCTTTGTGTATATTGGCGATGAAATCGGCGGAGGTGAGCTGACGGCTTTGCATACGCGACCCTGAAAATGTCAGTGTCGTTCCGGGCTGCGCGGCGCTCCCGTTTAAGGTGGGTTCGGCTCCGCTCACGAATTCGAGATCAAGATTTCCCGCCAGATCTTTGACCTTCGTGCCGGATTGATAGGATGGGCGCGCGGATAAATTCCATTCATGCACAGCCGCGGGAAATGCTGGAATCGCGCTAATTTTGCGCGCAGTTTTATTGGGTGGCCAGTTAAGACTTACCATTGGGAAACTCCTGTAATTTGTATGGGAAAATCAAAATTCAGGCGCAATACGCCCCTTGATAAAGACAGTTATAGGAATAATTTCCTTTAATGTCAAGGGTTATTTTTAAATACATAAAATTTTAGATACAATTAAATAGATATAAAGCCTTCTCGTCTAAACTTAAATGCAGGGTAGAAAAATAAGGTTAGGGGATAAGGTGCAAAACGAATTTTCTTCAATGCAGAGCGATATAACAATTGGTTGCGGCTGTTCGGCCTGCCAAAACGGTGAAGGCGGCTATCTTACAGAGACAGGCCTCTATGAAAACGGAACGACCAGTGGGGGGGATGGCAGCCTTGATGCGCCGTCCGGCGTTGGGACAAAGGAAGACTTTGCCGAATTTATGACCAATACTTTCTGGGGCGGCGGCGGCTCTTACGATTATGTCGGCTGGGGAAACAATACCAGCATTAGTTTCAGTATCGCCAATTCCTATAGCGCTGTTGAGAAACAAGCGTTCCGCGATTCATTTGAAATGTGGTCTGATGTAACAAATTTGACCTTCAATGAAGTTTCATCCGGCGGTGATATCTATTTTGAAGCACCCGCAAATTCCAATGAACAAAACCGCGCCTTTGCCTCCCCCCAAACCGCGTGGAATCCGGGCAGCAATTATTCGGAAGTTATCTTTACAGGCGTGAGAATTGTCATTGATTACGATTCAGGGCGTTTCGGCTCTGATCCTTCTGATTACGGCAATTATTCTTTAACCACAGCGATCCACGAGATCGGCCATGCCATAGGTCTTGGCCATACCGGTGATTACAACGCGGGTAATGGAAATCCTACATATGATAATAGCGCGCAATGGATTAATGAAACGCGCCAGTATTCTTTGATGTCTTACTGGTCGGCCTCTAATTCCGGGGCAACCCATTACGAAAACGCGTCGACGCCGATGCTCATGGATATTTACGCGATCCAGTCTTTGTACGGTGCGAATATGTCGACCCGCAGCGGCAATACGGTATACGGTTTTAATTCCACCGCCGGGAATGATGCGTATGATTTTTCTATCAATGATAATCCGGTTTTGGCGATCTGGGATGGTGGTGGGACTGACACGCTCGATCTGTCAGGCTTTTCGAATACTCAGGTAATTACGCTGGTCAGTGGTGATTTTTCCAATGTCGGCGGCAGCACAGGGAACATTTCGATTGCCTATGGTGCCACCATTGAAAACGCCATCGGCGGCAGTGGCGCAGACACTATCTACGGCAATGATGCGAATAATATTATCAATGGCGGCGGCGGGACCGATACTTTATACGGCAGCGCCGGAAGCGATACGCTGGATGGAGATGGCGGCACCGATACGGTAATTTATAGCTATAATATAGCCTCGTTTCTGGTAACGCTTGTCAATTCCGTGAGTGTCACACTGGCTCATATCGCAGATGGCTGGACAGATACAGTAAGGGATATCGAGACCTTTATTTTCAACAATGTCGAATACACCTTTGATGACGTCGCGGATTTAAGCGCCGGAATGGGAGATTTGCATTTCAAGTTCACTTGGGATGGAGGCGCGGAGTTATTTTATTTTAATGAGACAGCCTCACAAACCTATACCGCCGAGCAGATCGGGCTGGATGGGCAAAGCGGGGATATGTTCTCGGTTACGCGCACGGCGAGCTATGCCACATTAGATATTTTGAACGCAAATGCGCCTGATACGCTGCGCCTGACAGCGAGTGAGGGGAATGATGATTTCCGCATTACAGGGGTCGACAGTGGCACCCGCCTCGTGTTTTTGGGCGGTGAAGGCAACGATACGATCAATATTGATGATGTGAACGGTGACGACAGCCTGAATGGCGGTGACGGGGATGATACGTTCCGCGCCGGATTGGGCAATGATCGTCTGAACGGGGATGCCGGAAATGACACTCTTTATGGGGAGGACGGCGATGACATGCTCTTTGGCGGCGATGGAGATGACATGCTTTATGGCGGCGAAGGCGATGATTATATTCGCGGCGGTCATGGCGTAGACACCATATTCGGCAATTCCGGTAATGATTTTCTGTACGGAGATTACGATGATTCGTCCATTCTGGGCGGCGGCGATACGATCCATGGCGGTGATGGAGATGATTACATTGATGGGCGCTACGGCGATGATATTATCACAGGGGGTACAGGGGCCGATACGATTTACGGTAATGTGGGCAACGATCAGATAAGCGGTGATGATGGAGCCGATACAATTTACGGGCAGGACGGAAACGATACCATAACGGGCGGTGAAGGACATGACTCGCTTTATGGCGGTGATGGCGATGATACGATTAACGGTAACAACGGCAATGATTTAATCCATGGCGGTGCAGGCGCGGATGAAATAAGCGGCGATGACGGCAATGACCGGATCGAAGGAAACCAAGGCGATGACATCATAAATGGTGGCTATGGGGCCGATATTCTCTTCGGCGGGCTCGGGGCTGATATCATCAATGGCGGCGCCGATAATGACAAATTATATGGCGATGACAGCGAGAGCGCAGGCGGAAATGATACTATTCATGGCGGCAATGGAGATGATTTTATCAAGGGTCACTTCGGCGATGATACGTTAAACGGTGATGCCGGGAATGACATTATTTACGGTGGAAACGGAGAAGATGAAATTAACGGGGGAGCCGATATCGACTTTCTTTACGGCGGGAATGATGCCGATACGATCGATGGCGGCTCAGGCGATGACCGGTTGGAAGGCAACAACGGAAACGATATAATCGAAGGCGGACTTGGTAATGATTACATTAATGGCGGCGACGGCGATGATGTAATCACAGATAGCGCCGGAAATGATGACATCTACGGAAATTACGGTCACGATAACATCAATGCTGGAATTGGTGATGACATCGTTCACGGAAATGACGGAAATGATACAATACGCGGCGGAGACGGAGAAGATCGGCTTGTAGGTGGCAATGGCGATGACACCTTATATGGCGACGCCGACGATGACCTACTTTTCGGGCAATTTGGCGACGATATTCTTTATGGTGGTGAGGGGCGCGATGAAATGTATGGCGGCGCAAATAACGATACACTCTATGGCGGTGCAGATAACGATCAGCTTCGCGGTGATAATGGTAATGACATTCTTTACGGCGAGGCAGGAAACGATGATTTACGCGGCGGTGATGGCCTAGATCAGCTCTATGGCGGTGATGGACGCGATTACATCCATGGATACGCAGGGGATGACACAATAACCGGAGGATCGGGCCGCGATACAATTTACGGCGGAACGGGAAGCGATACGTTTGTGTATCTATCCAGTGATGTAGACGGGTTTGACCAGATTTGGGACTTTGAAGACGGGGTCGGCGGTGATGCCGTTGATATTTCCGATCTTCTATCAGGGTATGATTCCGACACCGATGATATAAATGATTTTGTGCGCAGCTATTTAAACGCGGATGGAACGGTTATTTAGGTTGATACGGACGGCACC
>Ga0098074_1000286_pt1 | contig 38789 bp, 49 predicted proteins | sample 32_taG_FD_75064 | JGI IMG/M metagenome (GOLD analysis project Ga0098074, IMG submission 75064) | Marine viral communities from the Gulf of Mexico - 32_GoM_OMZ_CsCl metaG | ecosystem: Environmental > Aquatic > Marine > Oceanic | place: Atlantic Ocean: Gulf of Mexico | collected 2015-07-12 | reverse complement strand
TGTAGAAACCAAGAAAGCTAAAGCAAAGCAGAAGCTAGTACAGATTGAAGCTGAAACAACTATTATGGAAAAGCAGATAGCTGGTGAAATAGATTGGGATGTAGCTGCTCAAAAAAATTCTAGCGGAAGCTGGAAGGACGAGTATTTAACAATTTTGTTTTCCATTCCTCTGTTGCTTTGCTTTTTGCCCTTTACTGTAGAGTATGTAGAACGTGGTTTTGAAGCTCTTGCTATGACACCAGATTGGTACAAATATACGCTAGGTGTAATTGTATCAGCAAGCTTTGGCATTAAAGGTGCAACAAAGATGTTTGGTAAAAAGTGAAGTATTTAATATATCCAATCGCAGGTCTTGTACTAATATGGTTAGGCTACGTAGTGGGAATGGCTATATTAAACACATACTGTGGTTGTGCAGGAGAGGTATATAAAAATTGGATATTACCCATGTTGAACTAATTATACACCTACTAGTTTTAACAGGTGTTTGGATTAATACAGCAATTAACATTGTTCATAGAATAAATAGTAAGTAAAATGGTATTTGACCACTCACAAAGAACAACAGCTAGTCAGGCACGAAGAAATAGATTAAAAAGATTTTTTGATTTTCGTAGATTAAAAAACAGAAAAAGAAGAGTGCCATACAAATCTCCAATAAGAGAGGATTATAACGATGCCAAGAGAGGCAGTAACACGATTAAACGAGGGTAGTGAGATAACTATTCCACTACGTAATTTAGTCAGTATGATTGCGTTTACTGCTGTTTCTGTTTGGGTATATTTTGGTTTGACAGAACGCATATCTTTCTTAGAACACAATCTTGAGCTAACTATGGCAGAGGTTGAAGAGAACGATACGTGGATTGATAACTTTCAACCACCTAAGACAGTTCAGGATACAGTAGCTAGGGTACAAGAGTTAGAAGTTGAACTAGCTAAGATGAAACTTATATTAGAGCAGAATACTGGTAGATGGAAATAAGTTACAATGACAGAACTGATTGAACAACTAAAACGACATGAGGGCATTAAGCTAACACCATACAAATGTACATCAGACAAGTTGACCATAGGCGTTGGGAGAAATCTGGAAGACGTAGGTATCTCCGAAGAGGAAGCAGAGATACTGTTACAAAACGATATACAGAGGGCAGTAGGCCAACTGAAGGAACGCTTTCCGTGGACGTTGGAATTAGACGAGGTACGTTTCGCAGCCCTTATCAACTTCACCTTCAACGTAGGGATAGGAACAGTCTCCAAATTCGTAAACGCAATGGCTCTGCTAAAGGGAAAAAAATACGATATGGCAGCAGACGAGTTTCTTAAAAGTCGTTGGGCTGAACAGGTAGGTCAACGTGCTGTAGATGTCACTGAGCAGATACGCACAGGAGAATGGCAATGAATAAAAAACAACAGATTGACGATTTGCACGATGCTATAACACAAGAACTGTTGTTACGTGTACGTAGTGGTGAGGCTACAGCGTCAGAGTTGTCAGTAGCTGTCAAGTTTCTCAAAGACAATGGGGCTAGTCTCGATGCTATTATGGCAGACAGTCCAATGGATAACCTGTTAAAAGATTTACCTTTTGAGGTAGCAGAGAGTATACAGTGAATAAAATACCAGAGCCACTGAGAGACTTTAGGAACTTTACCTATCTTGTGTGGCAGCATTTAGGACTACCTGAACCTACTCCAGTACAGTATGACATAGCTAACTATCTACAGGACAGTCCTAAGCGTTGTATTATCGAGGCATTTCGTGGTGTAGGTAAGTCCTACATCACTGCTGCATACGTAGTACATCAGTTGTTGCTGAACCCACAGCTAAAGTTTATGGTTGTGTCAGCGTCTAAAGCACGTGCTGATGACTTTTCTACGTTTACACAGCGTATTATTTCAGAACTGCCTATATGCCAGCACTTAGTAGCTAAAGAAGGTCAAAGATGGTCAAAGATTGCCTTTGATGTCGCACCTGCTAAAGCATCTGGTAGCCCATCTGTAAAGAGTGTGGGTGTTACTGGACAGCTTACTGGTTCTCGTGCTGATATTATTATCGCTGATGACGTAGAAGTACCTAACAACTCTATGACACACATGATGCGTGAGAAATTAGGTGAAACTGTCAAGGAATTTGACGCTGTTCTCAAGCCTAATGGTAAGATTATCTATCTAGGAACACCTCAAAACGAGATGAGTTTGTACAACGTACTACTTTCTCGTGGATATGAGATGAGAGTATGGCCAGCACGTTACCCCTCTTTAGAACGTGCTGAGAGGGCGTACAGTGGCCGACTTGCTCCTAGACTATATAACCTACTACAAGACAAAGGTAGCGCACTGTATGGGCTTCCTACGGACGATAAACGGTTTAATGACGAAGACCTACTAGAAAGAGAGCTAAGTTATGGACGTAGTGGTTTTGCTTTGCAGTTTATGCTGGACACGTCACTATCGGATGCTAATAAATACCCCCTTAAACTATCAGACCTAATTATCTACTCCTGTGATAAGGACACAGCACCTGAAAAGATGGTGTATGGCATTATGAAGCCTGTGTCTGACATTCCTAACGTAGGTCTGAGTGGTGATAAGTTCTACGCCCCTGAGGATACCATAGGAAGGACTAAGTATACTGGTAGTGTACTTGCTATTGACCCTTCTGGTAGAGGCTCTGACGAGACAGCCTACGCTGTTGTAAAGATGCTTAATGGTTTTCTGTACGTTGTAGACGCTGGTGGCGTAGAGGGTGGGTATTCTGACAGTACGTTACAGCATCTTACAGACCTTGCAAAGATACATCAGGTAAACATGGTACTCATTGAGAGTAACTTTGGTGATGGTATGTTTACTGAGCTACTCAAGCCATACATGACTAAGACATACCCATGCACTATGGAAGAAGTCAGACATAATACACAAAAGGAAAGTCGTATTATAGACACGTTAGAGCCTGTTATGAACCAACACAGGCTTATAGTAGACCCAAAGGTAGTACAGAAGGACTACGATAGTGTGCAGCACATGTCTCCTGAAAAGGGTATCAAGTATATGCTTACCTATCAGATGACACGTATTACTAAGTTACGTGGTGCGTTAGCACATGACGATAGATTAGACGTACTTGCTATGGCTGTGCAGTATTGGGTAGACCAGATGGCTTCTGATGCTGATAATGAAATACAAGTACGTAAGGAAGAACTACTAGAACAAGAACTAGATAAGTTTATGTCAGGTATGAATCTTGGTGGTAGCTATAAAACTACAGATGGGTGGATTAATGTCTAAAGTTACATCATTAACTAGACCCCCCTGTACCTCTATACTATAGTATGTTATAGTATGTTTAACATTGTATGGCATACTATAGTAGTAGTTGTTCTAGTTCTTTCTTATCGGTCATAAGAATAAGGCAAGAATAAGATGGTTGTATTTTTGCAGAAAAATCTGAGGGGGTATATAATAGTTTACGAAGCGCACGACCCCCTTAGACCGCGCGAACCTTTTTAGATATGCCTCACAATGTTAGACATTTTATAAAAAGTTAGCATCGACTAACATGTAACATATCTGCAACATTGTGTGACATATCTGCAACATTTTTAACATTTTTTCGATGATACTATATAATATCCAAAAAAAGTTTTTAACATTTTGTGTGTCTCTCTATCTATTTTTTACGAATTGTTTAACAATTTCAAACACATGTAAAAAAATTAACAAATACTGCATTTTTTTGTTTACTTTTGTTTTTATCTCGTGCTAGTCTTTAAGTGTGAAGTGAACGCACTGTAAATCAGACAAAGCTTCACAAGGTCAAAAGAGAGAGCATAAGCGTTACGACAACCTTGCTAGACCAATAACAAAATGGAGTAAGTGGTGGTCTTAACACTTTAAAGAATAGGCCTAAGATTACAGGGGATTTTCTAGGTTTTATCCTACTGATAATCGAAAGACTAAAAAAACCTAGACACGATTAAGAAAGTATGTAACGATAAGACAAGGCAAATAAGAGGAGACACTAACCAGATACAGCAAGTAACAGACTACGCTATACATCACTAGTCTATAAAACAAGTTACGATGTACGCTTGGGAAAGCCAGCCAGTGTGAGGGAGAGCCAAAGGCACTATAAGTGCGCCTGACGATACCTGCCCATGTTCAGGGGATAGATTACACTACGACATAAAGTTATACACATGGCGTGTATATGGGTGGAGAGGTGCTGGAGATAGGGTGGAGTGTAGCCGCAAGGTGTATGCCATACACAAAGCCCTATACTTTCTTGAGTGTATACGAGGTGCAATGGTGCGCCTACCAAGCCAGAAGGAGTAGATAACATGGCTAAAATTCGTAACACTGAAACTAAAATTGAAATCGTCAAGCCTGTTAAAGGACAGATTGCTTATAAGCGTACAACAGACAGATATGGCAAACCAAGAGGTTCTTGGTCTTGTCATGTGCAGTTCTTACTTGTTGGACGTGGAGCAAAAGGACGTTTTGTTTCACTGCGTGTGTGATTGACATAGAGGAGCAACGATGCTATTGTGTCGTTGTACCTCGTATACACTTAACAGAAGGAGTAGAGTAGATGAGTGTGGATAACATTATATCAATCTATAGACTAGCTACACCAGAAGAAAAACGTGATGGTGTGGTGTGGTATGCTCAAGCTCTTGCGGAGTGCAATCGCATTGCGCTAGACTATGGTGTGCCACTGCATATCGTGGTAGGTGTGTGTGCTGCGTTGTCACCTAACAATAGGTGGGAGCGTAACATTATCAACACACGTGACATGATACAAGCTTTCTGTGATGGTCAGGACATGGACAGTTTCAAGGTCAGTACTTACCATGCTATGAAGGCGAAGGCGTGGAGTATACTGGTAGAGATACCTGATGACGATGCAGAGGTGATTCAGATTCTAAATGGTCAGAAGATTATCAGTTTCTTCCGCAACATTATGGGCTATGATGGGTGTACCATTGATGGACATGCACGTAACATAGCCTATGGTGTGCGTGAAGGATTGACAGGTAGCATAAGCATAGGCAAGAAAGAATATGCACAGCTACAGGACGAGTACGTACAGGCAGGCAAGAAGGTCAGGCTCAATGGTAGAGCATTGAAGGCCTTTGAGATGCAAGCTATCACGTGGGTAGCATGGCGTAGAATACATGGGATAGGATAAGGTAATGAATTATATTGAACTGGAAAACCTACGCCAAGAATGTAGGTATCGTGTAAATCCAGCGATGGATAGGTCAGAACTAAAAGAGTTTACTGACTATGTAGTAGACAGGCAGAACGTACTAGCTGACGCTATACAGCAAGCCTATCTAGATTTATATCAAAACTTTAGAGAGGATATGGGCTATGATTAGATATTATGTAGAATTTGAATCTGTCTATGAAATAGGTAAGTATATATATGTTTATGCGTATAGTGAACAACAGGTGCGTGATATGTTTGATGATTACGAATTAGTGGCTGTAGACCAAACTGATTAGGGGACACAACATGGAACATCTATCAGACTATCAGAAACTAGATTGGATTAGCTTTGCCATTCAAGAAGCTATGAATGGAAACTATGATGAACTAGAGCAAGCTTTAGAAATTGTAGAGGTACTAAGAGAAAGGCAGGAGTAACATGGTAGAAAAAGCTTTAACAATAATCTGCATAGGAGCAGGTACACTATTGACATATTTGTCAGGTGACACTATAATCTACATGGTAGGCTATGATGACCTGTTGGCCTACACAGTGGGGATATTTATAATGGGTGCAGGTATCAGGTCAGTATTGAAAGGTAAGTGAGAATGAGAGTAACTAAACGTATGTTAGAGGTACGCTTGGGACGTATCAACAGGACAATAGTAGGCACTGATTATCAGCTAAACAATGCACCTTGCTATGGTGGTTGGCAGTTGACAGCTAACAAGGGTAGCACTATCATACAGCATAGACTACCACCAAAGCAGATGTTAAACTATCTTGATGGTGTAATACTAGGGCTTGACATGGGTAGATATGGAGCAATAAAATGAAACTAGAAGTAAACACAACATACTATGATAATCTTCCACAAGAACACCTAGTAGAAAGCTTGGGAGTGTTACCGCATTGGGTACGAGAAAGCCACATACTAGGCGTAGACTGTATGAAGTCCTACCTCAATGATAGGTATGGCTATGGATTGTATGAGTACAAGGGCAAGGTAAAAGAGGATGGTACGTATCAATCAGAGTTTGAAGAGGACGAGGACTTGCATTTCATAGCACGTATGAGGACACAGCTAGGCATGGTCTACTTCTATCCTTATGCTATGGTAGCAATACCAACAGACGATGGACACTTTGTAACGAGGATGGACTAATGAAATTAGAATTAAATCTAGACCATGAGCCTAGTCTAGACCATTGGGCTAAGTGTATTGCTGATGATGACATAGCTACAGGCTATCATACTAATTGGGATTATGCTTACGAACAGGCGTGGCATTCATTAGATGCTGAGTACAATTATAACTACGAATATAGGATGGACTAATGATTACGAGAGAAGAACTAGAGCATTGGCTAGGTGGCTGTCCATGTGAGGAATATTTTATATGCTCAGAAGAGGAAGGTTTAATCAGAGTAGCTTTTTGTTTTGAAATAGAAGAGGATGCAGATGAATATGAAGATGAGTAAACAGGCAGAGAAAGCTATCACTGCACATGTAGACCATATCATAGCCAACAATCAATGGGATGGTGAGGATGATTGGTTTGAGTATGAGTATGATGGCGAGGTAGTAGACATAAACATCTGGCGTGATGATGACAACGTGGTACGTGCATCTGTATATGCGACAGTGCAGACACCTAATGGGTTGACAACAGACACAGATGTATGGTATAATTTGGAGGCGTACACATGAGCTTGAGGAATTTTAAGATACCACTAGAAGGTCTTGATGCGGTGTTGTCTATGACTGAGATTAATCATGGCAGAGTAGCAGGTGAGAAGCTTGACCACATTACCTACGAGGTGGCACTAATGGGGACTAATGATTGGAAAGAATTTAGTTTCATAGGAGAACCTATACAGTTATATGATTTGCATGAGTTGTATGAGGTCATGCACTCTGTAATCAAGGACAAGGATTGGTCTATCATTATGAACCAGTACGAGGTAGAACTAGAGTTTGAACCACAGTTAGAATTGGTAGTAGACAATGACAACACTGAGAATTGATAAAGATTGGGAAATAACAGGCGAGATGCTTGACTATTATCTGATGGCAGAGTATGATATGGAGATGATACAGGATAGGCAGGACTATATGATGTTTATAGCAGGTCTGTATCGTAGAGCAGGTATGCAGAAGAGTACATACCCAAAGGAGTTATTCGATGTCGAAGATAAATCCAGTGGCGAGAGCCATGATGCAGAGCAGAAAGAGGACACAGTACATACCAGATAAGAAGAAGTACAACAGGAAAAGGGACAGGCATGAACATATTTTATCTGAGCAAGATACCAGAGGAAGCAGCAGAGATGCACTGCGACAAGCACGTAGTGAAGATGATACTTGAGACAGCACAGCTACTGAGTACAGCGCATCGTGTGCTTGATGGTAACGAGTGGGCAGAGTACGTAGGATTGTACAAAGCTACACACAAGAACCATCCATCGTCAGTGTGGGTACGTAGTAGTAATGACCACTACAAGTGGACACTTGACTTACTCTTTTATCTGTGCAAGAATTACACACTCAGGTATGGTAAGATACACAAGACCATGCGATTACTCGACAGTCTTGGTGTAGTACCTGAGTACATAGAGGATGATGGCTTTACACAACCACCACAGTGTATGCCTGATGAGTACAAACGCAACTGTTCTGTTCGTGCGTATCGTGCCTACTACAATGGAGAGAAGGCACACTTTGCACAATGGAATCATAGCGAAACACCAGAGTGGTGGACAGGAGTGCCAAGTGAAGCGCAATAAATATGATGATGCCTACATTCTAGGCTACACAAATGGCTATCATAATGATGGCTACGACAACCAGTATGACAAGGACAAGCAACCACAGTATCATGTAAAGTACAAGCATGGCTACGAAGATGGTCACTATCTTAAAACAAAGGAGCAGTGGGATGGGATTAGGTTACACTAGATGTCCATACTGTTCAGCTAATGCAGAGAAACTATACGCAGTAGACAGGCAGATAGAGTGCTTCTGTCCTGAGTGTTATGCTGATTGGCAGATAGACATAGACGTAGTACAGGACACGTACTACGAGAAGTTCAATATGAAATACTATGGTGAAGGTTAATGACTACATTAGTAGTAGTAGTATGGCTATTAGCTATGCTTGTAATAGGAATAGTTTGTATGAGTAGCGTAGATGCTACTGGATTACAATTCCTAGTAATGATACTAGGAGTAGTAATTATAGGAAGTGTTAGTATGTATAACTATATATAGTATACAGTACAGGGGGTCTCTCTTATGGATGTAACTTTAGAAACAGACCAAGACCTCATTGACCATCAGTTACAGTTAGAAACTGACATGATTACTGGTGGCATCGAGAGGTTTAGAAAAGAACGTGACGCCTCAATAGAACGTGGCAGAGAAAGCCACACTCTACATGGCAGAGTGATAGTATCAAGGCTAGTAGATGACGTAGCTTTGGGCATAGAGGAGTGGATAAAAACTCCAAGCAATGTATCACGTGACATAGCGTGGAAGAAAGTAAAGGACTGTAATGCAGAGCAACTTTCTTTCCTCAGTCTTGTCACGCTAGTTGATAGCATCAGTAGAAAGAACACACTGATGTATGTAGCACGTAGCATTGGTGCTTCTATTGAGATACAGGACAGGCTAGACAGATGGATAGCAGACGAAGGTGACATAGCACGAAACACAATCAAGCAAGCTATGAAGAAAGCCTATGGTGCTAGACGTTATGGCCTGACAAACAAGATGAACAAGGATGGCTACAAAGAGAACGCATGGTTACAGTCAGAGCGTATCCATGTAGGCTTTAAGATGGTAGACATTATCATCAGGTCTACAGGCATAGTCAAGCTGAGTACACAGCAAGCGAAGCGTGGACGCAAGACAACATGGGTTGTACCTGAGATGGAAACACTTGATTGGATTAATTCATTCAATAGTTTTGCAGAAACACATAGACCAAGACTACTACCTTGTGTTATAGTTCCAAAGGATTGGACTGACGTGACAGGTGGTGGATATCATGGTCACGAGATTAACAAGCTACCAATAGTGAGGCGTAGATGAGCATAAAGACACACTTAAAAAGGTTGAGGCAGCAAGACTTGACAGAAGAATACCAGTGTCTCAATACACTACAGCGCACTGAGTGGCGCATAAACAAGAAGGTTCTTGAGGTCACACGAAATTTGTGGGACAATGGGCATCAGGTAGGCAAGCTTCCATCACGTGAAGACTTACCACTACCACCATACCCATTCGATAAAGAACCAAACGAATTGACTGAGGAAGAGAGAGAGTTGTTTCGCACGTGGTCAGGCAAGCGTAATCAAATCTACTCCTTAAACAATCGTAGCATGAGTAAGCGTGTGCAGGTAGAGCGTACACTGAAGATAGCAGAACAGTATAGTAAGTATGACAGGTTCTACTATGTTTGGCAGAACGACTTTCGGTCTCGCAAGTATGCGAGTAGCACCTTTCTCTCTACTCAGTCAGCCGATTGGAGCAAGGCTCTGCTAGAGTTTAGCTATCCCATGCCCATAACTAATTGGGATGAAGCACGATGGTTGTGCATACATGGAGCTAACCTGTTTGGTAATGACAAGGTTAGCCTAGATGAAAGAGAAGCTTGGGCTTGGGAGTTTGCAGAGAAAGAAGCAAGCAGGATTGTAGATAATCCATACGACAATCGCCTGTGGTTAGAAGCAGACAAACCTTTTCAGTTCCTATCTTGGTGCTATGAGATGTCTGGTCTACTACGAGAGGGGTGGGGCTTTGAGACACGTCTACCTTGTGCGGCAGATGGCTCTTGCAATGGGCTACAGCACCTCTCCGCTATACTACTGGACGAAAGAGGGGGCAAGGCAACCAACTTGATAGCTGGTGACTTACCTCAGGACATCTACACACAGGTAGCAGAAGAGACTACACGAAAGATAAAGCAAGATGACACTGAACTAGCACGTAAGTGTCTAGAATTTGGCATCGACAGAAAGATTTGTAAGCGTTCTGTTATGATTGTACCTTACTCAGGCACACGTCACGCCTGTAGAGAGTACATAGCAGAGGCTATAGAGGAGAGGATAGAGAAAGGACAGGCTAATCCATTTGGAGATGACTTGTTTGAGGTGTCTCACTACTTGTCCATACATGTGTGGGATGCTATCGCAGATGTAATTGTATCTGCAAGAAAGGTGATGAACTACTTGAAGGATGTATCAGCAGTCTACGCTGAACATAACACACAGATGGAATGGATAACACCTACAGGATGGTTGGTGTTACAAAACTACAGTGAAACAGATAGCAAAAGAATTAAGACACACATTAATGGTAACACTGTGTCTCTGTCGTTTGTGAAGGACAGAGAGAACACAGTAAACCGCAAGCGTACTAACTTGGGTAGTAGTCCTAACTTCATTCACTCGTTGGATGCAGCAGCAATGACTAAGACTATTAACAAGGCAGTCACACGAGGTGTTGAAGACTTTGCAATGGTACATGATAGCTATGGCACACACTCTACACACATGCCTAGATTATCCTCTGTACTGCGTGAGGAGTTCGTCAATATGTACGAACAGCATGATGTCTTGACAGAGTTGAGAGACCATGCTACAATAGTGCTTGGCACTCAGGATATTCCTGAACCACCAAGTAAAGGTAACTTAGATTTGAGAGGCATACTGAAGTCTCAGTATTTCTTTGCTTAATTCTAAAGTTACATCATAGCCAAATCAATAACGAACAGGAGATAAAATGGAAGTTATTAAAGGTAAAGCTAGATGGGCTAAAGTGTTTGAACCAGACACACGTTATGTTCCTGAAGGTGAGTACTCAATTCAGGTTGTAGTACCTGAGAGCGAGGCAGCAGAAGTGTGTGAACAGCTAGACAAGATGGCACAAGCCAAGCTTGAAGAAGCTGTCAAGGAAAATCCAAAGTTAAAAACAGTCCTGTCCACACGTTCTTGTTACGATAATGATACAGACGAAGCTGGTACACCTACTGGTGATATCGTCTTCAAGGCTAAGATGAAAGCACGTATCAAGTCACGTGATGGTAGAGTGTATGAGCAGAAGCCAGCAGTGGTAGATGCAAAACGTACACCGATGGATGGTAACGCTTTGATAGGCAATGGCTCAGTAGTTAAGATAGCTGTTGAACCTTTCCCATACATGATGCAAGCAACCAAGAGCGTGGGTGTTACGCTACGCCTCAAGGCTGTACAGGTTATCGACTTGGTAGAGTATGGTAATTCTGTGTCTTCCATCTTTGATGAAGAGGATGGCTTTGTTACTAAGGCAGTAGCAAAGGATGATTCTGTAGACGTGTTTGGTGACAGCGCAGATGCCGAAGGGGACTTTTGAGGAAAGGGTCATTGATGACCTTAACGTACGTGATGTTCCATATATGTATGAACCAGAGAAGCTGGCGTACTATGTGGAGCGTCACTACGTACCTGACTTGAAAGTTGGTACTATGTATGTAGAGTTGAAGGGGTACTTCAGACAGGATGCACAACGAAAGATGAAAGCTGTCAAGGCACAGCATCCAGAGTTGGACATCAGGTTCGTATTTCAAAACGCACAAGCTACGATACAAGGTGCAAAGAAAAGAAAGGATGGGTCAAAGATGACCTGCGCTGAGTGGGCAGAACGTAATGGTTTTGTCTTTAGTGAAGGAACAATACCTGAGGAATGGTTATGAGCATTGTAGATATAACAGAAGAGATTGCATCTGAGATTGACGTGAACGCTGAGTTTAACAAGAATGGTCTGAGCTTATCTGTATTCGTAGATGAAGCTGAGATACATGAGCAGGTTGACTTTGTGGACATGGCCTATATGATGGTACAAGACGAGGACAAGTATCCACCAGAAGTACTGGACAAAATACGAAAAGGTCTAGCACGAATGGTAGATATCCTAGAGGATGTAGAGGATGACTGAGGAAGGTGAGTTTATCAGGCATACAGCCTGTCCTCACTGTGGCAGTAGTGATGCCAATGCTTTGTATAGTGATGGTAAACACTACTGCTTCTCGTGTCAGACCTTGACACCAGCAGATAATCAAGAGGAAGTAATGGCTAAACTTGAAACACACGATACAGTATTCTTGGACGTGGAGTTCAAGGAACTGAGCAAGCGTAGAATTTCACAGAAGACCTGTGAGTTTTGGGGCTATGGTCTGTCAGAGTACAGAGGACAGAAGGTACAGGTAGCCAACTACAGAGGCAGAGATGGAGAACTAAAGGCACAGAAGGTACGCTTTGCCAACAAGGACTTCTCTGTTATTGGCGATGCCAAGCAGGTTGGTCTGTATGGTGAGCATCTTTGGAGAGATGGTCAAGGTGGTAAGTTCATCACTATTGTGGAAGGTGAGCTTGATGCTCTGTCTCTTGCACAGGTTATGGATAACAAGTGGCCTGTAGTGTCACTCCCATCAGGTTGTACATCTGCCAAGAAAGCGATAGGCAAATCTATTGAGTGGCTATCTAAGTATGAGTACGTAGTACTTATGTTTGACATGGATGAGGCAGGACAGAAAGCAGCTAAAGAATGTGCTACTGTACTACCACCAAACAAATGTAGGATAGCATCTCTACCGCTTAAAGATGCTAGTGAAATGGTACAGGAAGGTAGAGTTAGAGAGTTACTAGATGCTGTCTACTCAGCTAGAACCTACAGACCTGATGGAATTGTAGCAGGTAATGAGGTGTGGGATATCATCACACAAGATGACAACAGAGATTCTGTGCCATATCATTACTCAGGACTACAGGATAAAACAGGCGGCTGTCGCATGGGTGAGATAGTAACAGTGACTGCTGGTTCTGGTATTGGGAAATCACAACTAGCTAGAGAGTTTGCTCACAATCTTATCAGACATGGTAAGACAATAGGCTACATTGCTTTAGAAGAAAGCATGAAACGAACAGCCTTAGGTCTCATGTCCATAGAGATGAACAAACCTCTGCACCTACAGACAACTGGCATAGCAGAAGAGGAGTTAAGAAATGCTTTCGATGCAACTCTTGGAACAGGCAGAGTATATCTGTATGACCATTGGGGTTCTACTGATAGTGATAATCTACTTGACAAAATAAGATACTTGGTTCATGGTTGTGAGTGTGAGTACATCATACTAGACCATATCAGTATTGTAGTCAGTGGACTAGAAGGTGGAGATGAGAGGAGACTAATTGACAATACAATGACACGACTACGTGCCTTAGTTGAAGAGCTTAACTGTGGTATGATACTAGTGTCACACTTGAAGCGTCCATCTGGTGACAGAGGACATGAGGATGGCGCACAAACATCTATGTCACAGTTGAGAGGTAGTGCTGCTATTGGTCAGCTAAGTGACATGGTAATTGGATTGGAACGAAACCAACAGGACAAGGACAATCCACACGTCAGCCATGTTAGAGTTCTGAAGAACAGATGGTCAGGCGATACTGGACTATGTTGCTCTTTGGAATATAGTACTTCTACTGGACGTATGGTAGAGACTATCTTCAATGATGAAGAGGATGACATAGATTTTTAACTAGCTACTGCGGAGACAGAGCATGAAACTAATATTTGATATTGAAGCAGATAACTTATTAGACGATGTAACACAGGTGTGGTGCATTGTCACAAGAGATGTGGACACTGACGAAGTGTACGCCTTTGACCCCACTTGTATTGAGGATGGGTTGATTCATCTAGCTAGTGCTGAGATGTTGATAGGTCATAACATTATTGAGTATGACTTAGCAGTACTCAGGAAGCTGTATAGCTTTGAGTTAGAAGATGGACAACAGGTTCTTGACACGTTGGTATACTCTAGAACTATTTGGCCTGACATACGTGAGGTTGACTTTAAGCTACACAAGCAAGGCAGGATGCCTATGGCACTGCTAGGTAGGCAAAGCCTAAAAGCTTGGGGCTACAGACTAGGAGAATTAAAAGGTGATTTCGGTGGTGATAGTCAGGACTTTGGAAGCTACAGCAAAGAGATGCTCGACTACTGTGTGCAAGACACCAAAGTTACAAGAAAACTTTATCAGAAAATTCTGGAAAAAAATTTCAGCCAAGAGGCATTAGACCTTGAGACTGAGATACACACTCTGCTGATAGAGCAGGAGAAACGTGGCTTTGACTTTGATATAAAGGCTGCACAATCTCTGTACGCTGAGATAGCAGAGCGTAAGAACAACATTGAGACACAACTACAGGAAGTATTTGAACCTACTGTTGTTGAGATGAAGACCAAGACAAAGACAATCCCATTCAATCCTGCATCACGAAAGCAGATTGGTGAGAGGTTGATGTCAAAAGGATGGAAGCCTACTAGCTTTACTAACACAGGTGAGCCTAAGGTAGACGAGGCTGTGCTAGAAAAACTAGAAATGCCAGAAGCAAAACTACTGAGTGAGTACCTACTCCTGAATAAACGCATAGGTCAGTTAGCTACAGGCAAACAGGCTTGGCTAAAGGTAGAAAGGGGTGGTAAGTTACATGGTAGAGTTAATCACATGGGTGCTGTCACGTCACGTTGTACGCACAACAATCCAAACATGGCGCAAGTTCCTAGCGTGGGTTCGCCATTTGGTAGTGAGTGTAGGAGTTTGTTTCATGCACCCACAGGCTACTCCTTATTGGGTGCGGATGCTAGTGGGTTGGAGTTGCGCTGTCTTGCTCATTATATGGCTGCTTACGATGATGGGTCTTACGCACACGAGGTAGTCAATGGTGACATTCACACCATAAACCAAGAAGCTGCTGGTCTACCTACACGTTCCAACGCAAAGACATTTATCTATGGATTTTTGTATGGCGCAGGTGATGAGAAGATTGGTAAGATAATCAACAAAGGAAGTAAGGAAGGTAAGTCTATCAAGAATAAGTTTCTGAAGAAACTACCTGCTCTAAAGTATCTGAAGGACGCTGTTGCTAAAGCGGCAGAGGACAGAGGATGGGTGAAAGGATTGGATGGTAGAGCCATACCAGTTCGTCATAGCCATGCTTCACTGAACACTTTACTTCAGTCTGCTGGCGCAATAATCTGTAAGACTTGGTACGTGTTCATTGCACGTGCTATCAAGGAAGCAAACTTGGACGCACAGATTGTAGCGTTCATCCATGATGAGGTACAACTAGTAGTAAAGAAAGGTCAAGAAGATGCAACAGGCAAACTTATTCAGCTATGTATGGAAGAAGTCGAGCGACACTACAACTTCAGATGCAAGCTCGACAGTGAGTACAAATATGGCAGAAATTGGGCAGACACCCACTAAGACTTGTAATGTTTGTGACGTAGACCTTGAGCTAGGAAAGAACTGGACGAGAGGTAACAAGAAAAAGAATGTCTACTTCTGTAGAGACTGTGACAATGAAAAGCGTAGAGCTAACTTTCTGAAGCAGAGAGCAAGAGAGATAGGTGACATTGTACTGAAGAAGTATAATGGCAGTAAGGATGGTTACGTTTACATAGTTACTAATCCAGCATGGCCTGATTGGGTTAAGATTGGCAGTGCTATGGACGCTGATAATAGGTGCAAAGGTTATCAGACATCTAGTCCTTTCAGAGATTACTCAGTTGTCTACAGAGTGTACGCAAAAGATAGACTACTAGCTGAACACAATGCGTTTGATTATGCAGAGAAGATAGCAGAAAGACGCAACGAGTGGTTCAAGATGTCTGTAGGCCAAGCAAAGGAGTGTATACAGCATGGACTTTGATTTTATGTTTAAGTTAGTCTTGACCTGTTGTTTCTTTGGTGTTACAATATGCTTATGTATTAAGTGGATTGTAGAAACCTACCTTGATTATCAACAAGTAATGAAAGGTATTCAAGTTATCACCTTGCAGCAGATGAAAGATAGGTTAGAATTACAGGAACGATTAGAACGAAGAGGTATGGACGATGACGATTTTGCTAGTTGATGGTGACATCGTAGCATACAAGGCAGCAGCGTCAGCAGAGACACCTATTAATTGGGGTGATGGTTTGTGGACACTTCACTGCTTTGAGCAGGATGTAGCAATTAGATTAGATGACCAGTTAGATAAATTATTAGACGAAGCACCTGTGAAGGATTGTGTTATAGCTTTGTCTGATACTCAGAACTATCGTAAGGAGTTAGCACCTTACTACAAAGCTAATCGTAAGGATACTCGTAAACCTTTGCTACTAGGATGGGCAAGAGAGTATCTACGAGATACATATAACACTATAATATATAGGAGACTAGAAGCAGATGATGTCTTGGGGATATTGGGTACTGCGAATACAGATACTATTATCTGGTCTGAAGATAAGGACTTGCTTACTGTACCAGCAAAACATTGGATTAATGGAGAGGTGGTTGAAATCAGCGAAGAAGAAGCTAACTACAATCACTATGTACAAACGCTTACAGGTGATGCTACTGATAACTACAAAGGCTGTCCTAAAATTGGTGCTGTTACTGCCCATAAACTTCTTCAGGTTGAACCTACATGGAACACAGTGGTCACTGCGTATGCTAAACAAGGTTTGGGAGAAGCTGTCGCATTAGAACAGGCAAGACTAGCACGTATTCTACGTAATGGTGAGTATGACACAGATACAGCAGAGGTGAAGTTATGGACAGGCACACACTAGAAGAGATGATTGAGATGGACAGACCCACCACTGACAACAGGTTTACTGATATGGTGAATAGCCCACCCCACTACGCTGAAGGTAAGATTGAAACAATAGATTATATTGTTGATGTCTTAGGCGCATGGGAAGCTATCAGCTACTGTCATGGTAACGTAATAAAATACACAGGTTCACGTTTGTTTAAGAAAGGTAAACCTATAGAAGATGCTGAGAAAGCTATCTGGTATCTTAACAAGATGATTGAACTACTTAAAGAAACAAAAGGAAAGAACTGGTGACAACATTTAATGAGTATCAAAAGCAAGCAGTAAAGACTGCCATCTATCCACACTCACACAGCATCCTATATCCAGCGTTAGGTCTAGCTGGTGAGGCTGGTGAGGTGGCTAACAAAGTCAAAAAGTTTGTACGTGATGGTTATGACCAAGAAACCTTTGAGCAAAAGAAGATTGAACTTGCAAGTGAGGTAGGAGATGTACTGTGGTATTGTGCAACACTAGCTCGTGACATTGGTTTTAATCTTGATGACATTGCAAAGATGAATCTCGATAAGCTGAAAGCAAGAGCAGAACGTGGGACACTAGGTGGCGAAGGGGACAATAGATGATAAGCAACCACTTACCAACAGACTATCAGACGTTCATAGCTACGAGCAGGTACGCTCGATGGCTAGAGGATGAAGGTAGACGTGAGACATGGAGTGAGACTGTAGCTAGGTACATCAACTTCATGGGTAGTAAAGTAAAGCTACCAAATCAAACATGGGATGAGCTAGAAGATGCCATTCTAAACTTAGAAGTCATGCCCTCTATGAGAGCGTTGATGACAGCAGGTGATGCAGCAGACAGAGACAATACCTGTATCTATAACTGTAGTTACCTACCAGTAGACAACATTCGTGCTTTTGATGAGGCAATGTTTATCCTACTGTGTGGTACAGGAGTAGGTTTCTCTGTTGAGCGTCAGTTCATCAGTAAGTTACCTGAAGTTCCTGAGAAACTAGAGACTACTAGCGATGTCATCATGGTAAAGGATAGCAAAGAAGGTTGGGCTAAATCTTTACATAGGTTGATGACGTACTTGTACGCTGGTGACATTCCAGTGTGGGATACATCTGAAGTACGTCCTGCTGGTTCTAGACTAAAGACATTTGGTGGACGTGCATCTGGTGCTGAACCACTAGAAGATTTGTTTAAGTTTGTTGTAGCTAAGTTCAAAGGCGCATCTGGACGTAAGTTAAACAGTCTTGAGTGCCACGATATCATGTGTAAGATTGGTGAGATTGTGGTAGTAGGTGGTGTACGTAGGTCAGCTATGATTAGCCTGTCCAACCTAAGTGATGGACGTATGGCACATGCCAAGTCTGGTTCATGGTGGGAGAATGAAGGACAAAGAGCATTGGCTAACAACTCTGCTGCCTACACTGAGAAGCCTGACATGGAGACATTCATGCGTGAATGGCTGGCTCTAGTAGAGAGTAAGTCAGGTGAGCGTGGCATCTTCAGTCGTGTGGCTGCTGACAAACACGTAGAGAAGAATGGCAGACGTGAGACAGGACACGAGTGGGGTACTAACCCATGCTCAGAGATTATCTTACGTCCTTACCAATTCTGTAACCTAACTGAGGTAGTAGTACGTCACAGTGATAACATAGATGAACTAAAACGCAAGGTACGTTTGGCTACTATACTTGGTACAATACAATCTACCTTTACAAAGATGCCATACTTGCGTAAAATATGGCAGAAAAATACAGAGGAAGAACGTCTACTTGGTGTATCATTGACAGGAATCATGGATAACTACTTACTTTCCAAGACTATTGACAGTACACGTTGGCTGGCAGAGATGAAGAAAGTAGCTATTGATACAAATGCAGAGTATGCTGATAAGTTAGGCATTGAACACTCATCAGCTATCACATGTGTTAAACCTTCTGGTACAGTGTCACAGCTAGTAGACAGTGCATCAGGAATACATGCACGTCATAGTGAGTACTACATTCGTACTGTTCGTGGTGACAATAAAGACCCACTGACACAGTTTATGAAAGACAGTGGTATTCCTGCTGAACCCTGTGTGATGAAACCTGATGCCACTACAGTGTTTAGTTTTCCAATGCGTTCTCCTGTAGGAGCTATTACTCGAAATGATATGACTGCATTAGAACAACTTGCTCTGTGGAAGAACTACGCTTTGGCGTGGTGTGAACACAAACCATCTGTGACTATCACAGTACGTGATGCTGAGTGGATGGAAGTAGGAGCATGGGTATACGAGAACTTTGACATTTGTTCTGGTATTTCATTCCTACCACACAGTGACCACACCTATGCACAAGCCCCATACCAAGACATTACAAAGGAAGAATATGAAGAGTTGTATGAGAAGATGCCGAAGGAGATTGATTGGGCGGCTTTGTCTCTATATGAGAAAGAAGACACTACCAGTGGGTCACAAACTCTAGCCTGTACAGCAGGTGCTTGTGAGATAGTTGATATCTAAAGTTACATCATTAGCGAAAGTTTGTTTATTATGAAAGTATTAGGAAACGACTTTAACATTACAGATGGCCTACTAAACCATTTGACTGCAATCTACCCCAACAAACTACCGCTTGAACAGATTTCCTCTGAGGATTTAGCTTTCCTCAGGGGACAACAATCTGTAATAGATAAGTTAAAAGAGTTACAACACAGAGATTTTGAGGAAGATTGACATGGGTGGAGTTTTTTCACAGAGAACACCTGACCCCTTACCTGCTCCTGCTAGACCTGTAACTGCTGTTACTAAAACACCTGAGTTAGAATTAGCTGATGATACAGAAGTAACAACAGAAATAGGTAAGAAAAAGAAGGGTAAGAGAGTTTTAAGAACAGATGTTAAACAAGAAACTGGACAAGTACCAAAAGCGGTAGCTGGTCTACAAATAAAGAAAGGTAGTTAAGATGGGTGGTGGACGTAAGAAGTCAAAACCTACATCAGTTGCGCCTGTAATGTTAAGGGGTTCTGTTAAAGAAATGGAACAGGATACCCCTATGTCTATAGAAACAGAGGGCGAAGGTATACGTAGAAAACGTAGAGGTAAACGTGCTATAGTTGCACAACCAGCAGCCGCTAATGTAGGCGGTGAAGGTACATCAGGGCTACAGATTCCGAAGGGATAAGTAAATGGAACAAGAGGTAGGAACACTAGCCAAACGCTACAGCCAGCTAGAGGCTGAACGAGACACGTTTCTAGAAAGAGGACGTGAAGCAGCAAAGCTAACTATCCCTACTCTTTTGCCAGATGAAGGACACAGCAGTACTACTAGGTATGCTACACCATATCAAGGCATTGGGGCAAGGGGTGTAAATAATCTAGCATCTAAACTCCTACTTGCTCTATTACCACCTAACAGTCCATTCTTTCGTTTGACGATTGATGACTTTGACTTGCAAGCTATAGCAGGTGACAATCGTGGTCAAGTAGAAGAGGGACTAGCACGTATTGAACGTGCAGCAATGCAGGAGATTGAGAGTAAATCTATACGTGTTCCTGTCTTTGAGGCACTAAAGCTGCTTATCGTAACTGGTAATGCGCTAGTATATATGCCCAAAGAAGGTGGCATGAAAGTATATAGGCCAGATAGATACTGCGTCAAGCGTGACGCTATGGGTAATCTACTGGAAATTATTACAAAAGAGAGCATATCTGCTCTTATGCTTCCAGAAGAAGTACGTGCATTAATACCTGCTCAAGAAGATTCGCATAAAACAGGTTCTCCTGTAAAGAACTATGACCTTTATACTTGTCTTACAAAGCAAAAAAATGGCTACATGACACACCAAGAGGTAGCTGGTATTGAAGTACCTAATTCACGTGGTACATTTAAAGAAGAAACTAACCCATTCATTCCATTACGTTTTATACGCATTGATGGTGAAGATTATGGACGTGGTTTCATTGAAGAGTACATGGGAGACCTACGTAGTCTTGAGGCATTGACCCAAGCTATTGTACAAGGTAGTGCTGCTTCAAGTAAGGTACTGTTTATGGTTCGTCCAAATGGTACTACAAAGTCTAAGGACTTGTCCAAAGCACCTAATGGTGCGTTTATTAATGGTGACGCTAATGATGTTTCTACTCTGCAAGTACAGAAGTCAGGTGACTTTAGAGTTGCACTAGAAACTATGCGTATGATTAATGACAGATTGGCAGCAGCCTTTCTGTTAAATTCATCTGTACAACGTGCGGCAGAGCGTGTAACTGCTGAAGAAGTGCGCTTTATGGCACAGGAGTTAGAAACTGCTATTGGTGGTATCTACTCTATTCTGTCACAAGAGTTTCAGATGCCATTAATTAATCTACTACTAGCATCTCTGCAAAAGCAGGGCAAGATGCCTAAGATGCCTAAGGATAGTGTTAAACCTACTGTTGTTACAGGCATTGAGGCACTAGGACGTGGACAAGACTTAAACAAACTTGCAACATTCTTACAATATCTTCAGCCTTTAGGTGCAGAAGTTATAGCAAGTGAGATGAATTTGGGTGATTACATAGACAGACTAGCAGCCTCTCTAGGTATTGACACCTCTGGTCTAATTAAATCAGAGGAACAAAAGCAGCAAGAAGCAATGATGCAACAACAACTAATGCAACAACAAATGTTAGAACAAGGGGCTATGGGTATGGCACAAGCAGCCGCACCACAAATAGCCAAAGGAGCAATGGAAGCGGAGTAATAAATGGCAGAAGCTATTAACACTTATCAAGAACCTGAGGCTGAATCTCAAGAGCATGTTAAAGAAATGCTTGAGAAAGTAGAAGGTAGTCAGCAAGACCCTGAACGTCCTGAGTGGCTACCTGAGAAGTTTAAATCAGCAGAGGACATGGCTAAAGCATACTCAGAGTTAGAGAGTAAGCTAGGTCAAGGTCAAGAGGAAGAAGAAGCAGAAGTTACAGGACAGGAAACTGCCTCAGAAGTATCTGAGCTTCTAGATGCTAATGGTTTAGACTTTGATGTATTCCAACAAGAGTATGCAGAAACTGGTGAATTATCTTCTGATGCTTATGCAGCATTAGAACAAGCTGGTTTTTCTCGTGGTATTGTAGACACGTGGATACAAGGACAAGACGCTCTTGCCACACAAGTTACATCTGAAATGTACGATGTAGTTGGTGGTCAACAGGAATACGAACAGATGATTTCATGGGCATCAGACGCACTACCTGATAGTGAAATTGATGCCTTTAATACAACAATGGAAACGCAAGACCCTAGCATGATTAGGCTTGCAATACAAGGTCTTAACGCTCGTTATCGTTCAGAGGCAGAACCTTCCCTTATGCAAGGTAGTACAGGTACTGTATCCTCTGGTGGGCGTTTTGAAAGCAATGCGGAACTCACTGCTGCTATGAGTGACCCTAGATACAGTAAAGACCCTGCCTACAGGCAACAGGTAGCTGATAAGCTTGCTCGTTCTAGCCTGTTCTAATTGTTGTTGGGAGCAGGGGGTTCGTCCCCCTCTCCTTTTAAGTACATCTAGCTGGTGTATTTAAAAGGGGCAACCCTATTCTCAAAGTTACTAAGCACGAATAACCCTGACCCCTTGCGAGGGACAATCTGTTGGCGAAAGTATAGTAAAGTTGAGGCACTAACTTTAACTTAAACATAATGAGGTGAATAAGATGGCTTCAGCCGCTTCAAATCCAGCCTATAGCGTAAGCTTTCAAGGCCAAAATAACCTCACAGGTGACGTTCGTGACCTCTTTCTTAAGCTGTATGCTGGAGAGGTTCTGACTGCCTTTGAGGAAAAGAAAGTCCTTATGGATAAAGTGCGTACTCGTACTATTTCCAAAGGTAAATCCGCATCATTTCCAATGACAGGACGTGCATCAGCAGAGTACCTGACCCCTGGAAATGAGATTACTGGTGGAGCAATTCGTGCAGGTGAACGCATTGTTTCCATTGATGATTTGCTGATTAGCTCTCAGTTTATCGCAAACATTGACGAAGCAATTAACCACTACGATGTTCGTTCAATCTACTCTAAGGAAGCTGGTATTGCACTAGCTAACGAAGCAGATAAGAACGTAGCTCGTATGCTTGTTAAAGCTGCTCTGTCAACTAATGCTACACGTGCTGCTGGTCTTATCCAAGACTATAAAGCTTTTTCTGAAGAAGACTTTACAGATAACGTGATTATTGGCGATAACGCTGCTGATGACCTTGTTGCAACTGACCTTGCACAAGCTATCTTCAATGCGAAGAAAGAGTTTGAGAAGAAAAACATACCTACTGATGGTGCTTGTGTTGTTCTTCCACCTGACCAGTACTACGCTCTGCTAGATGTTACTGATGGTAATAAGCTGGTCTACATGAACAGAGACTTTGGCGGCAATGGTTCTATTTCAAATGCAGTAGTACCAAATATTGCTGGTATGCCTGTTCTGATGTCAAACCATGTTGACGTAACTAACCTGTATGTGAACTTTACTGGTGGTGACGCTAACGAAGGTAAGACTTCCGACAATGCACCACTAGCTAATACTGCTGGTTCAGGCCGCACTACTCACTATGACCTACCTACTGCTAACGTAGATAGCGTAGACATGGTGGCTCTCGCAGCACGTATTCGTGGCTTTGTCTTTACTCCTGATGCTGTAGCTACAGTCAAGCTTCTTGACTTGGGTATGGAATCTGAGTACCAGATTAATCGTCAGGGTACACTGATGGTTGCTAAGTACGCAATGGGACACAACGTCCTACGTCCTGCTTCTGCGATTGCTCTTCTTGAGTACGCCTAAGTAGATTAGGGAGAGGGAGAGGTTTCTAGAGCCTCTCTCTTTTTATTATCATGGAAAAATTAAAAGTTAAAAAGAAGTCTCGTGTAAACGAGGCAGGTAATTATACAAAACCTACAATGCGTAAGCGACTTTTTAATCAAATTAAAGCTGGCACAAAAGGCGGTAACGCTGGTCAATGGTCAGCAAGAAAAGCTCAGTTGCTTGCGTCACGCTATCGTAAAGCAGGTGGGGGCTATACAACATGAGGCCGCCACAGCAAAGTTTAAAGAATTGGACAAAGCAAAAATGGCGAACAAAATCTGGAAAGAAATCCTCTGTAACTGGAGAAAGGTACTTGCCTTCAGCAGCCATAAAAAGTTTGAGTGCTGCGGAGTATGCGGCAACAACAAAGGCTAAACGAGAAGGTAAGCGTAAAGGCAAACAGCATGTGCGCCAACCATTAAAAATTGCAAAGAAAACTAGACAGTATAGGACTTAATTATGCCAAATGTAGCAGGTAAAAAATATTCGTACACAAAAGCAGGTATGGCTGCGGCTAAGAAAGAAGCTGAAAAGACAGGCAAACCTATGATTAACAAGTATAAAAAGAAGAAGAAGTAACATGACCATAGAGCGTGGTGGACACACATTTAAAGGTTTACGTATTCCAATCAGAACGCCTAATCATAAAACAAAGTCCCATGCTGTTCTTATTGGCACAAGAAAAAAACCTATACTAAAAAGATTTGGAGAACAAGGCGCAAAAACTAACCAGAACGAACAACAGCGTAAGGACTTCAAAAGAAGACACGCCAAGAACATAGCCAAAGGTGAGACCAGTGCAGCTTATTGGGCTAACAAGGTGAAGTGGCAAGCATAAGGTAAAACAAAATGGCAACAACAACCCAACTAGATGCAGTAAACACTATGCTCTCTGCGATAGGTGAAGCACCTGTCAACAGCCTTTCCTCTGGTTTGGTTGAAGCCGAAATAGCAGAGACTATACTTAACACTGTAGACAGAGAAGTGCAGTCAATGGGCTGGCACTTTAACACAGAACTAAATAAATCTTTTGCACCAGATACTAGTGGAAACATAATACTAGGTACAGACATCCTACGTGCTGATGCTACACTAGAAGCAGAAAGCCCTGACTTAGTTCAGCGTGGCTTAAAAATGTATGACAGAAAAAACCATACGTTTAACATTGGAGCAAACACAAACTTAGATGTAGTGGTTCAATTAACTTTCAATGATTTGCCTGAGGTAGCTAAAAGATATATTACACTCAGAGCAACAAGAATATTTCAAGACCGTATTGTTGGGTCTAATACTCTTCACGACTTTCAGATACGTGATGAAGAACGAGCAATGTTTGAACTCAAAGAGTTTGACAAGGCTGCTGATGACCACAACATATTTGATAACTATGATACATTTAGTATTATTGATAGGCAGGGTAGGAGAACTTTCTAATGGCACTCATCAGTCAATCTATCCCCAACCTTATCAATGGGGTATCTCAACAGCCACCTTCTCTACGCCTAAACACACAGGCAGAGTTACAAGAGAATGGATTGTCTAGTGTAGTATCAGGCTTGTCTAAACGTCCTAGCACACAGCATGTGGCTGACTTAGGAACTATATCTAATCTTGACAAAGCATTTATACATACTATTCGTAGAGATGAGAATGAGTTTTATTCTCTAGTGATTGACACAGCAGGTACTATTCGTGTGTTTGATAAAGATGGTACATCTCGTACTGTTACTAACAACGCATCTTCTTATCTGAATGGATTGACTGACCCTAGCCAAGAACTAGCGGCAGTGTCTATTGCTGATGCTACCTTTATTGTAAATAAAAACACTACAGTAGCCAAAGCTGCTACGACATCACCTACACGTAATCCAGAAGCTCTAGTATATGTTAAGCAAGCTGATTATTCTTCTACCTATCGACTAGTAATTACCAAAGGTTCTAGTACTAGTACTGTAGAATTTGCTACAAAGTCTAGTACACAAAGTAGCACAGGAGCCGCACAAAACGCAGAACGTGGCGCATCAACTGATATTATTGCACAAAATTTAAGTACGTTTTCTAGTTCAACAGTAGCCACGAGTTATTATGATAGCATTACAAATGGCTCTGCTGTTACTGGCATCACAATTACTCGTTATGGTTCTGTACTACATATTCAATCTACTGACACTACAGACTTCCAAGTAGAGGTAGGTGATTCGCATGGTGGAGACCACTTACTCGTATTTAAAGATGAAACACCTGATTTTAAAAAACTACCTGTAGAATCTCCAAATGATTTTGTCATAAAAGTGGCAGGTGATAATCAGAAAGCACAAGACGATTTCTATGTTAAATTTAGTGATGGGGTGTGGAAAGAAACGGTAGAGCCTAATATTCTAATTAATTTAGATGCTGCTACAATGCCGCACAAACTAACTAAAGATGCAAGTGCTAACTTTACTTTTGATGTAGCAACTTACACAGAAAGAAAAGTAGGCGATGATGCTACTAACCCCTTCCCATCCTTTGAAGGATTTACTATTGCAGATATATTCTTTCATCGTAATAGATTGGGATTACTAGCAGATGAAAATGTAATCTTATCTCGTGCAGGTGAGTTTTTATCATTTGATTTCTTTCGTAAGTCAGTACTAACAGTTGTAGATAGTGACCCCATTGACGTGGCTGTGTCCTCTAACAAAGTTAGTATACTTAAACATGCTGTACCATTTAACGAAGCACTATTGCTCTTCTCTGACTTAACACAGTTCAAGCTAACAGGAGACCCTGTACTTACACCAGAGACTGTAAACGTAGCTAACACCACAGAGTTTGAGGCATCACTACGAGCTAAACCAGCACAGGCTGGTAAGTATGTATACTTTGCTTCTAAGCGTGGTGCTTGGTCTGGTATGTGGGAATACTTTGTAGATACTGACACAGATACTAATGATGCTAGTGAGATTACAGCACACGTACCTGAGTACATTGATGGTGAAATAACAAACATTCAAGCATCTTCCAACGAAGACATGCTTATACTACAAGCCTCTGACGATGCACAGGCGTTCTACGTATATAGATACTACTGGCAAGGTAGAGAAAAACTACAAGCATCTTGGTCACGATGGGTATTTGATGGTGATGTTATAGGTCTATCATTTAACAGAGCAGATATCTATCTACTAATTAAACGAGGTACTAATTTATTTTTAGAACGTATTAACCTATCAGTAGATGAGGCAGCTTCCTATACAGATGGCGGCTTTTCTATACACCTAGATAGACGAGTACAACTAGAAACATCAGGACTAACTACTGTACCATACACAGATAGTAATACTAAGTATATTGCACAAGATGGTAGCATAATAACTTTGTCGGCTGTAGCAGGTAAACTATCTGCTGGTGAAAAAGTATATGCTGGTGTACCATTTACATTTAAATACCAGTTCTCTGAACCTGTACCTAAGATAAATAACAATCCTGTTACTACAGCAGACCTACGTATTCGTAACTGGTCTGTAGTTTACAATGACACAGGTTTCTTTACTGTTAAGAGTACACCTGCTAGACGTACTACTTACACACGTACCTTTACAGGACGTATAGTAGGTGGTGCTACTAACTTACTAAACAAAGCTGCTATTGATAGTGGTACTTACGAGTTTGGTGTAGTAGGTAACTCAGATACAGAGATAGTACTAGAAAGTGATAATCACCTTCCTTGCGTTTTCCAAAGCGCAGAGTGGGAAGGGTTCTATACACTACGTTCAAGGAGAATGTAATGAAGGGTCATGTGAGGAAGAGTACTCAAGCTGACGTTGATTGGTTAAAACATAATCTAAGACCAGAGGACGCAGAAGAGGTTACAGCCTCACATGGTAGCCCTGAACAAGCATTACAAGAAAGTTTTGACCACTCTGAAGAATGTTGGACAATTATTGTTGACGATACAGAAGAGATAGCAGGAATGTATGGTGTATGTAAAGAAGACAATATGACAGGAGTTGTGTGGCTTCTTACTTCTCCACCTATAACAAAGATATGGCTACCTTTCCTACGTGGTTCACGTAAGTGGGTGGCAGAAATAAACAAGAAGTACCCCCTACTAACAAACGCTGTAGATGCAGAGTATAAGGTAGCTATTAATTGGCTAAAATTTGTAGGCTTTACATTTATTAAACGACATGAGACATGGGGAGTGGGTAACAAACCCTTCTTAGAATTTGTGAGGATACAAGAATGAGTTGGCAAGCAGCAGCAGCAATAGGTGGAACAGCTTTAGATTATTTTGCCGCCCAAGACGCAGCAAATCAACAAAACTATAGACACCAACTTAATAGAATTAGGGCAATAGATGCTCAAAATTTAAAAATAAGACAATTAAACAAAAGAGCTATTCAAGAATCTGAATATATAGCTGACCAAAAAATAGAGTTAGCCATACAAACTTTAAAAAATCAAGAAACACGTGCTGTAGTTGGTGGTGAAACAGGGCTAGAAGGTAGTAGTATAGATAATTTTGTAAAAGACCCTATGACAAAAAAACTAAGAGCTTTTACTAGATTTAATCAACAAGAAAAAGCAATACTAGACCAAATAGAATTAGAAAAGATAGGCGTTACAAAGGAGACTGAGGATAGAATTAACTCAGTACCACAAGGACAACAGCCTAACTTTTTAATGTATGCTGCAAAAGCTGCCTTAGGAGCAGCCGCAGCTAAACAACCTTCTGCTGAACAAATAGCAACAAAACATATAGAGCTACAACAAACTGCTGATAGAATTAGTGCTATAAGAGCAGGTACTTTTATCGGACCACTACCAGCACCACAAGAAAGTTCGTGGTCAAGTATAACTAGTATATTTAAGTAAGGATTTATCATGGCTAAAAGAAGAGTACAGGTAGCTGATTTAGATACGTCAGTAGCTACCTCTGTAAAACCTGTAGCATCAGTCGTTGATACTTATGTTAGACCTCCTTCAGAATTAAAAACAGCCTCTCCCTTAGAAAACTTTGTAGACGCTATCTCCCCATTTATCGAATCAAAAGTAAGAGAAGAACAAGCCTACAATGAAAAACTAGCTAATGATGTAGTAAGTGGTGTTATTGAAAAACAAGCATTTCAAGCTAAGAACGCTGTTCGTGACTTAACTCTTCTTGGTCAACAAGACTATGACAAACATTCTGACGATTATGTTAAAATGACAAAAGAAGAGGTAGCTTCACATAGACAAGCTAATTACTTAAATTACTATAAAGATTTACAAAAGGGTGGTGTAAATTCTGTTGTTATAAATCTTATCAAAAAGGATATGGAAGCTGTAGACTACGAATTTTTTAGTAAAGTATTTCTACCTGCTAAATTTGATTATGATGTAACAACAGCTATTACAAATGACCTAGCCCCACAGCTAGAAGCTCTAGCAGAAATGCCTACTAAGACTTCTTTAAAAGAAGGTACTAATGTTATAAATACATTTATGGAGCTTTATCCAGACATACCGAAAGGTAAGATAAACGATTATGTCATAGCACAGGAACTTAGTTGGGCTGGTTCTACTGATGAGAACGGAGTAATAAGAGGAAAGTCGTGGCGGTCTGAGTGGCTAGTAGAAAACGATATACATTTAGTAAAAAGAAATATTAAAACTTGGGAAGCTATAGAGCAAGCTGAAGCTAATAAACAACTTGCTGTTAAACAGGCTACTGTTAAAAGACAAGACGCTTTTATTTCTGCTGGTATTACTAGTCAAACTGACATGCTTACTGCTCTATGGAAAGGTAATAAACCTTCGTATTTAGCTGACTTTTCTCAATGGACTGACGAAGTACAAAATAAAAGAAATGAGTTTCAGCAATCATTAGAAAAACAGTTTGGTAAAGGTTCACCTCTTGTAGCTCAAGGTTTGATAGATTACGATATAAGTATTCAATCTTTGACTACAAAAGAAGTATTGCCTGAGATAATGAAGCAAGGCAGAACAGACACATTAAACACTAACATGACTAATGTTCTTAATCGTGGTCTGCTAAATACAGTTATTCCTGAAGAAGAACGTATTGCTACTGGTATAGCTATGTTAGACGATATGGTTGCTAATTCTGGCCTTACAGAATCTGAAGTAGAAGAAGAAGCTTTTAGACAGCAGATAGAATTAACTGAGTTGTATGGTACTAATACACCATTTTATGAGTGGTTAAAAAAGAATGGTTCATTAAACAAGTCTCAGTACACTGATGAAACTCAAAGGATATTTGATGAGCTAGAAAAGTATAACAAACAGTTTGAAGAACAAAACCTACAAGCTAATAAAAACGCTTTTCTAGCAGAGCGTCTTACTAAGTTTAAAACTATACGTGATTCTTCTCTACTAAGTAACTTAGAATATACTGACGAAGCTACAGGAAAAACTGTTAAAATATCTGAGGATGAAATACAAGCTGCTTATGAACAAGAAGCTGCCAATGAATTATCCTTACAACTTGCTCGTATTGATAAAGAATATGATGAAGTACTAGACGTTGTTGGTGATATTCCTGAGGGTCTAGAGGAAGATGTAGATAACAAAAGACAAGTTGCTAAAGCTGAAGCTGTAGCTAATCATGCTGATAGGAAGATTAAGGATTTTTATTTACCTCGCAGAGTGTTACCTGTAGAAGTACAAAGAGTACTAACTAATACTGTGGTAACACAAGCTTTAACATCTACTGCTGGTGAAGAGTTAGATGAAGATGATTTACAATTAGTAGATAAAGCATTAACTATGTATGAAACTATGAACGATTACAGTGCTGGTTATACTGATGTAGCTTTTTCTGAAGACAGTGACATGAATGTTAGACTTAGACATCTATCTACTTTGGTTAGAGATATGGATATGCCTTTAGCTAAAGCAGTAAAACTTATACAAAAACCTTTATATCCTAGTAAAGGTGTTTCTATAACTGATGAAGAAATAACAGAAGCTGTTACTTTGGAAAGAACACTTTTACCTAACCAAACAGCTTTTGAAGATGTTCTGAATAGTCCTGATTTACGCTTATATTTTGAAGCTTTGTTAAAAACAGAGATAGAAGTATTTGGCAAAACTAAGAAACAAGCTCTTCCTAGTGTTATTAAATACGCTGTAAATGACTTTTTAATTAGCGAAGGTTACAATGGTACTAAAACTGCTATACTTAAAAGAAACACAGACCAACAAAGACTAGCTGCTAATCCTGCTAGAATGAAACAACTAGTAACTGCTATCCACGATATACAGGGTTTCCCTGATTATATGGTTGATATTGCAGGTGAAGATGCAGACCTTGTAATCTTAGGACATCCTACTAACGCTAATATGGCTCAAGTAGTTATTACTAACGAGAACGCAGAACGTAATCCTATCTTAAATTTGTCTTACAATGATTTACTTACCTTACCTCTTGAAACAGTTAAGGCAAGAATATTAAGTGAGACACAAGACAAGATTAGTTATGCTGCTGGTGTTACCTCTGAAGAAAAATTACTGTTACAACAGTTAGGAGCTATAGCTGCTGGACAAGGTGCGTTTGTTGATACAACAAGCACTGAAGCTTTAGCACGTTTCCAAAAAGCTAAAGAGGAACAAGAGGCAAAACGTATTGAAAACGAAGCACAAGCCATAGCGGATAGAGAAGCTTATCTTGCAAGCTTACCACCAGAAGCTTCTGCTGTTAGGGAAGATATACAAATACCTGTTGTTAGAGAAGCCTTAGAAGCTGTAGGTGTAACCAACTTTATAGATGTTACTAAGTTTATAGAAGAAAAAGTATCATCTGAGAGATTTGACGAGCTTGTGTCTTCACAGAGAAAAACTCTAACAGATAAGAAAGCTATTACTAAAGCAACTAAAGCTCTAAAACAACTAGACCCTAGTGTAGCTAAAGAATTAGGGCTTGAAAAAGCTGGATTGTATAGTAAGAAACTAACTGAGAGAGGTATTACTATTAACGAGCAAGGCGAGATAGCTCATGCTGTACTAGCTTTGTTACAGATAGTAAAAGAAAACCAATAGACGAGGAAACTTATGGCTGAGAATGAAGTTCTAAATCCTATGGATAAGTTGTTTGACAGCTTTGACATATCTACAGAAGTTCCTACCCCTGTTGTAAAATATACGACAGGAGATGAACTTAGAGAACTAGAGCTTGCTAGGGAGCGTCACGCACCTGACCACAGCTTTAATTTCTTGTATGGAATTGCTGCAAAAGAAAACAGCATACTAAATAGTATCGCTTCTTTAGCTAATCGCATGACAGATAATTCATACGAACCTGTTAAAGAAATGACCCCTGAGTTGATGGAAAGCCTAACAGAAGGATTAACTGATACAAGGGCAATACAAGAAGTAACAGACACAGCCATAAATAAAAGCCTTTCTGCCGCCCAAGCATTAGCAGAGAACCATAAGAAAACTCAAGCAAACAGAGAACTTCTTGCTAGTGCTGGCGGTAAAGGTACAACAGCAACTATTGTAGCAGCTTTAACAGATTTACCAGAGCTTGCTGCAATAGGTTTAACATCTACAATAGCACCCCAAGTTGGTGGTCTAGCTTTAGGTAAAAAAGCTTATAGCGTTGGAAGGTCTTTTAAAATAGGTGCTGGTGTAGGTGCTGCTGAAGCTGGTTTATTTGAAGGAATAAGAGCAACAGATAAATATGACATTACTGGTGGAGATGTAGCTATTGCGATGGCTGCTTCTACTATATTAACAGGTAGTATATCTAGTGTTACTACAGCAATGCGAAGAAAAAAACAATATCAAACTTTGCTAAAAGATTATGAATCTGGTAAACCTTTAACATCTAATGAGCTAGAGTTTCTTGATAGTGTAGATAGTCCTGTTACAGCACAAAAAGCATTGGAAGATGCAGAAGCTTCTAGAATGTTAGCTGATGAAATAGACGTAAACTCACCAATCACAAATCTAGACGAAGCTAAAGCTGCGGCTGCTGCTCCTATACAAGATGATGCGTTTACTGCTGTACGTAGTTGGTTTTCTTCTCAATCAAAAGGCATGAAATCAAAGAACGCTTTTACTAGGTACTTCACAGATAAAATAGGACTAACTAGTAGAGGACATTCACCTGACCCTGAGACAGGTTCTATTCCACCTGTTGATGCAACAGCAACTGAATACAAAATGATGCGTGAAGGTCAAGGTATTTATGAATTTGAAATAGCTTATCAGAAACCTTTTGAAGCTTGGAAGAAAAGAACAGGTGGAAAACAGGAAGACTTTGATGAAGCAGTAACTATGGCTATTAGGGCTAACGATAAAAACGTAGCACCTGAAATAAGAGAGGTAGCTGATAAAGTTATTGCTGCTAATAGAAGATTTTTAGAAGATAATATCAAAGCTAATGTTGCTGGTTTTACGCCAGAACTTCTAACAAATACTAGGATTGACCCAAGTACTTATCTTGCTCGTTTGTTTTCAGATGAGGGTATTGATGCTGTAAGGCGCAGATTTGGTATGCAAGAAAGTTTAACTATTGTAACTGCTCTAGTAAGAAAAGCTATAATAGAAGCACAACCAGATATAGCTGAAGAAGTTGCAGTTAGTATAGCTAGAAGAACAGGCAAGGCAGCTACAACAGAAGACGTAAAAAATTACATAGATGCTATGGCTTCTGGTTACACTAAAACAGTACTTAGCAGACCTTACTCATCAGGAGCTACTATGATTAGTAGACCTTTTGATGTTGAAGAATTAGAACAAGCTATGCTTACTGCTGGAATTAAAGAAGACCAAATTAATGACGCTGTTTACTTTTTAAGCAAAGACGCTACAGTTAGAAAACACAAACGTACACAGCCTCGTGTTATTCTAAATGAGATGTCTACTATTGATGCAGTAGATGTAAACGGCAATATTCAAACATTACGGTTTACTGACCTACTAGAAAACAATATTCAGACTATTCAAAACGCTTATAACTTTCAAATGGCTGGTGCATACGGCTTGGCAAAAGTTGGCATTGATACTAATGTTGTAGGTAGTTCTTGGGATGATGTTTTAAAAAAAATTACAGACCACGCTGCTGAGAAAGGTTTTACAAATACAACTGAAGAAATTAAAGCTTTACAGTTTATGTATGATGGCATGACAGGTAGACTAGGAGCAAAAGATACAGCACCAGAATCAATAAAATTAGCCACTCGCAGAATGAAGCAGTGGACTTATGCAGCTATGATGCCTATGGCTGGACTATCTGCTTTAATGGAAATTATGAACTCTATTTTAGAATATTCTCTTAGAACTAATTTTAAAAGTATGTCTAAATTAAGAGAGTTTTACAAAAGAGCTTCAGATGGTCAACTAGATTCTAAAGCTTTAAGAGAGTTAGTATTTATTACAGGCGGTAAGGGTGAAGAAATTCTTACAGCTTCTGTTAATCGTGCTACTCGTTTTGATGCTGAATCTGCATTAGAACCTAGTATTTTTAGAACTACTAAGTGGGATGAGATATTGGGTAAAATATCTAAAGCAGTTTCCATAGGTAGTGGTTTGCTTCCTGTTACAGCTTATAACAGACGATTAACAATGTTTAATTATACTGAACAGTGGATTAATGCAGCAAAGAAAAATACTAATCCATTTAGTGATACAAAAATGTTACAGTTAGGCATTGACCCTGTAATGACTAGACGTATTTTTAATGCTATAAATGACCCTAAAACAGGAGCAAAAATGCGGCCTGATGGGGAATGGGAACACATGAACGTAGACAAGTGGGCAGATAAAGAAGCTGCTGAAGTTTGGACTATGTCTTTGTTAAGAGAAACTACACAGAATGTTCAAGAAGTAAACATAGGTTCTATGAACTATGTGTTACGTTCTACTGTTGGTCAAATATTTGGACAGTTTCTTTCATTTCCTTTGGCTGCTCTTGAGCAACAGACAGCACGTCTAGGACGAAGAGCTATGACAGGAGAAGCTATAGCTATAACAAAACTTATGACTGCTTCTATGCTATGGGGTTCTTTGTTATATTCTACTAGAGTACAACTAAATGCTGCTGGCAGAAGTGATGCTGAAGAATATATTAAAAGACAGATGGCTTGGGATAGATTTACTATGGGGGCTGTTAGTCAAGTAGGAGCTGCTTCTATATTTGCACTTGTTTTTCAAATGATAACAGGAACAGCTACTGGTACAGGTAATGGATTTACCCCACCAGCCTATAATATTTTTCAGGCTTTTTTAGGAGTAGGTGATGATATTTCAGATGGTAAATTTTCTGAAACAGAACTGAGAACATTTAAAAATGCTATTCCTATGGCTAAAATTTATGGCATAAATCAAGGATTAAATTATCTTTCAGCTAAGTTTGGAGCAGATTAATCTAAAGTTACATCATTGACGAAATATAAGAGGAAAAGAAATGCCTTTTTCATATCAAAACTACGAACCAACAAATAACACTACGGATACTTTTAATATCCCTTTTGACTACACTGCTGAGTCTGAAATCAGTGTGACTGTAGATGGTGTGGCACAAACTGGCCTTACTTTTCCTTCTACTTCAACAGTGCAGTTAACATCTCCTGTAGCCTCAGGTTCACTCGTACAGGTACGCAGGACTACAGACCTTACAGCACGTGACGTGGACTTTGCTTCTGGCTCAGTGCTAACAGAAGAAGACTTGGATAATTCTAATATTCAGGTCTTTAGAGCTGCACAGGAAGCTATTGATAAAGCTAACGATTCTATTGCTTTGGATAGTGATGGTAAGTTTAACGCACAGAACAAAGTAATCAAGAACGTAGCAGACCCTGTAAATAATACGGATGCTGTAAATAAGCAATTCATCTCTACAAACTTACCAAATATTAACACTGTAGCAGGTATTGCCACAGATGTTACAAATGTAGCCGCAGACGCAACAGATATTGGATTAGTTGCTGGTCAGATTAGCCCAACAAACAATATATCTACTGTTGCTGGACTTGCTACAGAAATAGGTAACTTAGGTACAGCCCAAGCTGTTTCTGATATGAACGCACTTGCACCAGCTTCTGTTCGTGCAGACATGGATACACTAGCTGACATATCTACTGATATTACTACAGTAGCTGGTAAGGCGTCTTTGATTACTTCTGACTTTGTATCAGACCTTAACACTGTTGCAGTCACTGATGTAATCAACGACATCAATACGCTGGCTACTTCTGATATTGTATCAGACCTGAATACACTTGCTACCACTGATATTGTGTCAGACTTAAATACGTTAGCAACGACAGACATCGTAAATGACATAAACACACTAGCAACGACTGATGTTATCAATGACCTAAACTTATTAGCTACTAGCGATTTTGTTTCTGACTTGAACACTATGGCTACAGCACAGAATGTTTCTGACTTAAATGACGTTGCTGATGCTTTGACAAACATTAATTCAGTAGCTGGAAGTATTGGGTCAATAAACACCTTTGGGGAAAGGTATAGGATAGGAACAGGTGACCCTACTACATCACTTGATGAAGGGGATTTGTTCTTCAATACAACTGATAATCAGTTAAGATATTACAATGGTACAAGTTGGGTAAATGCAACCACAGCTTCAATAACTAATGGTACGTTTGAACGTCAGACTTACACAGTAGGTACTGCGTCTGGTAGCTATGATGGCTCAACAACTGTGTTCCCAATTACATACGATGCTGGCTTTGTAGATGTTTATCTAAACGGTGTTAAGTTAGCCCCTGCCGACTTTACAGCAACAAACGGTACAACTGTAACATTAGGAACTGCGGCTGGCTCTGGCGATACTGTTGATATGGTAGCCTATGGAATATTTAACGTAGGTAACATCAGTGCTTCAAACTTAACATCTGGTACAATACCTGATGCACGTTTTCCAGCAACACTTCCAGCAGCCTCTGCTACTAATCTTACTTCTATACCAGCAGGTAATCTTACAGGAACACTTCCTGATGCTACGTTCCCTGCGACATTACCAGCAGTTTCAGGTGCAAACCTAACAGGTATAAATACAGATTTGGTAGCAGATACTTCACCTGAACTTGGTGGTGACCTTAACGTAGGCACTCACTCTATTGTTGGTGGAAGTAATGGTAACATAAATGTTACTGCCAATGGTTTTGGTGAGGTTAATCTAAATACAGATACTGTTAATATTGTAAGTGATGATGCTAGTTCTTCTACAAATCCTATCCTTAAATTAAAACGGAATAGTGCAAGTCCAGCAGATAATGATTTGTTAGGTAGAATACAATTTGTCGGTAAAGACAGTGCAGATAACGATGAAGTTTACGCACAAATTTATGCAGATGCATACGATGTGACTAATGCTACAGAAGACAGTAGTTTGTATTTTTCAGCGCAAGGCAACACCATGCGTCTGTATCATCCCAACACTAGTAACAAGTTTTTATATTTTGAATCTGAACAGATATTACATTGGGAAGACCACAGAGGAACAAGTAATTTCTGTAGGTTATTTTGGGAAACACCTACACAGCACACCCATGTAACTCTGCCAAATATCTCAGCTGGCACGCTAGGGTATTGTTCTCTGTATACAACAAGTATTACATCGGCAACTTCAAGCATTACTATATCTAACTTGCCAGCAACTTTTGATACTTTTGTAATTCATCTAAACTGCCATCCTGTAAACGATACTGTATATTTAAGAGCAAGGTATCTTGATACTTCTGGTAATCCAATATCATTGGCTAATACTTATGCGTATTATCGTGGCACAGACGGTGGCGATTCAAGTAGTGATAACAATACCTATATGGAACTAACAGGTAGTAGTATTGGCTCTGCTAACTTTGAGGGTGTAATAGCTGATTTAAAGTTACAGAATAGAAACTTTGCAAGCACAGACATTGAGAAAGTACCGCCAACTATGCAAGGGCTTGTTGTAGGACATTATAATACTAACAACGCTTCTGGTGGCAATTTTTATGGCATGATGAACAATAGTAATGCTCAAGCCATAGGTGGTGTACAGTTTTTCTTTAGTAGCGGTGACGTAGCCAAAGCAGAAGTAGAAGTTTATGGGATACAAGCAACATGAGTAAGTTTGTAATAGATTTTAATAATATGTCTGATGACATAAATCCAAAGGTGCTTGGTGCAGAAGTTGAAATGACTGCTGAAGAAACTGCCGCAAGGCAAGCTGAAGAAGCCGCAGACGGAACTGATGCAGAAAGAGCGATGAGACAGTTGCGTGTAGAACGTGATAAAAAACTAGCGGAAACAGATTGGACGCAGGGGGCAGATGTCCCCTCTTCCATCAAAGATGCTTATGTAACTTATCGCCAAGCATTGCGTGACATAACCAATACACACAACAATGCTCGTACTGTTGTGTGGCCTACAAAACCATAAGGAGTAATAAATGACTAGAGCAAGAGATTTAGCTGATATTATTTCTGGTGGTTTTACTGAATCAGATATACCAGATTTACCAGCTTCTAAAATTACTAGTGGTGCGTTTGATGCAAGTCGGCTTACTAACGCATCTTCTGGAGGTCACACTAAAACAACCGTAGGAAGCACTGGTAGTGTTTCTTTAGATTTAAGTGGTAATACTAATTACTATGATGCTGGAACTTTAACAGGTAATACTACCCTCTCATTTACTAACGCACCTACAACTAAGAGATTTATCTACACCTTTATTCCTAGCTACGACAGCAGTGAATCATCTGTAAACGACACAGATACATGGGTTGCTGACATGACATTAAATCTCGGCAATCTTCAGTTAAGTGGTATGCACTTTTATAACAACGGTCTTGGTTTTATAGGTGCTTGGTATGGTAGTGATAGTATTATACAGCTTGACCTAAATTCCCCATACGACTTATCAAGCGCACAACCGTTTGACGCCCAAACACAAGTACTAAGAATTAACAATTTGAATGGTCTTAGTAATGGCGTAAACGCAAGTAGTTTGGGTATTGGAACGCCAAGAGGGATAATTGTAAATTCTGACGGCACTAGAATTAACACCATTTGTAGCACCACCGACAAATATTGGAGTTTAAGTTTTAACACTGGATATGACCTTAGTACTTATGCTAGTGCTGAATCT
>Ga0098074_1000283_pt1 | contig 39126 bp, 26 predicted proteins | sample 32_taG_FD_75064 | JGI IMG/M metagenome (GOLD analysis project Ga0098074, IMG submission 75064) | Marine viral communities from the Gulf of Mexico - 32_GoM_OMZ_CsCl metaG | ecosystem: Environmental > Aquatic > Marine > Oceanic | place: Atlantic Ocean: Gulf of Mexico | collected 2015-07-12 | reverse complement strand
TGCCTCAGCCGAATGTAGATGACCCCTTGAAACTCGCCGTCAGAGATGGAGCTCAGGCCGAGCCGTGCCTTATCGGTGATGCGTTGGCTGATATGTACCAAGCATATCCGAAATCATGGGATTACCGATTATATGAACCGGGAAGCACTGTTCCAGATTGGATAAATAAAGTACCGGGATATGAGTGGTGCAAATTTGTCGGCATGGGAAAACTTACTGATAAAGAGCATGGAGAGTATATCGCAAAACTAAAAAAGAAGTATGAGTGAAGAAAACAAAATAGCAGAGAGTGGGATCAAGCAGGATCAAAACAATGGCTCAGAGCCAATGACTGACCCCGTTGAAATTCAGTACCTAGATTACAGCGTTAACCCGTGGACAATAGACACCTGCTTCAAGATGTTGCAGGTGTGTGCCCACATGGTAGAGAAGGATGGGGTTACGGACTTGAATAAGGTAGCTGAGGCATTTAACGAGGGAAGCCCAAACCCAATACCTGTGGAGCGCATGTCAGCTATAGTGAAGATGGCTAGGACTATGGTGAAATACCCTATGCCAATGGCCATCAGCAAGCAGGCATTTACTCTGGTCAATATTTACGCCACGGCTAAATTAGATCACGAGTCCGATGATGTTAACGATGTCGAAGAATTACAGGAGAAGCTCAATGACATCTGCCAAATAATTGATAGTATGTTTCCTGAGCAGGAAGCAGAAGAGACTCCCCCTGAGGCAATCGAAGCCTTCAAGAAGGAGATGGAGAAGCATGGCATGAAGGTTCAGTTGTGAAAGTGCAGAAAAAAGACAGGAGTAAATTCGATGGGTAAGCTAAAAAAAAATCGGAGTAAAAATTTGCCTTCTTCAGCCTTCAGAATAGATCGTTCTAAAAACTGGGGAACTGGGGCGTATGAAGAACAAGGTATCCCTAACTCAAACAAATCCAAATCAACTAACAGGCAGAAGCCGAAGAGGAAGAAGCAATGATGGAGAGTGATCAACGATTAACGGTGACCATACCTATGTGGGTTGACACCAAGGAAGCGGCCAAGATTATTGGGTGCAGCAAGTCCTACATTGCTGCGCTCAAGAAGGGGATGGGTATTTCTCGGGCAAGAATTTTCCGATTGGATCGCCTGCTTCAATGGCTGGAAGAGAACCCTGATTTCCGAGCGGCAGATGCGTATTCCCAAAAGCAGCCTTCAGCCCCTGAGCAACCTTAATAATCTCATCGGGCTGAATCTTAATGTAAACGTCGTGAACCAATCTGGATGCATGATTGACGTACCGTCGAGCAAGCTGCTCAGGGACACCAGCCAACGCCATGCGGGTTATGCAAGTTCGCCTAGTGTCATGGAAGCTGTGATGATCAAGTCCGATTGCTTTAAACATGGTGCTGAAATTACCTGACATGGAATTCTCAGAGGCATCCAAGGCGTTCGACCCGTTTTTAATTATCTCTTCAAAGTAAGGGACTGCTAACGGGCAGATAGGAACCTCGTGGTTAGCATATCCCTTCTCCTTAAAAACCACATAGCCTGTCTTCAAATTGATTTGCTTAGCGTGCATCCTCGTCGCCTTGATTCTTGCACCATGATAAATGCCCAAGGCAAAAGAGATGGTCATCCATCTGGGCCAAGGCAGCCTGCTAACATGCTTTGTGCCAGTCCGAAGAGGGGCGTTCAACTCAGCCCAAATCAAATCTAATTCATGGTCATCAAATGGGGTCTTTATTTTCCCCCTCTTTTTCCCCATGACACGGTAGTCTACCAGTGGATTGATTGAACAGTATTCCCGTTTAACAGCCTCATGCATAATCATCCTCAACTTCCCGACGTAGGTCTGGTTAAGAGTGTTGATTCCTATGTTCGGCTTGAGTCTTTGAATCTCATCAATGCAAATATCCCATGCCTCAACAGTAAGTTGGGCAGGGTGTTCGATTTCTTTCGGGATGAACACCTCGCCGTAGACAAACATCCACATACGAATCGTATCATTGTAGGTATCCTTGTGAGGCCAGCGCCTCCTGATGAAATTAGGAACCCACTCATCCCAGTGGGCTGCCTTGCCCCCGCTAAGCGAAGACCTCTTTTCATTTGCGGCAGCTTCAAGTCGGAACAGTTCAGCATTCGTTTGCTCCCGCTTCCACTTCACATCAAGTTGAACTTTTTTCGGGTAATGCCATCGTCGAGCGTTAGCTTTCTCCCATGCTTTTCTGTCGTGGTAAAAGCGGGTGGCAACCCTACGGCGCTTGCCAGTAGAATCGTTGTAACTGATGTAGTGAAACGGAGAGTCGGGAGTCTTGTAAAGGTGTGCCATTCAGCTAGGCCCACCTTGACACACCTTGACACGGGCGCAAAGACCTATGTGGAAATAAATGCCAAAAAGCATCTTTTTGTATTGTTTAATATCTAAAAACCCCCTATAAAAAGGGAGTGCGTTTAGTTTCGTAGGTATAAACGGGCATAGTAAATGTATTTAAGTTATTGTTAGTCAGTAAGTTATGAGTAATAACACTTTGTCAAAGCATGACACGGTACTTATTCACATGGATAAAGTACCCCCAAATTTGTGCAGAGTCCTAGCTCGGAAAGGGCGTAAGGCCATGACCAACCAAGAGATTTCTGACGCTTCGGGGCTCACAATTAAACGGGTCGGAGAAATATCAAAGCTAACCTCATGGGGCAAGGTAGATGTAGGCCAAGCCAGCGCCTTCGCCGCTGCCTGCGGAGTAGACCTGATTAAACAGGGACAGGTCAGGAAGTATTTAATGCGGAAAGAGGGCTGCCGCCTAGTTCACCTAGAGAAAAGCCCTAATAAGAAATACCTAGTAGAGCTATGCCGAATAGAGACAAAGACATAAAGGGGAGAAACCTTCCATCTCTGGTTTACGAGTTCGTTAACTGGAAGGCCATCACTGCATCAAAGAACACCATACTGGCTTATCAGGGAACGCTTGAGAGCTATTCAAACTTCTGCTACGAGCGGAAGCTAGACCCTCTGGCTAACCAGACGGTCAACTCGTGGGTCGCCCACCTCAGGGTATCCAACAAAACAAAGAGGAGGAAGGGCTGCACCATCAACTACTACGTTGGCAGGCTCAGCGTCTTCTTTGAGTGGGGGATCAACATGGACTACTTCATTAAGAACCCTACGAAGCTGACACCCAAGCTACCACCTGAGCTCGCACACGTTCGTGGCTTCACCAAGGACGAGGTTAAGAAGCTGCTGGTATCTGCTGGAAAGGATGAAACCAGAACATACTGGCCCCCGATGATCATGCTTGGCCACCACTATGGTATGCGAATACAGGACTGCGCTGAGTTCTCTGCAACATGCGTGGACTGGAGCCGCAACAAATTTACTTTCACTCCCCAGAAGCAGAGCAGGAAGGAGATCGAGTTACCGCTGCATTCAGATGTGGCTGCCGCCTTGAAGAGTGTTACCCCGGGCGAGCAGTATTACTTCCCGTTAGCTGTCAAGCGCTACTACAGTAACAGTGTGACCTCTGAGTTTAAGGCATTGGTTAATGATGCAGGGCTCGACAGTAAGCTGACGTTTCACTGCCTCAGGCACGGGGCTGCCACCAACATGATTGCGGCTGGCATCAACCTGCCCACAATAGTGGAGATCATAGGGTGGACATCGACGGCAATGCTTCAGCGGTACATTGATCGAGATGAGAATGAGATTGCCAAGTTAACCTTGGGGGGGTCGGTGACTTCACCGCTGCCTCAGTGCACTACGCCCTGAGGTTCTCCTGTTAATGCGGTTAATACTTCGACGGACTACAGGGCGCTTCGACTTGCTGCTTCCTGATGCAAAGATTGAAGTTAGATCAAATATCCTATGAGCCTCTTCCCAGTTTTTTAGGTTGCTTCTGATTGTGCCAGCATCCTTTTCAGTAGCGTGAGCTATGTTTTCGTAAAATGTTTTACGATCAGGTTTGTACTGCAATGCTTTTGCCACAGGGTTTGCCGTAGAAAGAGATGACTTCATGTTTCTCTCTGCCTGCTCCCTGCTTATCTTTCTGCCAGTAGCTTCCTCTCTGACGTAACGATAAGTATCTATTCCTTCATCATACAAGCGGCGAGCCTCGGCCCAGTCACCATCAGCTACAGCAGCAGCCCACATTTCTTTGAGTGGGGTAAACTCATCAGGCACATAGCCCATAGCCCCACCAGTGATTGGCCTTATGGCTTTCGCATCTGAGTATGTTGCCCGAATTGCACGACGAGCATTGTCGTTCTTAGTCTTAGCCTTCTGCCACTTAGAGACGCGGTAGGTTACTGCTCGACTGATTGGGAGCAAACGATTGATGGCGGCAATGCCAGTCTGCTCTAAGTTGCCTGTTGACTTGCCATTAACAAAGAAGTCAACAGCAGCGCCGATTTGACCCGTCACCAAGCCAGCGGGAGTGTGCTGCGCCCTACCCGGGAGGTCATTCCAATATGCATTTAAGCTGGAGCCGAGCAGCGGTACGGACTGAGTGGCAAGGCTAAGCACTGCCTTGCTTTCATCCCATTGGATTCCATCCTGCTGCCATCCTGCTGTCTCGTTCGGCAGCCTTGTTATTCTTCTGCGGCCATAAAGCCCTTCATCCACCCCGCGCATTAACCACTCAAGAATCCAGTTGTCTGGGATACCAAAAGCGATTGGGGCCAAGATCAGCATCAGCATCTGCACCCTGCGCTTGGCTTGCTCTCTTCCTGATTCACCACCTGTTGCCGCTGTAGCTTTCATCCAGTTTTGTAACTGGTTAAAACTCCACCCAGTTAGGGCAAACATAATTGAATTAAGTCTGCTCTTTTTCATCCACAAGGGTCTGTTCGACGGCGTGGCAATGTTGTTGCTCATTACCAGAACAGCGGCCATGCGGTCTAATTGGCTTTGAGTAAAAAGTTTCTCCTGATTACGGGAAGCCTTATCGGGAGCAGAGGCCAGCCTTTGCCAGTAGTCTTTGACTTGCTGCTCAAGGTTAGTGATTCCAGCTTTCGATAAAAATGTAAGTGCCTCGTTGTACGTTGTGCCGTTCTGCTTTAGTAAACCCATGAAGTTACCAAGTAACTCCTCTGGCTCTAAAGTTTCATCAAGGTTAATGCCCTGCTTGATTCTATTTGCGTAAGCTAACTTGGCTTTACGCTGCATGGTGTGGCCAACATGTGCAGCTAGGTTAGCCAGCAAGTTGTTGGCAGCTACATCGCCCATGCGTTGCATCAATGGACGCAACAAAACATTTAAGCCAGCTTCCCATGCACCAATACCCTTGCCTAGCCCTCGCCAGAACAAAGCCTTGGCTGGGTTTAACTTGGATGATTCCTCTGCCTGCATTGGCGAAAGAACTCTGCCGCCAGTTTCCAGCAACTCATCGAAGTTAATGGATGTCTGCTCGGGAGTTGTCGGCATGCCCAAGCCCTGACGCCTCAGCATTTCGTACTCTCTCGTTCTGCTTGGCAGCGTCTCGGCAAGCTCCTCGATTGTAGGTGTAAGGAGCGCACGGATAGCGCCGTACAATGAAGGGGGATGGCCGTCGATGCCCGTCCCTCTCTTTACTGCTTTCCATGTTCCAACGATAGGCAGCTTGTATGTGGCTATCTTTGCGCCCGAGACTATAAATGAACCGCCGCCTTTTATTACAGAAACCATCAGAGATCGAAGGATGGTATGAATTATCGGCATGATGCCCGTGCCGCCTTGGATCATCTGAACCGCAAGAGCCCCGTTGATAAGAGTATCGGTGTAGTTGCGGATGGTGGTCATAGGATTAGCAAGCAAGCTGCCAACCGTTATACCCCAAGCGCGTTGAGCAAGGTTTGGTAATGAATCAACAGAGTAATCTGATCCCCCTGCTGATCCATAAACCTCCTCAAAATCTCTGATGTATTGGCCAAGGTTTTCGTACTGTTTCGTCAGTTGAAATTGCACGCTATTATCACTAACGATTTTAATACCAAGCTCTTTGGCTATAGCCTTCTGAACCTTCCTTGAATATCGGTCAGCCTTTTTTCCCTTCTTGCCAAGCTGGTTCATGTACTTCTTGGCAAGGGCATCAAGCTGGCTGGTGTTAATCAGTTGGCCGATCTCTGTCTGGGCTGACTTTAGCGCAGAAATTACACCCTGCGCTGCTGGCAACTGGCCTTGAGAAACAAAACTCTGAAACTGCTGCTCGTTATTGAAGCCATAGGTGTAGAAAAATGATGGAGCAATCTTGTCTCTTCTCCCCTCAGTGAGACTAGATATTCCTTCAGTGGTGGATATTTGCAGAAACGGATTTTTATTGTTGTTCTCCTTGTCAAACTTGCCAGCCAAGTTGTCCAAGACTGGAGCAAACTCTTGCATCAGTTGCTCCTTGATCGAAGGAACTTCCGCTGTCCCTGTTTCAACCCCAACACCTGCCGCCTCAGCCAGCCTACTGGCTATCAACTGTGCAGTTAGTTCAGTCTCGTTGTAGGTTTCAAGCAGAGAGCCGTCCCTGATCTCCTCACTCACCATACTGTAAATGCCTTCATTAATTGAGGCATCAATACCAGAGGCGGTTACCCACTCAGGGTTGCGATCAGATATAAAACTAATCAATGCCTGCGTGCCTTCCTCGCCTGCAAAGATTTCATCAAACAAAGCCTTGCCAGTTTTACCTGCGTTAACTTGAAGCTGATACTGATCTATGAACGACCTGCCATCTCCGCTGAACCTGCGAGGCAGCATTGCTTTACCCCTTCTTAATGCCAGTCGCTTAATGCTTCGGCCCTTAACTGCTGCATCTGTGACACGGAATGGCTGAGTGGATTCATCCTGCTCAGCAATCTTTCCGTTAAATTGATAAGCCTCATCGGTCATCATGTCTTCATACTCAAGGAGAGCCATGTCCTCCTTCGTCACAATCTCACCGTTCGGCAGCACCTCACCAACACCGTAATTCATGCCACCCTCCTGCCATGAATCACGCAAGTATCGGCCTACGTTTTTTTCCCATTCAGCAACGCCTCTTATCTTTTGAGCCTCTTTTGATTCGCGTAGCTTGAAGAACTTTACATCATCAGCAAACCTGCCCTTCCTTGATTTAGCTGCGAGCAATAAAAGATTTGTCCATTTAGCTTTATGCCTAGCTCTCCAATCATCAAACCATGTGTAGTACATGTCGTGCTTGTCGATGAAGCGCCTTGCGATCTTGGCTCCGCGAGTAGGGATGTTGTCCACCATGTGGCCAAGAACGCCAAAGAACGTATTACGGAGAAGTGTTCTCTGGTTTGTTGGAGTGTTCCAAATTAAATCATTTATAAATGTAGTGTGTAATTGTTGTAGAGTGTTCCAGTAGTATTCCCAATAAGGAGAAGTTGGTTTCCCATCTTCCATGTTTTCCTCTAGCCATTCCTGTATATCCTTGGCTGCCTCATTTGCCTTCTTAATATTTTCATTACCCTTCCCTCCACTAATGACATTTATCTTAACTACGTTGTCGCCCTCTGGGTTTAATTTGTTAGGGGGTTTAGGGATATAAATACTTCCATTAGAGAAGTCTTCATAGAAGTGATTCTCCACTAACTCTGGCCGATCATCCACCTTCGCTTGCAATGCTGTAAGCCTTCTAAACTCGGTGATTTCTGGGTCGTTAACAACAGCCTCGGCTGCGGCTGCCGCCTCCTCATAAATGGCAGCATCTCTAATCTCCTTAACGACGGAACCCATTCGCTGCTGGGTGACATACTTTGCCTTGCCCTCCTCCGTAGAGAGGTCAACCACCTCTTGGAATATCTCGGCAATCTTTTGCCTGCGGGTTGCCTCATCCCCACTGTTAATTGCATCAAGTATTTCCTTAATCTTTGCAGTGGAATTTTTCTTTGCCTCAATAAAAGGCATCGACTCGATGATTGAATTTGTTCGGATAGACCTGTTCGCTACAAATAACGCTGAAGCTGTTCGCCATAAGTTCTCATCCTCTACCCTGACGCCTAGATTTTTGACAAACTCAAATATCTCATTGCTTAGTCGAACTATCTCACCGCTGTCATGGAACTGATCAGATATGTCTGGCCTGTTAAACAACTCAATACCTGCCTCTTCCTTGCTCAGTATGTTGGTAAGAGTTGCAATAGCCTTGTTGAGCTCAGGCACTGTGCTGACTGCGGCCTCTAAGTTTTCCACTGACCCAATCATTTGGGCCAACATGTTAAGAGTTGGGCCAGTTGAGGTAGCGTCAACTAAAGCGTTCTGTAACGACTTAACAATTTCACTGTTGATTATTGCTGTGCGGTTATCTTTCTTTTCGTTTTCAATGGCACGCCTGACATTATCCTTAAATGTGTCAGTGTTTATTCTTTTAAGTTTTTCATCAGCCTTCAGCCGTAATGCTTTAGCCCTGTTCTCCATCTCCAGTATGAACTGGTATGCATAAAGAGCAGTTGCCTGAGCCAACTCAGGCTTACCGTCCTCCATAAACCGCTGGATTGTCTGCTTGTACTCAGATGAACTAGGCAACGAATCAACAAGGTTGGTGACGTACCCCAGATCACGGAATTTCAACAACTGTGCAACTCGTCCCCCAGTATCCAAGGTCGGAACCACCTTGCGAATCACACGTTCAAACAAGGAAACCACACCGCCAGCTTGTGCCACGCGATCATCGGCACGCTGTTTGTATTTCTCGGCATCAGCTTCATTGCCCATCGCCCTAGCCTGATCCGCTCTCTGTAAATCTGTGGCTGTTGCGCCTGCAAGTTTACCGGGATTGGTCAACACCTTCATGCTTTTGGCATTGACGTTGCCACGCATGAGCATGCCACCCATTCTCTTGTTGGCTTTACCCGGGGTTGCCAGCGATCTCTTGGCGTTACTTACAAAACGGTTTACCTGCGCGTTCGTGTTACCAAAGGCAGCAGCTATGGCATCGAGAATACTGTTTAAGAACTGACGAGCTCGACTGAACTCAGACTCACCAGCGCGGGTGACCATTGCGTTGGCGTAGAACTCATCGGCGTTAGCCAAATGGTAGGTGTCCTCGATGATCCTCTCGAAAGTATCTGATCCAACCTCTGATTCACGGGGTAGGATATTCCTAAACTCCTCACTGGTTAGTTGGCCACGGGATTGTATGGCTCTGAGCACGTTGAGGTTGCTGAGAATGCGAACCCGATCATCTCCCTGAGCTCGACTCAAAGCCTTTTCATTCTTGGCTATCTCATCGCCCAGCGCTTTCTTGTGTAATTTGATTGCTTGGCTACGGAGATCAGACGGAAGCAACTTGGCAGTGAAGTGAGCAATCTCCTCAAGCAAAGTGTTCTCATCTGTGTTGGTGTCGCTTGCCAGATTGATCAGGTTCTCCAGCGAGTTGAACTCACCCTCATAAGCCACCTCGGTGTCGCCCTCAGCGTTGAGCTCTGCACTGATATTCAGTGACAGATTCTCCAGTAACTCAGGTGCTATCTGGTCAAGGAAACGGAGGGCAGCTAAACGCTGCTCCTCTGTCAGCCCGTTGTCAGGACGAGCAATTAATTCTTTAAGCGCAACCGCACCCTTGGCTGTGGGCAGATCAGTTGGGACTTGCAGGTTCTCACTATCTGACTTCTTCGCCTTAGCCCTGAGTTTCTTGTTGGTTTCAGCGGCTCTGAAAATATCTTCTGCATACTCCAGAACAGCTTTGTGGTTATTCGGGCTAACAGACTTGGCCCAGCTAATTAAAATCCTTCTCCCTTGTTCGTTTAATACGGACTTAAAATCATAGGGCATACCTGCTTCAAGTATCGCGGCACGATCAAGCAGCTTCTTCCTTTGAGTCCTTCCCTCCAAAGTGCTGACATCCATTTCTTCAGCCCTCTTTCTTGCATCCGCAACAAACTTGGTTGCTGCTTTCTGGGCTGTTAGCGCCAGCTTTTGTAGCTGGGCAAATAAGACCGGGTTTTTATCGAACACCTCATCAACTATCGAATTAATGAAGCCTGTAACCCCTCCGTTAAATGAATCAGTATGCGCCTTAACTGCATTAAACTCTTCTTCGCTTAAATCTATTTCAGACTCAGCAGCGGCTGGCGGTAAATCTGTTTGTGCAAGCCTCTCCTCTAACGGGGTTCCCTCATCCCGGGAACCTTCCATGATTTCAGTGTAGCGCTGCCCCACGACTGGCACTGATTGTGGATCACGTTGCTCCTCGGTTAACTCCAGAGGACTTGAGGGTAAAGCATACCTGCCTCCTTGCTTGGTTACAGGAGGCAACCCAACACTGGCTCGGAAATCGTTGTCGAACTGCTTGGCAGCAGGGATCAGGATACCTCGCTCAAGGACAAAGCCCTTGGGCATCTCCCTGCCTGTCTTGTATGATGCTGGTTCATTGGGGTCTTGGCGCTCAACGCCTTCAACCTGTGGCATTGGCTCTGATGGTTGAACCTTACTTCTCCATCTGCCTCTGGTTTCAACGTCTTCTGCCTTACCTTCCTCATCGGCTTCTACTATTCTTACGTCAACGCTCGGAGTTTCCTTTCTGCCCTCCTCAACTGCCTGACTCGATGTTGGCGTAGCCGCAAATGTTTGACCTCTTTCTACAGCCTCAATCCCTACAGCTTGCTGCGTTTCCTGCCCATAGGCATCTCTTGCTTTACCAATAAGCAGTGAAAGGGGAGCGAGCTTGAGTCCCTTGTTTAGGTTGTTGACCTGACCAACAATAAAGTTCTTCGCTTGCAGCGGAGTCTTAACAGTGGCGTCCATCGCAACACCAATGTTATCAGTGGAGGGCCGAGAGCCTATGGTGTAATAGTACCTACCATCTCGCTTGTCCTTAATAATGAATACCTGCCTGCCATCAATACTGTAGCGCTCAACCCCTTCCTCTAGCTGGCCCTTCTCAATCTTAACCTTGGTAATCTTTGGCTTCTTACGATTGTCTTCCTTTGAGAAAATTGTCTTGCCGCCAAGTTGCAGCATTCTGTCAGGCTGAGCTTTAGTCCTCCTGTATAAGCTGATTCTTCTGTCAGCCATTTGGATTAAAACTTTTGGATCAAGAAGGCTTTGCTTCTTGTAAGTCCTGCCGCCCTTGCGAAAACTTTGGCCCTTCAGCCCTAACTGGTTCTCATCTGATTTAGTCTTCTTGGAGTCGGAAACCCAATACTCCGCAACTGCTCCACCCTTATCGAGAATCTTCTTGTCGTTTGCTGTGAGTTTATCGGGCCTTCTTAAACCTGCGAATTTACCCTCCTCTGATTTACCCGGGGTGTAAACGCCGCGCTCCTTTTTCTGTACCCTGCGACCAGACTCTGCCCTGTCTATCTCTTGTTTCTTGCTGGCAGCCTTGGCGTATTTCTCATTAACAGGAGCCTTCTTGGCCTTCATGTTAACGTATGCAATTACGGCCCTGATGTTTTCAATCGCATCGTCGTTAAGCAATTCGGCATCACCCGACACACTGACCTGAGGCTCGCCTGTTTTATTGATTTCAAACTTAATACCCTCACTTCCAAGGGCTTCATTCAGCGATTGTTCCAGTTCGGCAAGTGGTATTCTTTCGGGGTTAACCAACCCGACTTCAATTCTGTTGGATGTTTTACCTTTTGACTCAGTAGAAGTCTTAAACAGCAATGGAGCCAGACCGCTCTCGCTCTTTTCGTTTTCATTACTCTGCTGAACACTTGCTCGAAAGCCTCTTTCCGCAACATCAAAGTCAGCAGCTTCAAACTCCTCATCAGCCCTCCCTTTATCTACAAGTTTAAGATCATCAACAGTTAAGTCTGTTCTAGCCTCAAGCCCTGCAACCAAGCTGTTAACTGCTTCCTCAGTAAAACCCGCATCACCCTTCCTAATAGTCTCAGAAAATAAATTCTTATCGCGTAGTAAGGAAATTGATTGCTCAAGCTGCTTGGCAAGTTCTTCAACATTTCCCGCATCAGAGAGTGTTCTTGGATTTACTCCCCTAGCACCCTCGGGCTTGTAACGCTTTGCAGCAAGTATCAACGCATTAACCGATTCAACACCAAGCTGATCATTAGCAAGCATTAGCTGCAATGTCTCACGAAGGGCAGGATCACTGACATGACTTACGATTCTGCGAGCCATCTCGGACTCACCAACTTGGGCCGCCTGAGCTCTACTAAACTTGGCCTGTATTGGGGAACGAGGAGCCAACTCCCAAACATCAAGGTTAGCTAAGCTCTCATTGCTTAGTAGCTGCTTCGGAATAAAATATGCACGAGGCTGTTGAGAGTTTCCTCTTTTCTGATTTGACTCTTTAACTTGAGCGTAATCTTTGAGCCTATGAGTGGGAATAAATCTGCCCTGCTCATTAATGAATCCAATGTCTATACTTTTGGTATTTTGGTTGTGCTTAACAATGGCTTCCCTGCCGTTATCACTGTAATTTTTACCAAGGCTAATGTGCTTATCTGCATGGTAGCCGTCAGCTTTCTTGTAGTGCGAAAGCCTGCTCTTTGACGGCCTTTCAATCGACAAAACAAACTGATCTTTTGGGGCTTCTTTAGCCTCCAAGCTCTCGGTGGTAAAGTCAGGCTCAGTCTCCTCACCTGCAACAAGCTCGCGCTGCGGATCAGGCGCTGGCGGGCCAAGCGGGCGCTGAGGAACATCAACACGGCCACGCTCCTCACCTTCTTCTAGTTCAGTGAGATCAAGCTCGCGCTGTGCCTCTTCCACTGGTGGCCCAAATACATCCCTGTCCTCGTTAGCAACCTGCTGCTGCGCTTGATCAAACAAATCCAGCGAGTCGTTCTCGACATCAGCTTGTTCGGTTTCATCCTTGGTTGCGATTTGCTCTGCGGCTGGGGCCAGCATTAGGCCAAAGAAGTCACCCTGATTCGGATCAGTTTTAGAAAAGCCTTCTGTTTGGATTACGCCAGATGGCAATGACGAATCCTTCTCGTAAACAACTACGTCTAAATTCTTACCAGCTTTTACGGCTGCTCTGTATCTGTGATTCCCGTTTACAATGTACTCTGAGCCGTCATCCTCTCTGAAAATTAAAACAGGTTCTGTGATTTCTTCTTCAGATAACCGACCTACTTTTTCATCTCTTGTTTCTTGAAATGAATCAACTTTTTTTAATTGCTCTGGAGAGTATGTCTTTTTTGTTATTTTAAACGATGAATCATCCGACTCCGCCTGAGTTGTAATATTATTAACTGCTTCTTTTAGCGCCTCATCTGGGCTTATCTCTTCTACTACTTCATCTAAAGCAGAACCTATTTCTATCCTGCCTGTAGTTCTCGCAGTTTCTTTAGCTTGGTTTACCGCTTGGGCGAACTCCTCTCTAGTAACTGCTGACTGCTCAGTGGTTACCTCTTCCTCTGCTCCCGGGAAGGTATCAAAATAGTCTTGGTCTAGGTCTTCACTCCTAAACTCTTCCTGCTCGGTTTCTTCTTTTATTGCTACCTCGTTGTAGCCTTCGACAAACTTCTCAGCAGCTTCAATGGAATCCTCTTCCTCTATCTGGGAGGCGATCTCCTCAGGGTTCTCCACCTTGTCCTCGGCAGCCGCCCTGCCTCGCGCCTTATGCTGGTTCAGTTCCTCTGCAACATCTCGCTCAACAGTAACATCCTCACCCTGTTCCTCCCGCTGATCCAGTTCCTCTTCAGTTGGGCGCTGCTCCTGTGCAGCTTCTGATTTAGCTTCACGCTCAGATGCGCCTTGGGATTCCTTGTTAAGCCTAGCCTTGATCTGATCTGTAGCACTGGCTATCGCAGTGGCAGCCTCCTTGGCCTCTGTCCCGCTGGTGTCTGTATGATCTTCAATCCATTTAGCAAGCCCTTCCTTATCCTTGACTCTTGCGCCTGCTCTCCTTTCAGCCCAAGCAGCTAAGCGTTTCGTGATAGGTCTGTTTTGATAAAAATCAACACCCCTCTCCGCAAGTATCTTCGTGCCGCCCAGCTTTACGCCTATCGTGCCACCCAGTAATCCAGCATGCGCTGTCTCAGCCATGATCGAATCCCAAGAACGGGACGGATCGTAACTGTGCTTGGCTAGTACACCTTGAAGAAATTGATCCGCGCCCTCTTCAGTTGCCTCCAATCCGAATGCGCTAAGGAACTCTTGAAATACTGGACGCGACTTAGTTGGGTTCGCAAAGAATCGCTCAACACCTGTGGCTCCGAAGGCAGAAATTAATCCAGCAGTAATAACACCACTGGCTATTGCAGGCGCAACTGCATCGGCACGAGCTTGCTCGTAAGCCATCCGATCAATCTCCTGCCACGGCATGTCGGGGTTCTGAGCCTTGAGCGCCTTGGAATAGTCCTCATGCAGTTTGTCAGTAGCAGCGCCAAATGTTCCCGATGTTGAACGCGCTCCATGTATTGCAGCCATTGATGATATGGCTGCTCGCGTGCCGATCTTCTCGGTCTGATCTTGTATGGCCTTACCTACGGCCTTGCCAACAAAAGTGTCAGGCGCAGCTTCAAGCGCCTCCTGACCGAGGCGTTGTCGTATCTTGTTTTTGACTATCTTCTGGCCTGCTTTTTTTGCAACCGTCCCAACACCAGCAGAGCCGATCATAAAGGGAATCTCTTGAGTTGCAGTGCTGCCAAGTTCGTAACCAAATTCGCTAATACCTCCACCGGGAAGACCACCGACAAGTTCCTGCTTTGTTTGTGCAGATAACTCTTGAGCAGCGCGACGAGCTTGCCTTGCGTCGTACATTGTATCCTCGCCAGCCCCGAACAACTCAGCCCCGAACTCGTATAACTCTGTACCTGTTTGGTACATAGCCTCAGGCGTGGCCTTTGTTCCCTCATAAAGGTTAGCCCCGACTGTCTCTATAGTGTCCTCACCTAGCTCAGCAATGGTTTGACCCTGCTCAGCTACGAGCTTTTGATATTCATCATCATCAAAGACCCTTCTGTATTTGTGAAACAGACCCCCTCCAGTTGGAAGTTTTTGCCTTGGCGCAAACTTGTGTACTTTTATCGGCATTAGAAGAACTCTCGGTCTACAATATCATAGTTATTAAGGAGCATAGCTACGGCCCTTTCCTCAAGCCAATCCTCCCCATATCCATCTTCCCTGTTTATACTTTGTGTATACAACGGAAGCAGTGTTTCTCTCGCATACTCAGCGGTGATCTTCGGCTTAACCCCATCCGTGTATGCAAGTGGATTAAGCATAGGCTGTCTGATTGTTTTACTTGGTTCGCCACTAGCTTGTAGAGACTCTGGCAAGGGCATCGTATAAAACGGAGCAACTGCATTGAGTGTTTCGGGAACAAGGCTGAACGCATTAGCAGGTATAGCCTTTAGGTTTTCCCAAGCCATAGTTCCTTGAGGAATGGATGACCCCTCAACAGTAGAGCCTATATCCCAAGGAGATGTGGGGTCTACGAACATTGTGTTTCTCCCAACAAATGCAGGAGCCACTGGGTCAGCAACAGTCTCTGGCCTTGTTAGTCTGTTAAATTCATCAATGTCTCTTTGATCAACATAGTCATCCCCGGGAATGGATCGTGGACGGATAGCATTATAAGCATCAGCAAGCTGGCCTAATGTCTGCCTTGATTCCGACTCAGGGTTCATAACCTGATTGGCCGCTGACCTTGCTAAATCATCCCTGCCCTGCCTTACACTTTCAGCAAATGCTTCTTGCTGTGCTCTCAATCGGGCAGCATCTACAGCATCAGCTTGCGCCTGCTCTGCTGGGGTAAGATTAAAATCAAAGGAGTCCTCACTTGTGACAGGGTTATCAAGCAGTTCCTTAGGGGCATCAATCGCTCCCCCATCAGGAACTTCCTCCTGATTGTCATTTATAAACAAGTGAGCGAACGGGCTGATGTCAGCTAGATTTTCACCTATCTCTTTATCTTGTTCTACAAACTCATATTCATCAGGATTTCCGACAATGTACTTGGAGAATGTGTTTATTAATTCTTGTTTTAAATCACTAAATTTTTCGCCTGATTGGCCATCAGGGTCATTTCTCTCTCTCTCCTCTATCGCGGCCATCTCATCCTTGGCCTGCTGAAGAATCATGGCATCTCGCTCAGCCTGATTGCGAACAGTGTCTATCTTGTTGTGCAGTAATGCAGCGGTTTCGTATGGGATAGCATCAACATCAGCGTTCTTTAACTCAGCTAGATTATCTGTTTCAAGTAACCCGTTGATGGTATCAACCTGCTGCTTGATTTCCCTGTCACTTGCTTGTCGGCTTGCAGTGGATGCTTTGGTAGAGCGATCCAAAGTGGACTGCTCTACAGCATCGAACGCTGTCTGAAGGTCAATCTCGTCACCGCCATACCGCTGAACCAGTTGAGCTATTTCATTTGGGTTATACTGATTGTAAGCGCCAGCCTTGATGCCGCTCATTAACCTGTTTATTTGAGAACCCGAACTGCCGCCGCTGCTACGAGAACTAGAGCCACCCCTCCCTGTTCCAGTTCCTTTGTTCAGCTTCTGGAGGTAGTTCATGTAGGAAAGCCTGTTTCGTTGATCAGCCTGCGCTGCCGCTCGGTTTGCCCTAGCTGCTGACTCTCTAGCCTGAGCCATCTTAAAGGCAAATTCCCTGTCTCTGTTTGCCTGCTGCAATGCAAGCTGCTGATTCTTTTGGGTAGTCTGCTGCTCAAGCTGTCGTTGCTGCGCCTTCTCTTTGCGATACCCATCAAAGCCTTGGGCAGTAGTTGGCAGCCCCAGCGCCTTGGCATACCGAGTGTAGTCCTCGATGTCCTGAGAGTCCTGTGCCTCCTTACCTACAGCCAGTGCCTCCTCAAATGAGTCATACGCAATGCCCGGGGTGAGCGCTGAAAAGAACTTCTGGCCACCTTGAAAGCCTTCACCGCCCGGGGAATCCATGTACTGGGTTCCCGCTGATGCGAAGTTCGATGCACCTAAGCGATTAGAGCCGCTGCCAGAGGATAATCCTCCGAACATCGGCTTATAGTTTTTCATCCACGGGCGCTGATACGCAGTACGCCGTAGGTTTTCAAATATAGTAGCCATTAGACCTGCCTTAAAACAGTTGGGTAGTTGTATTGGGGAGCCGCATACTGATAACCGTATAGGTTATTCAGTGGATTGACCCCGTATCCTATGAATGGTTGTTTGGGAAATCTTGCGAACGGATCAGTCTGGGACATGTCCATTGAGTACCCTGTACCCGGGATCGGCTGTATCCCCTGCTCTGCGAGCATGGCTTGATACTCCCTGTTCTGGGTGTACTCAGGTGTCTCAGCTAGGTGATACAATGTGTTCGCTCTTTGCTGCTGGCCAATGTTGCCCAGCAATCCAAGCTGTGTGTTGAGTTGCTGCTGCCTCGCCTGCATGGGAAGAAGCTCCCTTGCAGCTAAGCGGTCATAGATTGAGCCACGTTGTCCAACAGCAGCACCTCGCATGCGGTTTAGATAATCGTAGTCTCCTCTCTCACTAGCCGCCATGCGGTTGGCAATGTCTGCCTCGATGGCCATGTTGCGATCCAAAGCCATCCGATCCAGTCGGCTACCACTGCCAGCACCGCTGGCAAAGCCCGCCGCCTTTAGGTCGCGGCGAACATTTCCTCGGGCAATATCAGCGGCCCTGCGGAGGGCGTCAGCTTGCCTTGTTCGCATACCCTCCAAGTCCTGCTGTGCTCTGGAATCAAAGAACCGGGACAGGTAATTGCTTTCCTGATCCGCAAAAGACTTAGCTGGGGAACGCTTCAGCGCTGACTCATAGCTTCGTATGGATTTGTCTGCGCTTTTTTGCTGCTTATCTGCTGTGCCTAAAATGCTTTTAATTCTATCCGCAAGCTCGGATGAACGGGGGGTTTCAAGGACTTGATATGGGTTCTTTTGTTCCTGCGGCTGCTGGACAGAAGTCTGCATCAGTGGAACCGCCTGCGCCCGAACGCTCTGCCTATCTCTTAACCTGTCAAAAACAGCCATAACGGCTGCATTTTAACACACGGGAGCGGCTTTAAGCTAACTGACTGATGGCGTTATGCATGAGTGCAGACCAGTCTCCTATGGCCTTTGTGTACTCCTGCATCTCTGGGTCAGTGGAACGATGAAACCTATTAATTATTTTATCATCCCATTGGGGGAACTGAGGCATCTCCCGAGGCTTGGTAATCTCCAACTCGACAGTAGGTAACTGCAACTCTCCTTGGGAATTTTTATTCCCAGAGAACCTTAAAATTGTAGGGTTATCATCAATGGCTTTTGAGGGATCAAGATGGATTGCATGGCCATATATCTTATCGCCGTCATAATACATGTAATAATCGCCTTCTTTAAATGCGTCCCACCAAAGCGTAATTACATCCAACTCATCCTCGGCTAGTTCTCTTCGTAAGGCGAAAGTCATTACAGCAGCCGCTTGCCAGTATGATAAAATCCCCGGGGTAAACTGGCTTATGTACTCCCTCCAGTTGTTAGAGTTAAGGTTTCTCTCATCCCTTTCGCTCCAGCCAGTAAGCCGAAGCTCTCTAAAATTTGTTGCACCAACTGGCTCATCGGGGCTAGTCCCGTAAAAGTCCATGTAGCTGAGGAGAAGCTCCTCTTCTGGCGTCCACTCAGGCATTTAACTTAACTGGTTTTGAACATACTGCACCCACTGATCTACGGAATCCTCCCACTTATCCCAGCTTTCTGTTAGCTCAGGAAACTTGGCTTTCACATTAGCAGGTATCTTAGGGAACGGAGGTAGCGGAATCGTTAACCTCTTGGCAGTAGGGGCAAGCCTAGCAAATATGCCACCACCTCTACCTCCTGAGCCGCCAGACATAAATGATGAAAGATCATCTGGGATTAGCCCAACATAGGAACGCTCCTCGCCATCGAGCTTTGTGTATAACTCCCCTGATGTGTGATCAAAATAAAACGCCTGACCATCGTAATAGAAGGCAGGGGTGTCTGTTATAGGAGACAGTATCCATACGATCTCCTTTAGCTCCTCTGGGGTTAGTGTCCTTGTTCGGGCCTCGTTTAAAAGCTCATCGACTCTTTCCCCGTCTTCATCACTACGACGTTTTAGTTTCGGCATAGAGTCTTATTGCTGAGGTTTCAAACTTGCCCACCGTGCCGTACACGCTGAGCTCGTAGTACAGGTTCCTTCCCTGCTCATAGAGCGGCCATGTAAGTTCCTCCACGGCGCGGAGGCTTAGGTCACTTGGGTCTGCAATGCAGGCCACATCTTTTTCGTCATGCTCACGCCACTGCAATCCGCACTTGGGGTTGTTTGGATCAACAGCCTGCGCTGCGTTACCTACTCGCAGGCTCATCTTACCGCCTGCCTGCGCGTGCTCAAACTCAACGGTCAAAGCACGCAGTAGCTTGTTGTTCTTCGGGTTGTTAAATCGTAATGCAGGAGATCGAAGGACGCTCTTGTAATCCTTATCCTGTGTGTAGGTTCCGCAATTAGCCTTGTTGGTGCAGCGCTCCCTGTAGTAAGCGCCGCCATCCTCCTTGAGACAGTTGTCTTTAACGTAGGCCATCACAAATCGAATGTCATCAGGACATCCCTGCGTGCAGATGTCTGCAAATGTTTGGCTGCCAAGATTGCCGTAAAGACTTAAAGCGGAAGCAGTATCTGCACCCCAGTTCTCAGTGATCAGGGTGTCAGTTTCCTCTCCCTCTTCGGTTACTACCAGATTTGTCGTGGAGTATATGTTGGTTAAGGATGGCGTCCCGACTGAGCTACTAAAGGATGCGCTGCCTGAGCAGACAGTTGATCCCTCTGTGCTGTCACGGAACCCAGCAATAGCTCCCGGGCTGCAAACATAGTTCTTCGTGGTCAACCAATCCCCAATGCTGGTGTAATCCTTTTTGGTAAAGTTGGTGAACGCAGAAAAACCAGCATCGTAATAACTAACATGCTGGTGTTTGACGTTGATGATTAGCGTCTTTGAGTTCTCAGTTGCCCCCGCAACTGGCCAACTAATCCACACCTCGTCAGTCTTAGCGTTGTATGCTGCTATCGGAGCCTCGCACTCCGAGGCGTTGATGTTGTCAAAGATTACAGCGCTGGCATCCTTCAGCCAGTCAGGCTGATCTGGGGCTGCGCGGTAAATATTGTAGTAGTAGATTCCGTCTCGACCTAAATAGAAATGATTATCAGATGCGCTGATGATTGTGTTCGGATAAGCAGGGATTGTGTTGCCGTTGTCCTCATCCGTGTAACGCTTCCTAAAGGACAACACATCAGTGCCTGTGCCGCCAGAAACCTCAAACTGCCAAACGCCTTTAGTGGTGTAGACCAGAAGCGCATTGCCTAGTGGCTCCATGCCGACGATCTCTTCCCCGTGCCCAAGGTCTTGGTATCCAGCCAGTGATTCATCACCCGGGGCTATGCTGAAAGGCTTCTTGAAATCAGACCAGATAAGTCTGTCTGGAATCCATTCATTCCCTTCGTTGACATTCCCGTAAAACATCAGGCCACGCCACTCCTGTATGTGTCGCACACGATTAAGACCCATCTCGGAAAACGATTTAATTTCCCTGATCGAATCAGTCGTGGCGTTCTCCATCGGCTGATCCAATTTCCAGTAATGAGGCTTGGCGCTGTCGTTTACAAAAATTACATCATCCTCAAGCTGGGCAGCCTTCCACTTGCCAGTACCTGTGGACGAGTTGCGGATTACCCTCCAGTTATTTGTCTTCTGGTTGTAGCAGTAGGTTCTCTTTGAGCCGCCAGCGAGTAATCGAGTATCACCATTTGTCGATGTGGCTTGAAACAGTAGCGTTAAGTCCTCCTCGGTTCCCGTAGCTATCTGCGATTCTTGTGCGGTGTCATTTTTAGGAAACTGATTGTGAAGATCGGCGTTATTGTTTGATGTATCTGAATACATGAACCGCCTAAAGCCTTCCGACCTCTGAAGGTTGCCGTCTTTGTTAACCCTAAAGTTCTGCACCCAGCGATGTGCACCAGCAGCTACACCGTCAGGAGATGACTGAGGATCGAGCGGCCCAGTCAATGGGCGCATCTCATACAGTTTAGCTTTTGGTGAAATGTGCATTTAGTATTTGTCGTATGCAGTTGCAGAATATGTGACCCAAGCACAACCCGCCATTGCGTGGCCCCCTATGCAAAACTTGGTGTTCTCTTCGACTGATGAACCAGTTGATCCTGAGCCACCACTTCCCGGGGCGCTTAAATCAAAAGAGCAACCAGAGTTGCCAGTGATGTCTCCCTTGGCAGCAAGCTCAAGTGGGCTGTTCGTGCCAAATGGCCTATGCCCGTCCCAAACAAAGCCTCCCTTACCAGCAATGCCCGGGGCTTCTGGCCCAAAGTAGGTTGGGGTTGTTCCATCCTTCCCATCGGCTCCTGCCTTGAAGAACTTCCCACCAGATACAAGTTTCGATAATGCCCCTGTCCTGAGGGTGCAGCCCGTAATGTTTGTAGTGGTGTGAGTGGAACCGCCCTTGCCTCCTAGTGATCGGTATTGAGTGAAGCCATTTCTGTATCCACCTCCCTGACCATCAGCAACACGGGCAACCTCAAGCCACGAACTGCCATTGTAAACCTCAAGCAGAGTAAAGTAAGGAGCCAAGAGAGTGCTCTTACTAACTCCATCATTGCTAACAGGATCACCATTGAAGGCTACTGCCGTATGAGCACCCGGGTTCGTTGATGGCTCACCTGCTGTCGGGTGGGTTGTTGCGTCTTGCCTGCCCTCCCCGCCTCTATTGTAAGTAACAAACTCATCTCCTATTGAGTCGCTCAAGTTTCCAACGAATTGCTTGAAAGCGCCTGTTCCAGTGTCTGAATAGTTTACCGTGTTAGGGGTTCCTGTTGAGTCAATAGTTCTTACGCGGACTTTTGTTATCGCGTTTGTAATATTAAAAACACAAACAAGTAGACCTCCTGCGCCACCGCCGCCACCGGGAACCTTTACCTTTTGCTTATCTATTGTCCTGTAAACTCTTCCGTGAGAAGCATCCGATGTGTTGGGTATAGTTCCATTTGTTGAAGAAGACTGACCTGCCAAGCCAGATATTGCCTTACATGTAAACGTGCTTCCACTTACAGATATAACCTCAAACAGCCTGTTAAAGTTATTATTCCCGTTATCCAACAATCTAATCTCATTCTTACCAACCTGCGTGCTCCAGTGGTTGATGTCTGGTGTCGATGATCCCCCAAGTGTGAATGTAATCGTATCGTTAGCCCCACCAGCGTAACTAATATTTTTAACATGGTACTGAATAGCAGAAGGCTCCTTGTAATCGCCACCTGCTCCACCTCCACCACCTCCACCACGAAGAACAACTCGCATGAACGATTGGCCATTAGGAACAGTCTGCTCATAGGCAGCGTCTCCACCTCCAGAGTAAATTAAACCAGTGTCAGCATCGACTGCTGAGAACCCTTTAACGACCTGCGAATAACCACCAACAGCTTTGGAGTAAGCTGAGTATTCACCTCCGCTAGATTTCCCAACTACAAAATAGTTGTAGCGATGACCTCCATTTAGTGGGTTCAGCAGGTTGCTATCCCCGTCCAAGCTACTCATCTGGCTGCCATCCCAAATCTCCATGCCATGCTCATCAAGAAATGTGCAGGATTTATCTGAGCGCATGCATATCTTTCCTGCCGCAGCTTGCCGCCAATTTGGAGAAGTCCACACCGTCCTGTCTTTTACTAGCAGCTTTGCGTCAGCACCGGGAAGGTGGCCTTCCTCGCTGTCTGGAAGCACACCACTCAATGAACCGCTGAGGGCTGTTGCACCTACGATAGCTTTTGCGCTGGTAGTCAACACGGTTCCATTATCGAACGTAATCTTCTTGCCTGAATCTATCTCCTCAAGTAACGGCTCAACATTTATATTAGTCGCATTTGCGGCGTATTGTGTTCCCGGGCTGGAATGATTAACAGTAATTGTAGGTGTCCTATATATGTTATATGAAATAGCCTGATCTACATGTTGCCAAACCAATACTATCCCTCCAGTGCTCCTAGTCGCTGGGGTGGCAATAAGCTGGGTAACTTTAGGAATAGAACCACCTTGGCCTCCTCCTGTCGGATCAGTGGTTGGCCCAGATGTTCCTACATCAATGTCATCACATTTAATCTGACAGAGCTCCTGCTTAAATTCCTCCGTAAACGATCCGTCATCGTTATAAACATAACTCATCCACGCATATACCTTGCGCGGGAAATCTATGATTACCTTTTTAAGCCTATCGCAAACACCGCTGTCCACATTGGGCAGGGTGTTCTTAATTTCATTTGGTGTTACTGGTGATGGCATTTAATTACCCCCTTGGTTTAAGTTGTCCTACTCGAATGCTCTTTGCATACGTCAAAGGCATATCATTAAATTCTCTCTCTGTGTAAATCTCAAACACACCTGTAGGGTTATGCGCTTCAGTTGTCCACAAGGGAGCATAAGCCTCTGGGTTTTTTCCCATCTTGTACTCAGGAATAGCCGTTGGCTCATAGCAAGGTATCTCGTTTTGCCAGCGCTCATCCATTAAAGCAGCCAAAGGATGCACACTGTTTGTATCGGAGTTAATTTGCCAAGGCTCAGTTAAGTCATCCTTACTCACACCATGTGGTATCATTATTAACCTGATGCCATAAATAAATGCTAAGTATGGCTGCTCCTCCATTATCCTCCCCATTTTAACTTGCAGTGGAAACCTGTCATCTTTGGTAACGTCCCTTGAGCCTACAGGTTTAGTATGGTGAGGGCTTATGTGTATCCTAAAATTTCTAATCTCTTCCCCAAATGTTGATTGCGCTGTTACTGCGAAGTTTCTCAACTCAACCTCGATGCCAAATGCCCCATTGTTTCCAAGCTCAAAAGGAACATGCGATTTATTGTTATTATAATATATAGCCCCCTGCACTGAAGGAAAAGTTTCAAGTTGAGTGTCGTGTGCAAGCCTTCTCAAAGGGGGCACAACCCCGTACATCTGAACAATTACCCTATCCCATCTACTTATCTGCCCTCCTGCCTGATCAACACCCCCTGAGCCGCCTTCAATAGGAATAGACTCATGTACCGTTCCCCTGTTTGAAGTCCAAGCCCATGAAACAAACTTATTAAAATTGGTGTTGTCATCTAAGCCTGTATCAAAATTTACACCGAATGGTGTGCCGTTTCTAACCGCCACCATTTTCTTATAATTACTGCATTTTAAATCTACATTTTTAACATTCTCCCAAAAGAAAAACTCCTCATAGTTCTGAACCGTAGGCTTACAGCAGTCACCGAAGTCACCGGGGGCTGGATTATTTGGAGGAGGAACTACTGGTGGCTGAGTTGGTTCGTCTGGCCAGCCATCATCAATAGCGCCATCAGATGGCTCACCCGTGCCATCTTCATTTTGCGATCCACCATCCCCAACATCAGGCTTGCCCTCCTCTACAGGCTTGCCGCCTAAGCAGCCAGTGCCGCATGTGGCGATCTTGAATGCATTAGACATATCACCATCTGATGCGTATGCCCTGCGATACCAGCGCCAAAACAAGATGGCGAACTGGATATACTTCACGAGCCCTTGGGCAATAGTGTCGCGCTCCTCGGGGAGAAATCGCTCAAAGTCTTTTGGTGTGATCTTACTAGGCATTTACCGCCTCCTTAAATTCACACTCTGGGTTGATGTTCACGCGAATGTGGTCGTTGTAAAACTGAAGCAGATCAGCATGCTCCTCCCTGTCTGACTCTGCCAGCATGGTAAGGAATATCCTGCCCAATATCTTTGCCTTGTAATCCACCTCTTGGCCTCGTGCCTGCACGCCACCCAAGTCTAGGTGGAAATGAAATGAAGTAACCTCCCCTGCCTGCACATGTAAGCCGTTGTCGATCTTCCAGCCTGTGTGTTCAAGTGCGGAGTCGCAGGGCAAATCCATGTACGGGCTCATATCTCCGTAGCCTTGAAAGTGATAGCTCTGTAGCTGCTCTGTAGCTGGGAAAAACTTCACATCATAAACCTCATCTGCACGAGTCAGGCATTCCTGCTCATAGTAAACGCTGTCGTTAATCGTCGCCTCGCGCCACCAATCAGTGAAGTCCTTGCACTTGGTATAGACCATCGAACCTGTCGCCAGCCCATACTTTGCCTCCATCTTCTCCCGCCAAATATCATCCTTACCTAAAAAGTAGTTGGCGCATTGCGGGTAGAGCCCCACCTCTGAGTCGTAGACCACATGGGTTGGGTTGACGTAGTAGATGTCTCCATCAACAAACAGCGTGTTGCTGTTTTCGCTAAGCGCATAGTCCACCACATCGGGCTTCCTAAACATAAGCTCAATAGGATGAAAGAAGTGCCAATCTTCGTTGAACTTATTAGAACCGCCCTTAAATATTCCGTTGAGAATCTTGTCGTTCGACTTCTTGTTTACATCCAACTTTGTGTGTACGTCCTTGATCCCCAAATGCTCGATAACACTTTGTGTCTCCTCGTCGCAAACAACATAGATAGGCTGATCGTGAAACCTCCTGATCGAGTACAGGCTAAACATCCCCTCCCATAAGCCCTTAGAATCAATGATAGTACAAAAGCTCTCAGGCCCGGGGTTGCTCCCGGGCTTGTACTCTCGCCTTCTTATTTCTTCCAAGCTGATCATTAGGTGCAAAGATTTTCGCTATCGAAGTTGTCAGTAAAAATTGTTGTCTTAGTTCCATCATCCTCGATCCGAACAAGCGTAGCCTCGCCAAACAAAACGCCAAATGGAATTGGCCCTATAAACTCATCAGCCCCGCTTGTTTCGTATCGGTTACTCTCAAACCTTTCATTTGGAACCATAAATCCCTTACTCGTCCAGTACCCCCCATACTCCCTGACAGATACTGGGTTAACCACATTGGAGCACCCCTTCCCCTTAAAGACTTCATCGTCAACGGTGAATGTATACGGGTTCAAATTCCACCCAAGAGGATACTGCTCCACTCTAATTTTAGCGTCCTGCCCATCTGCATCAAACTGCACTCGGTATTCCCTAAAGGAGGACATGGGCTCGATTGTGAGAATCTTTTCAACCACCGTGTCCTTCAGCCTCCTAGTGACAAGTCTAGCAGTATTTTCCTTAAACCCCCATTGAACCGTGCCTACAGAATCAGGTGATTTTGCATATCTTCCCTGATGCAACTCTCCCTCTTGTGTTCCCCCGACAGATACACGGACTGTAGAGCAAAGCTGGTTTCCAAGATTAGGAAAGTTGACCTCCCTGTTGCCTGCCAGCTTAACAACCAACTCATACTTACCAGCGGTAAGGGTAAATTCATCCTGTGTTTGAATCCCGCCGAACTGCTCATCAAACGGAGTCCAAAACCTCTGGCAGTTAGTGCCAGATATTTCATTTATATTTGTTGATCCAATGATCGTGCCACGATTACCAATCAATCCGACATACTGGCCGTTACCCGGGGCAAGGGAATTCCAAATGTCGGCTCCCATGATGTCCACCCTACCCTTGGTTAACTCCCAATTTTTAAACCCGTAGTAGTTGTAACGATCTTTTAGACATGGGTTCTCAAACACCTCACTGGGTGGAGCCACATAATGACAAGGACTTCCACTCTGATTGTTGTCGCAGATCAGTTTGTGAATCTTCTGAAACACATTAACCAGTGAAGATGTGTCAGATGCAGTGTAGTAGAGATTGCATGATGCGATGTCTGTTCCAAGAAACTGATCTATGGTTCTTTGCGTACCGTCACATCGCCTGATTTGCTTACTCCCGCTGGTGTGAAACCCAACAGCCACTATCATTGTGTTAGCCGCATTGCGTGCTGCCTTCAGAGTTCCAGCAGCGTTACCTGTTCCTGATGTAACCGGGAATGTAAATTCAGTAGTGCTGGTTACCGTGATGTAGTGAAGGTTGTTATATGTTGCGGCGTTAGCGCCAGTAGCCCCAGTAATATGAACATTGTCTCCAGTTGAGAACCCGTGAGCCTCAGAGGTTGTGGCTGTAGCTGTCCCGCTAGACTCAGTTATCGAGCTCGCCGTCCTTTCAACATCAGCCTTGATCGTGTCTGCTATGACCTTCGGATACTTACCTGTCTCACAAACATTCTCATGGCCATCAGTAAGAAGGACGATAACTTTTCTCTTTCCTAACTTACCGTCACTTTTAAGAAGTTCGTATGCAGCGGATAACCCACCACCTATACCCGTGGCGCATGTTTTCAGACTCGTACTCTGACCGCCACATTCATCTGAAACTTGAATATCCGCTACCCCAGCGCGAGCCGACTCCTTAGTTGGGGCCAGCTTAATATGGGTAGTAACATTGGAACCAGTTTCCTTATTCCCTGCATACGAAAGTACCGCGATCCGATCATAATCTCCTGATGTGGTAATCCCTTCCTGCTCCATGTCAGGCAGATTCGCCCCATCAATCAGAGCATTACTAGCTTCCTTGGCAGAATCCAATCGACTCACATTTGATGAGTTCTTACGAAGCATTGACCCACTTCGATCCATCACCAAAACAATATCCATCCCAACCCGCAAACAGTTGTCGGTAATGGTTAACGGGGCTGACGCATCGTAAGTTGTACCCGACCCTTCTGGCTGGTAGCTCGCAAATATATCCACTGAGGTGTCAGCAGCTACCTCCCCTATGTCAAACTTGCCGTCTACAGTATGCGAAGCAAGAGACACATCAGATGATGACCAGTCGCAGACATCAGTTACGACCTTGTACTTCACCTTTCCGTCAGCAAAAACAAACTCCAGCTTAGCATCGAACTTAGCAACCTTCCCTTCTTCCACTTGAGCGCCAGAAGATGGCTTAATGATTAATCTTCCTATTGATGGTGGGTTAGAACACTTGCTTGGATTTAGTGCGGCATACTCATGGTCGCTACAATTCTGATCATCAGTAGTGGGCGGCACATAATCATCTTTTAAGACATCAGCTTGTGGCACTGATGCCTTCTTTAAACAGTCTGCTGTTTTGACGTTATCAAAATTCATTATGCGTAAGTCGTTGAGGTTGCGTTCGCTGCCTTTGTTAAAGTCAGGGTGTCTTGAACAGTTCCGTCGAAATCATAAAACTCAAACTTGAGAGTGTCGCCTGACACGGTTCCTTTAAGCGCACCATGTTTGGTGTTGTATTTCTTCACACTTGTGATCCCAGATGCTAACCCGGGACTACCGCTCCAAGCTCTTAAAGGTGAACCACCTGCCCCGTTCACAATGTAAGGAAAACTATTTGCATCCCTTAATCTTTCGTAGCTATGCGAATGACCGCCAATAACAATATCAGCGCCCATGCCCTCGTAGTCCCAGCGCATATCAGTTGATCCCGGGGCTTTAGTTGTCTCAGATGTGTGGGGGCTGTGGTGAAAGTAAACTACTTTCCAATGAGCTTTTGATGAGGCCAGCTTACTCTGCAACCAGTCAGCCATTATGGATTCCTCACCTCTGTGCTGAGTGGCCGACCCACTTAGTACATCAGGCTCCACCACATCACCGTCACTTGCTATGCCGCTGTTGAGGCAGAAGAAGTGGATGCCACCTCTTTGAAAGTCGTAGTATCTCTCGTTCCCGGGCAGGGTGAAGTAGCTTTTATAAAGAGCTAGGCTGTCAGAGACATAATCGTGATTACCTACAGCAGGGAAAAACTTGTTCTCAGTTGCTGACGATGTGTAGGTGTCAGACTGACTGGTTCCAAACGGAAAGATGTAGTCGCTGTAATGCTGGCCTACGTTTACATCGTAGAAATTTTCGCCAGCATCCATATCAGTGCCGTCATCGTCACCCGTGTTGTCACCTGTTGTAATAATGAACTGCGGACTCCAGCCTTTAACGAGTGTCGCCACCTTGCCAGCGTTGGTTCCATCATAGTCTCCCGATCCAGAAGAAGCCCCAAAGTCTCCAATCTGGGCGAAGACATATTCAGAGGTGACAGTTGCGGCATCCGTTGTGCCAGCAGTTGTTTGCGCGTCACGGCGAGCAGCAAGAATGTCAAAAGCCTCATCACAATAAAGGAACGGTTTAACCTCGTTCTCCTTCTTGCACTCGTACAGCAGATCAGCCAGCGCCTCGTTGTACTCTACAGTCAGGAACTTGTACTTTTCGTAATCGCTATCAAAGTCTCTCGCGTATTCCTTGTGGACATACAGGCGAACAGCACGCCTCCAATCAGATGAATCATAAACAATGTCATCATCTGAATAGTTTTGCTTCAGCCCACTCCACTCAACAACAGCCACCTCGTAGCTGTTGATCCAAGGCGACACATAAATCTTACCGTTCTCGACCGCCCAAAGCCCGATCAGCGCCCTTGGGTGCTTCGTTGTTTTCTTGGTGGCAGTGACTCCACTAACAGTTACGGCGAAGTCACTATCCTCCTCTGGGTATTTAAAGCCCAACGGCAAAACATCCATGCCCTCATTGGCAGGAGGGTAGATGCTTCTGATGTACGCAAATGCGTGGCACTCAACCTCGTGTTTCGATGTCTGCTTGAATACCGCAGGATAGTCCTCATCAATATCTTGAATGGTATAAAGTCTTTCGATCCTGCCCTTGGGTGCATCGAATACTGTCATACCTCTCTGGTAGTATGTGGAGCACTGCGGATAGCGGTTGATGTTCTTTTCTTGGAAGCATGGGATATACCGCTGCAAGCTGACTGCCGCCGATGCAAAGTTCTTCTTGATCGGTGCAAGCAGATTCTCTGGAACCCCTTCGGGCCAGATGTCTGCGCTTAACTCTGATACGAGGTCATTAAATTTCATTTAGGTTTGAATCGTTTAGAGGCTGTCGGCTTGTAATCTTCTGGCAAAGGTAAAGCCTGATTAGGGCTGGCAGGCTCATCGCTTTGCACAGTTGCATCCACCTCGATTGTTTGAGGACTGAATGTTGGGTCTTGCGCCAGACTGATTCCCCCAATTTCCTCGCGCACTTGAGGCTTTAAGGAGGTTGATGACCTGTTTTTTTTTAAATCCTCGTAGGTGGCTTTATCTATTTGCTCAAGCCCATAGGTTCCAAGCATGCCAATAAGTATTTCCTGTATCTCGGGATCGGTAACTTGGGCCACCCCTTCATTTTGAGCTATTATTTCTAACTCAAGGTATCCCCCATTTTTTAATGGTACAGGATTACGAGGATTATTCTTCTTCCAGTAGTGCGTTTTCGGCTTCGCCATAGCAGCCAGTAGTATAACAAAAAACGGGGAGGTCGTGACAACCTCCCCGCTGATGCTTATTCCTAGATAACAGTAGCAGTATTAGGAAATAGTATTAAGCGTTACCGTGTGCTGGCGTCTGGCTGTCGAAGTTCTCGATAATCAAGTTATCGGTAGGACACTCAACAATCGCCGTCCAAGTCTGGGAGTTAAGAGTAACCTCCTTCGTTGGGTTTTTCATCACGCAAGCGTAATCCTCGTTAACCTTGGCCAAGTTTTCCAACTCGCCAGTAGTGTGAACCACACGATTAGAATCAATCATGCCCGGGTAGATACCTCCACCCAAGTCAAGGATCATCAAGAATCGACCAGCAGAACCGTCAGAAGTGGCAGCAGTGCCACCAGACTTGTATGTGCGGTTGTCACCTAATGCGGCAACAGTGGCCATATCATCAAAGAACTCGTTCGTGATGATGTTCATCTGAACTCCAGCAGGGTGATGCAAGTTGTAAGATGTAGCGTAGAACCCACCAAACAAGTTACCCCCTTCCATATTGTAGTTCACGTTATCAAGACCTTCTGCCTTATAGTAGGCAATCATCGCCTTCATAATCTTGCGAGCCGTGGTCGAGTCGGTAAAGACATCAACGGAATCGGCTGGCTTGCCTTGATCCTTCCGAGAGCGAACCAACTCAAACAGCTTATCGAACAAGTCTGTTTCGAGGTTTAGCTGCCCTCCCTGCTTATCGGTCACGCGGCCCGTGTCCTGCAACTGGCGATAAATACCAGTAGCATTGGCTCGGTAACTGATGAACTTATTCTCCATGCCAGAAGTTAATCCACCAGCAGCATTGCCCGGGTTATGAGAGTTGATCTGCTCAAGCGTACTCTGATAACCAGCAAGCGTTTGACCATTAAGCGGTTGACCAAAGAAGAACTGGTTAACCCATTCTTTTTGGAACTGTAAACCCAACTGCTTGTTGCGTTCTGCCAACGGAACATCGCCAAACTTCTGGAAGTAGGCGTTACTCCTCATCATACGCTCCAACCACTCCTTGTAGAATTGATCCACGCAGAGGGAGTAACGTGAAGTCTGGAACCAAAACGGAACGTGCTTCAAAGTATTAAGTGCAGGGCGAGCCTCACACCATTTCTCAAAATCAGACACGTTGTTGGAACCAACGACAACTATGCCGCCTTTAGCCCTTGAAATCAAAAGCGACAAAGCGGTTTCGTTCACTGAACTGCCAACCTTAAAGTCAGCATCCCAGTCGCCAGCAACAGATGAACCAGTTGTGCCCAACTTGATCGAAGCGCCCCCACCGTAACCGCCAACAAATATACACTCGATGTCGATGTATTCAGCAGATGCGGTCGATGTTGTTGCACCAGAACCTGTCGTTCCGCCGATAGCTTGAATGACCTTAAACTCTAAGCGATATGCGCTACCAGTCGAAGTCTTTACGAAGTAGTGGAAGTGCATACCCGGGGCAAAATAACTAGCCGAGTTTGGCTGGTTGCCAGTTGCAGGAACCTTCACCTTAATGATGTTGTGGTTCTTTGCATCTGCGCCCAATCCAGAGGTAATCAACTGGTCATCTGCGTGAGCAGTGACAAGTGTGGTTCCACTGGTGGCATTCATGGTCTTGTATTCAAAGGTGTAAAGCCTTTCAACCTGCCAGTAGTTGTCTTTAATGACATCCTTCTGGGCAGCTAGAATAAAAGGATCAACCTCAAATCCAGAACCTTGAATCTTCTTGGAGTTGACTAAATTACCTACGCTTTTAGCGCTAGAAATCAACCAGTCATACATTCCATACTGACGAGCCCCACAAGTTGCCAACTCCATCTGGGTTGTTAACAAGTGGGTCATGTCCCGATAATTGCCACTCGACTTAAATATATCATCCAAGTCTGCGGGTGCAGCCAATCCTACATTGGATCGTGTGATTGTTCCGCAAGATGCGTAGGAGTTCCATACAGCAGTTTTTGCTGATGTTGGATTCCCCTGCGAGTCCTTCGCGGCAATCGTATCCTGATAGAGATTGGCTTGATTAGTCCCATGACCTGCATGAGCTCCATCATTCGTGTTCTGTGTTACAGCCATAATATTTTCCTCCCTAAAGAGTTAAAGGTTGGGATTGTATCATCCCCATAGAAACTTTTTCAAAGTTGGTAGATCACCGAGATTGTTCTTCCCGGGGTCACCAGTGCTTGTTGACGAAATAGCTTCTCCGCTTGTTGCTGGAGGCTGAGGTTTCGTGCGTTTTGCAGGGCTAATAATACCTCTCACTGAACCCGACTGGGAATTTTTTGTCCCAGAGGATTTTTTAGAAATATATTGTTCAAACCTTTCCCTTTCGGATTGTATGCGATTCTTCGCTTCTTGGCTTATTTGGCTCACATACATCGTCTTAATATGAGATGGCTCCAACCTCCAATGGTTTTGCCGCTGGGCATCACTCATCTTCGCGTACTGCTCAGTAGTAGCAAAGCGCTTCCCTTCGTGTATTTGATCCGATGGAGAGAGGGCTGCTATCTCCTTCTCCTTGCCCATAGCAAACTGAAGCAACTCCTTGTGCGTCTCGTTTGCTGCATTCAGTTTAAACTTCCTGCTTGGGTGGGACAGTTTCTCAAGCTCATAAAGCATGTTCTCGCTGCGAGATAATGTCTCATTGAGGACATGATGAGCGATTGGGTCAGCCTCTTCCAAAGCCTCGCCGCCATTCTCTTGAATCATTTTCAAGTAGGACTCATCAATGTTGCTGACAACCTCAGCAATAGAGTTGTTGGCCCCATCCTGTAGCTCGGTTTTCATGTTGGCTTCTGCCACCTCAGATCGAACTGAATCCAGTTCAGACATGTACTTCTGCTCCTGATCCTTTATCAGGCGCTTGGCCCTTGTCTCGATCCTCGCATCATCGAAATCCCTGTCATCAAACTCTGGCATGTTGGAGTTAACCCAGTCCTCATGCTCTGCATCGTTCGGGTTAAAGGTAAGACCGGGATTATCCTTGGCCCATGCCTCTTTGTAACCGCTCAGGGAACCTAGATACTTTTTGTACTTGTCCCTGATGCCTGCGTATTTGGGGTCTTTCTCCTCAAGTGAGGCAAATATCTCCAAGTCATCCTTGTTGAGTGCCTCTATCTCATCATAACTCGTGACTTGTTGTGGAGTATCCTTAGGGGAATTGGCAGCAGCTACCGATGAAGCTGTCTCCCTGATGATGTCCTTGATCTCGTTGGCCGTGATAGACTCATCCTTCCGTGGCCTGCCTCTCTTTCGCTTTGGCTTTTCCTCAGCCACTGGCTCCTCTTCGGCCTTTTCTTCAACAGGCTCGGGTTCAGGTTCAGGTTCCGCTGGCGGCTCCTCGCTGGGTTTCTTGTACCCAAGGCGCTCCATCAAACTAGAAGCGGCATCCTTGATTTCCTCCTTCGGTTCCTCGGGAGGAGTCTCCTCCTGTTGCTGCTCGGGTTCCTCCTGACTTGCCTGCTCCTGTACTTGATCAATAAGGGGCTTGCCTAAGTCTGCGGCGCTGACCATCTGCACTCCCGGGGGCGCTTGGATGTCAACCTGTTCCTGTACTGGGTCTGCTACTTCCATAGTATTTTCTCCGAAACTCCTATTTTGACTCTTTGAAATTCATAGTCTCCAGACTGAATCTTATCCAGCATATCAACAAACTTAACTAAGTCTTCAGCATCAGATGCCGCTGCCCTAGCATCTGCAATCTTACGCTCATCTTCGTTTGCTTGTATTAAAACGCGAGAAGCCTTCTCCTGTAGAGAAGCTATGTCTCCCAGTAGAAGGGATTTGAGGTCTGAACACTCCTTATGCCTCAACCAGTTCTGGATTTGGAGTACCTTCTGGGACTCCGCTGGGAGCTTGGTTAATGTTATCATACTGCGATTCAGCAGGTGGCTGTGGAGCCTGACTAATCAACTGAACCAGTTGTTCTATTGCGCTTGAGTTCTGTTGAGTGTTTTGGGCTATAGGCTCTAACGCCTGTCCAACCTCCTGCAATACGGAGCCTTTTATTTCCTCCGCTATGGCAGCCATTTGTTCGGCCTGCTGCTCTGGCCCTTGGTCTTCACTTATCTTTTGAAGTTTGAAATCTCTTGGCAACCCAAGCATCTGGCCGACTCGATTAATCACATCCAATATCTGATCAGTGCCAACGCTTTGCCTAATCTCTGGGTCGTTGGCCACTATCTGATAGAACTGAGTTAGTGCAGCAGCCATTGCATTGTCAGAAACCCGATCCAAGCTGTCGCGGTAAGAACCAATGCTTTCAAGAGCAAGTGCGCTCTTTTGTCCTCGTACCTTGACAGAGCCAGAACGATCCTCGTCTTTCTCTGTAACGGTGAATCCAAGGGCATGAAGGGAGTCAACCGTGTACTGGGAGTTAATATTTGCGTAAATTTCATCTTCACCGTAAGCCATAAGGCCGCGATAAAGTTGTTCCTTCCATGCGTTGATTGCGTCATCGACGCCAGTTGCCGTGAAAGCAAGCCTTGTGGATGTTGTTGAAGCAACGGTTCGGACTTCCTCAGCCGTCTGTTCGTGGCTTGCGACCTGAGCAACTTCCTGTGCGGATATGACGAGTAACCTCTCCAGCATGTCGATGACTTGTCGCATCGCCCCGACGATCCCATTGGTGTCGAGCGTGGAGAACCGAACTGAATTGAATGCCTCTCTAACATCAGACTGAGCGAATTTGTTCTGGCGCGAACTAAAGGGCATGAAGTTCAAACCCCTAAATATTTTCTCCCCCCAGTTTTGAAGCTGGTCGATCATCGACTTGGGAACCTGATCAGAGTCAACAAATGTAATGTTGGCTAGGTTTTGCTTAACTGACAACAGGTACTGGGATAGTAGATTCCCAATCTGATCTTGGAACGGAACAATCTCTAAACTTAGTGAGGCATTAATTGATCTTCCTTCGTGCGGGTCGTATGCGTAGTAAACAACCGGGCAATAAGGTAGTGGAGCGGCATAAAGAATAGTATCATCATTAGCCAAGCAAAAACGAAACCATACAGGATGATCATAATCACCAAGGCCATACTCAGATGGAATGATCTTTTCAAAGTATTCAGTAATGAGTACAGCTTTGTCATCGTCAGATTTATTGTAATATCTATCTATCTCCTCTTCCCTATCCAGCATCCCATAAGCATTTCTTGATGTCGGAAATTCCATTGTGCAAGGAGAGACGAGCTCAAGGTAGGTCTTGGCACTCGCAAGCATGTCAGTAGTCCTGCCGTACCTTATTTTCTCCACGTTCCAGAACTTTTCATTCCTGCGAATATCGCCGTAGCGCATGATCCTCCAATAGCCTGCAAACTCGCAGCCACTATCAGTGTTGAAAGTAGTTGTCCTATGCGCCTGATCGAAAAAGATTCTTGAAGGATGAGGCAGATGGTATCGCAGTCCCTCTCTCACATACTTCTCCTCCTCTGCTCCTACATCATTCCTAAGTATCTGCTTCTCCGAATGCCACTCCTCCTGCGGGAACATCATGCAGGAGCCGTAGTGCAGCATGTGAAAGATGCCCTGCTTCAAGGTTTCAGAATACCCATAGTTGTTCGCCATCGTCTGGATTCGATCCGTAATGATGTCACTGCGAAGTTTGTTGGTCGTTGTGTTCTGTGCCATCTCATACTTGAACAGAGGATATTGCCTTCTGTCGTTGTAGATTCTGGCCCAACGAATGGTCACATAAGCGCGAACTATTGGAACAAATACATTAAAGAAAATCGGCAGGTTGAGGTTGCGGGATGTTCCCTTGCTGTCAGTCACTTCATCTATCATGCCTGTCAGCCCCCAATCGCGAGCAGCTTCCTTTACAGTCTTCTCATCCAAGTCTTTGTTGATGAGTGAATAGGCAAGAGTAGAGCTCACCTGACGGAAAGGAGTTTCCCAAGCCAGATCAAGTGCGTGATATATTTTGTGGTTCTTAATGCACCACTGAAGCCCGTCATCTATCCTGTCTCGGATTCTGTCCAGCAGAGGCACGGCCTTGTCAGGGACAGAGTGATCATCACGATTGAACACGGACTTTAGTTTGTCCGTGTTTACTCCCCGACTATTTAGAACATTCAGATCAATCATATAATAACTGGACTGTTTTGAATCATGCGATTCTTGGCGTATTCTACCATAATCTTCCTGATCCTTGCCCTTGGCATCCTTCGCCAAATCTTCACATAGGCGTTTAGATCAGAATTTTTTAAAACTGCATCGTGGTATTCTACGCTCCTAAAGTTTCTGCCCTTCTTTGGCCTCAGGTTGTAAAAGCGCAGGGTCAAGTTGACCGTGCCGTCCTTGTTGTAGGTAACCTCAGGCTTCCGCTTCGGCATTACATGACCGCCTCAACGGCAGCGGGAGTTTCAGTTGGCGCAGCAGGGGCTTCCTCAACAACCTCTTCCTCTTCCCCATACTTCTCAACCGATTCTGGAGTAACCGTTCCAACAAGTTGGGTGGTCTTCTCTGTCACGTTTATATCCATCGTGATCGTGTGTGTTTCACCCGGGTCGCACTCAGCTAAAGCCTCAGCGAGAACAGGGTCTGTTAGGTCTATTGTGATCTCATTTGCCATAAATGCCTCCAATCCGTTAAATTAGCACGGATATGCCTCTTGATGCTAGTGGCGCATGGTATCCCTCGATCAGCCCAAAGCAGTTGGAAATATTTAACTGCTCCAAACGATACCTGCTTGTTTCTGGGCCGCGTTATTCCAGTAAGACAATCGGTGTCCTACATAGGCTGGTTCGCCATTGCTGGGAAACAAAAGGAGGGCGCGTCGGCGTCTTCTGTAAAACTATTCGCAACGCTAAATCTGGAGTCTGGTCTGACCTGACTGACCTGATTATCCCAGAATGGGAGGAGAATCTGGACGGATTTGAGATTACGGTTAAACCCAAAGTAGATGGGGTGACCAAGATGAACTACATGAAAGTCGCCAACATGCATGGAGGCGAAACAGAAATCCAACTCCACTCGCTAGACGTAGATCACGACATCGAGGAGAAGATCAAGGGAACCCGATTTAGCATGATATTTTTCTCAGAGCTATCGAACTTCAAAGACTCATGCGTGTTCTCGATCAGCAAGGGGCAGCTTCGTTTACCCGGGCTGGATTACCACAGACATCAGTGGATCGGGGATACCAACCCAGCAGAAGAAGGAACAACTAGCTGGATTTATAAGCTCTGGTACGAGGAGCCGTTCCAAGAGGATCACCCAGACCCTGAGTACGCCGAGCAGTTCCAGATCATTGAATCCATGATTCACGACAATCCTTACCTTTCTGACCACGACAGGAAGGATTTGATCGCCACATTCAGACCAGACCCTGAGTTATATGATCGTTATGTACTGGGCAAGTGGACAGCCAGTAGTACCGATTCCCATTTTGGAAAGGTGTTTAAGACGCCACTGCATGTGGTTGGCAACACAGACTCCCCCATAGAGGATGAATGGGAGGTGATATTGCCTTCCGATAACTGCACGGAATTAATTGGGGGCTGGGATTTAGGGGACAGAAACCACGCCTTTCACATCATGGAGAAGGTTCGCACGATGAATGGTGTTCGATGGGCGGTACTGGATGAGCTCGTTGTACTCCACGCAGATGTATCCCTTGAGGATTTTACAGGCGAAGCAATGGATCGGATCGAGCAGCTAGAGAGTCACATAGGAAGGCCAGTTAGGTGGACGCATTGGTCTGACATGTCTGCCATGAATCGCTTTAGGGCATCAGGAAACACATACGATCACAGGGTGGTAGCCGCTGCCAGCGATGGGAAAATCAACATGATTGGCGCACCAAAGTTTGCTGGATCAGTCAGGCAAAGGGTTAAGCTGATAAAGGATTTACTAATGCTCAACAGGTTGCATATTAGTGCTCACTGCCACCGAACGATTGATATGATGAAGTTTTTAAGGAAGGGGAAGAGTGTTGGGCAGTACGTTGTCAATGATGACAATAAGCACAGCTTTGACAGCCTGAGCTATGCCCTGATCGGGGAGATGTCAGCCGACCTAGAAATTTCCAACGATCCGAAAAGCGGAAGACTTTCGTTAACTTCCGTCCCAATCTGATCCTTGGAGATTTAAAAGGATTACGGTTTTTTGCCACTCTTCTTTTTCTTAGGAAAGCCTGCTTTCATGTTAGCGTAGGATTCCTTTGAAATAGTTGAGTTCTTCTTTGATCGGCTAGTTCCCGACTTCTTTCTTTTGTTTATGTTCTTATACAAACTCATCACCATTTAACCTTATGCGACCAATACCTCGCACTCATTTTATCAGGGCTTGAATCCTGAGCATTGTGGCGTGCGTAATAGGATTTTTTACGAGCTTTATCCTTAGCGCTAGTAGGGTTTTTCCCAGCGCCACTGACACCTTGCTGGCCAAATCTTATCGTTTTAATTTTGTCGCCATCTTTAGCAACAACAACGTGAGATTTAGTTTTGTGATTTGGTGTTCTTTTCGGCTTGTTGTATCCGCTTACGCCCGCTGCGGCGAGTCGTGGGTCTTTTTTCTTTGGCATTAGATACCTTTCTTTTAGCTGTTTTTTTCTTAACAGCTTTCTTCTTGGCTACTTTTTTCTTTCTAGCTGGTACTCCAGTTCCACTATCGTTTTTAGCGCTTGCCTTGTGAACTCGGGAGCGTGAAACGCTGCCCTTGGGAACTGCGGGTGCTGCATTAGTTCCTGACTGTTGTTGTGCTTCACCGCTGTCGTGCACCCCTGCCCTATGATACTTGTCAACAGCGCTATCAATAAGATTAAGTTTTTCCTCATACCGTTCTTGTGCCTTTAACTCTCGCTTATCATCTGCAAACCTCACAAAAAGCCGCCCCAGAATTGGGACGGCCTTTAGAATTGAAGCTATTAAGTTGAGAATCCCCATCTGGGTTCACTCCCCTGTTACCGCTTTTTCGGTCTTCTTGATTCCGTGCCTAAGGAACAGGGCCAATAGACTGGTGATGACCACGTTAGCGGCAGCACCAAGCTCAAGCTCCCCAGTGAAATACCCGGCAATCCCGGCCAGCGCACCAGTAATGGCTGTCCAAGTGGTTTTTGAGCGTAGCATTACTTCTTCACCTCCTTGGTCACTGTCTTCTCCACGGCCCCAATCTTAACCTTAGTGACAG
>Ga0098074_1000279_pt1 | contig 39487 bp, 29 predicted proteins | sample 32_taG_FD_75064 | JGI IMG/M metagenome (GOLD analysis project Ga0098074, IMG submission 75064) | Marine viral communities from the Gulf of Mexico - 32_GoM_OMZ_CsCl metaG | ecosystem: Environmental > Aquatic > Marine > Oceanic | place: Atlantic Ocean: Gulf of Mexico | collected 2015-07-12 | reverse complement strand
ATGGGTATGATTTAGAGTTGCGCAACGATGCTGTTTTATTGGTTGATTTTGCATTGGAGAAAGGTCAATCGAATGAAGGTTACCACATTATTCAATCTCAAAACAAAGAGTTTTTTGCCGTTTTCTGGTTGATTGCTGGGAAAAAGAAGGATAGTGATATTTACGGATATTCTGTTTTCAATAGTCAATTAGAGAAAATCAGCGATGGTGAATATGAATTGCCGTTTCAGTCGCAATATTCGAAGATATTAACTCATTTCTTGACCAACACAGGTGATTATTTTTTAACTGTAAAAGAATACAAAGAGCCAGATCAAAAGAAACTTTTTGGAAACACCTTGGAATACAAAGCAATGCACATTTACCAAGTCGTTCCGGATGGTTTGGAAGATTACATTGTACAATTACAAGGTCGACGCATTGAAACAATTTCTATTGATGCAGATGAAACCAACCAGTTTTTGATTACAGGAGTTTACGGTGAAGCAAATGTTGATGGTGTAAAGGGATTGTTTTATTTGAAATTGGATTATAAAAATCAACAAGTGACTGCTGAGAGTTACATAGAATTTCACAAGGATTTCATCGTGGAAGATTGGTCGCAAAAAGACATTGAACGTGCGGAAAGAAGAGAGGAAAGAGGCAAAGGAGCTCCAAGTTTGTACGACTATACGATTCGAAATGTTCATATATTACCAGATGGAAGTTTGGTAGGTTCATTGGAGCAAAATTATGTTTTGATGCGCACCTATTCAGATACGAGAGGTGTCATGACAACTACGTATACGTATTATTACAACGATATCATTGCATTCAAAATTGGCGCGAATGATCAATTTGAATGGATTCAGAAAATTCGAAAGAACCAGATTTCTACTAACGATGGCGGTCCATATAGTTCCTATGCCAGTTACATTGATGGGAATACCATGAAGTTTATATTCAATGACAGTCGTTCCAATTACGACGAACAAGGAAACTACATTGCTGAAAGCGAATTTTTGACGCGATTTACAAAACGAGATAATGTTGTAGCTAAAGCGGAAGTAAATTTGGTTGATGGTAGCTTCACGCGCAACTCAATGTTTACGCGAAAAGAAGTTGGAACTTTAGCCATTCCAAAGATGTTTGTTACAGATTATTCAAGTGGAGAAATGCTTCTGTATACTACATTCAGAAGCAAAGAAAGATACGGTTTATTGAAATTCAATAAATAGTTGACTACTTCAATTCATTGATTAATTCTGAAAGTTCTTCTTGCGTGTAGGAATGTTTTGAAATCCCTTTTTCTTTGAGAAGTTTATCAATTGCTGCGCTGTCTTTTTGATAATTTGTACAAGCATTGCACATCATTAAATGAAATTTCACAGACATTTTGCGAAACAATGAGGTTTTTTCAAACTTCATTCGTTCCAATTCCATTGTGGCTTCAATGCATTTCAACATATTAGTCATTTAATTTTTGTTCCAAACATTCTCTCAGTACCAATTTTGCGCGATGGAGGATGACCCACATATTTGACGGAGTTACATCAAAATTCTTACTGATAAACTCGGTCTTTTCTTCTTTCAAATATTTTGAAGTGAGAATGCCGCTCCATTTCATTGGCAATTTATCAATGCATTCTTGCAAAGCATTTTGACGTTCCTGGCGATCCATTTTGAGTTCAAAATCTGGAATTTTACCTTGTGGTTGCTTCGAGTCGATCCAATGCGAATTTTCTGACTCCCCTTTAAAGAAATGAGAAATAGGGTCAGTGAACCGAGTTTCTGCTTTTCTCCAATGATCAATTATTTTGCGATTTAGGATACTTGTTAACCAAGTTCTCAATGCACTTTCACCTTTGAAACCGTCTAAGTTTTGAATGGCTGAAACAAATGTATCCTGCACTAAATCCTTTGCCAATTCACGATCTGACAATTTGGTCATAGCAAATGCTAATAGATAGTCCGCATTGCCAGTAATCATTTTTGTAGTATCGAGGGATTCTTTCATTGTTTATTCACACCAATCATCAACAGGATTATTCCGTTGGAGCGTTTCTAGGTTTGATTTTTCGAACGATTGCTAAAAGTATCAGTAGGCTCGCAACAAATGCAAAAACTCTTCCAATACCATCTCCTTGTAGAGAATAGAACGTTGATGTAGTATTTAACTTAATTGTTTCGCGCAATGCTGTTTCTGTCCACCAAGTTGATTGTTGGAGCACATCACCTCGTTGATTGATAAAACAACTTGTACCCGTGTTTGCTGAACGTGCTACACATCTTCTGTTTTCAATGGCTCTTAAACGAGCAAAACTCATATGTTGCTTGTATCCAGGTGTATCGTCCCACCATCCGTCATTTGTGATAATGCATATAACTTCAGCCCCTTTTCTACATTGTTCGGCAACGAATTCACCATAAACGGATTCATAACAAATGACTGGAGCGAAAGTGAATTTTTGACCATTAAAATTGGTTGGTTCTTTTTCGATTCCTAACGTTCCTGTTCCTGTTCCACCAAGATTCAGTGATAATTCTTCCATTGCTGGAAACCAATTGGAGAAAGGAACAATTTCTGCTGCCAATACCAATTTTGATTTGTGCAAGAATTTTGATGGTTTGTCTTTTTGCATAAAGACTGAAGTATTGTAGTATTCGATGAATCCTTCTCCATCGTTGTAAGGATTTGGTTTGGTCGCCCTTGATCGCTTTCTATCAAAATAGCGCAATGTTGATGCGCCAATTAAAAGGTCTGCATGTTGCCAGCTATTGATGGCTGAGTCGAGCACTTCAAACGGAGGAATTTCTTCGTAAATGGCCTCGTTGAACGGAAACGGAATCGCTGTTTCTGGTGCCAAAACGAGCTGCGTTTTAGTGGTGATTTTCTCCTTAGCTAATTCCGTGATTTTATTCAATTGTTGAATGGGTTCCATTCCCCCAAACTTATCGTTGTAGGGATCAATATTTGGTTGTGTGACAATGATCTCGGTCGACCTGCCATTTTCTTCATAATTCGAATAGGTAATCAACGAAGCAACTAAAGGCACAACTACAATGAGTGAAGTGATGATGAAGAGTGGAGTTTGAATGTTCCATGATTCCCTTTTGATGTATTTATTCTCAATGATTCGAAACACGAACAAATTGACTAACAATATCCAAAATGTACCGCCTAATGCTCCAGTATAAGAGTACCACTGAACCCAAGCTGGATGAATGGAAAAAGTATTTCCAAATGTTAACCACGGCCAAGAAAGTTCCCAGTGATAATGAGCATATTCAAATCCAATCCATATTAAGAGAAAACCAATATATCCTTCCTTACGACCAATGTGTTTTTTACAAAAATGGAATAATTGAAAAGCAATTGCCATTAAAAATGAATTGAAAACAAAAGCCATTACAGCACCCACTTCATCGGCATTCCAAATCCACCATGTTGTTCCAAAGTTGTAGATAAAAAAAGTGAGATAAGCATGTGTGAAAACTTTTCGAGATCGGTAATGCGAGGTAGAAATGGAATGTTCAACAAGTAATAATGGTACCCAAGCAATAAATACAAGAGGAGTTAAACTTCCAGTAAATGGGAAAGAAATTACCATGAGTAAGCCGGAAAGGATACTCAATAAATAGCGTTGTTTTTTTGAAAGGTGCTTCACTTAACAAAAGTAACTTTTATGCTTGGAAATTCACTCTACTTCCAACTCTTTCTTTAAATTCTTTAAGCCTTCTTCTAAATCTGGCCCCATTTCATTGTCCATGTTATAAAAGAGTCCCATGATGTTAAATGGATATGGGGTAGTTCCTTTAATCCCCCAATTGACAGTTGCTCCGTTTTCGGCACGTTGGACATCGAAATATGCCGTACTGGTTGATTCAAATGGTTCTTTGAATCGAAGTGCTGTTTCAATGCGATTTGGATAATGTAATGAGGTGATTTCTTGTTCTCCTTTTCCCACATTTTCGTTCTGACTGCTCCAAGCTGAAATAAACCCTACTGTTCCATCTTGTCCCTTATACGATTGCTTCATAGCAGGATCCATTTGTTGCCAAACACTCCATTCGTTTTGATTCTTTAGATGTTTCAGATAATAAAAAACTTCTTCTTGTTGTTTGCCTTGGATGTTGATTGATCGTTCCACTTTGAAATCTTGATCTACAAATAAAGCAATGATTAATGCAAGTGCAATTATGCTAATTAGAACAAATAGCAATTTACTGAGTAGTTTCATGTAGTTTCATTTTGGTTAAAACAATATACTCTTTTATTTAGCTAAAGATTTGATATTTCGACGGTTTGCCATTTTTTGTAGACAAAAAAAAGGCCGAACTTTCCGTCCGACCTTTTTTATAGTGTTGTTTACCTTACTTGGTAATACTTTTTTTATTCAAAAACAACTGTCATTTCAACACGTCTGTTTTTCTGACGACCTTCTGGAGTATCGTTTGTAGCGATTGGCATTGTTTCACCGAAGTAAAGTGCATTCAATCGTTTCGCATCAACTCCTTGAGAAATTAAGAAGTTTTTCACTGCTTCAGCACGTTTCTTAGAAAGTACTAAGTTGTTTTGATCGTTACCTACATTATCTGTGTGACCAGAGATTTGTAGTTTCCAATCTGTTTTCTTAACAAGTACTTCTGCTAATTCTGTCAGTGATGGAATAGAAGCTTGCTTGATTACATCTTTACCAGTTTCAAACTCTAAGTTGTCGAATGCAGTTTTCAAGATTTCTTGTTCTGCTTGTTCAATTACTGGGCATCCTTCGTTTTCTACTGGACCTGGAGTGTTTGGACACTTATCGTCTTTGTCTAATACACCATCGTTGTCAGTATCTTGGTAAGGACAACCGTCGTTTTTGATCGGACCAGCTAAATAAGGACATTTATCATCTTTGTCTAAGATTCCGTCACCATCAGTATCTGGCCAAGGACATCCTTTGTTTTCTTTTGGACCAGGAACTGTTGGACAGTCATCCAAGAAGTCGAATAATCCATCTCCATCAGTATCTGGACAACCGTTGTTTTCAACAGGACCTGCAGCATCTGGACAAGCATCATCGCTGTCTTTGATTCCATCGCCGTCAGTATCAGGACAACCATTGAAAATGTGTAATCCTGCAACTTCAGGACAGTCATCTTTTGGATCTGGAATACTATCGTTATCTGTATCAGGACATCCTTTGAATACTCTTAAACCAGCAATTTCAGGACAATCATCATCTTTATCTGGAATGCTGTCACCATCAGTGTCAGGACAACCTTTGAATTCAGCCAATCCTGGAGTGTTAGGACAATCATCTTCAATATCTTGGATTCCGTCTCCATCTGTATCAGGACATCCTTTGAACGCCCAAACACCTGGTACATCCACACATGCATCTTTTTTGTTCGATACTAAATCGTTATCGTCATCTTGTGGGTGCATGTATAAAATTGGCAATCTCAAACCTGCATAAATTTCAGCACCATTAACTTTTCCAGTTGCGAAAAGAGTTTTGAAATCTGTTACTCCAATAGTAATTGGACCTAAACGTGATGCTAAACCAGCTTTGAATCCAGAGTATTTATTGAAAGATACAGGAACTCCTAAACCAAACCACGCATAGTCAAAACTTGGAGTCAATGAGAATTGATTTGCAACTCTCACACGGTGTGCTTTTTTATTGCTCTGTAAACTTACAATTCCAGTTGCGTTCACATAGAACCATTTCCAAATATGGTAATCTGCTTGAAGGCTGAAAGCCGTAGGAAGATTCATATAGTAAGATTGACCAGTTCCCTCGCTTGCAGTCCATTCTGGATTGTTCACTGTTAAACTGTCGATGATATTATTGAATCCTTCAATTGACTCAGCATCGTCAAAAACAGTTAAATCAAACGGATTGGTTGATTTGACAGAGAAGTCTCTACTGTTGTTTCCTTTCACAAACTTCATTCGACCAATGTCTAATACAGAAGCACCAACACGAAATTTGTATTTTTCTTGATCTCTTCTCCAAAGGTTGGTTTCACCATCCATGTCGTATTTGTATTCTTTCCAATTTGGTCTCCACTCGTATACAAATCCGATATCCGCACCAACACTGAAACGAGAAGCAGATTTAAATAGGTTTTCACCATTTGCCAAATCCTCTAAATTATCAGAATGACCATATGAAAAATCACCTGATAAGTTAAAAGAAGTGTCTTCGTTTTTCAAGTTATATGAAAAGTTATCTGTGTACATATAACCAGAAGATGTTCCAAGTAAACCCTTTAATTTCCCACCAATTTTCATGAAGTGTTCACCATCATCTTTTAACACTTGAGAATAGATAATTCCATATTCTTGCCATGTTAAGTGATTAATTGTCGCCAATTTTTCATTGAATGTTTGATTCCATAAAGTGGAATAATCCAATCCGTTTTCAGCAAGAATTGCCAACTTTGGATCAATATTGTCAATGTTTGTAATCGATCTCATTTTCGCTGCAAATCCAACTGCAATTTTTGGATTGATGTGAAAAGCAAAGTTCAATAAGTCAATTTGCGTATTCTGGTACGCACCAACCGTTTTTGTCGAGCTTTCATCGTAATTACGAATAACATAGCGATCAGCAAAAGTTGAATCAGGCTTTATCCAAGCAGTATCACTTCTAAATGATTTTACCCACCAAGCCGGCATGTCTTTCGTGTCAAAATATCCTGCATTTTGATACAGATTAAAATTAAAGCTTGCAAGGTTAATGTCTACTTTAAATCTTCCGTCAACAAAACTTGCTGGTTGAATGTCTGTTCCCATTACACCTGCATAATTACTAGAATGAACACCTAGGTAATTTTGCGAAAATGTAAAAGAGGAAAGAAAAAACGCCGCGGCAAGCGACAATTTTGTAGTTAATTTCATCTTGTAGTTTTTAGTTTTCTTTGTACTCAACAACCATCTTGTCAACAATTGTGAAGAGTGAAAATCCTTTCGAGTTGTTGTGTGTAAATCCAACTTTATGACTTCCTTCCCACGATTTTTGTTTCCATTTCTGACCGTTGGTAGCATACAAATATACATTATTCTCTAAACCATCAATCACTGAGAGCATTAAATTTCCATTCGCCAGTTCATGTAATTGAATATCGTCGATTTCATTAAAGCCAATTCTTATTGTTGACCATTCAATTCCTTTTGCATTGAATAATCGAACTGTATTTTTACTTTTTACGATAATCGTTGGGTTGTTGGATTGTTGATAAACTTGAACAATCTTCCCTTCCATAGTTGTTTCAACACTCGACTTCGTTCCCTTTTGATTGTAGGTTATAAGCTTGTTTTGATCCATTCCAACTAAATAGATTTCATTTGGAAGAACAGCAAAATGAGTTGTGTGTGGCGCATCAAATGTTCGAAGTGATTTTCCACTATTAAGATTAATCATATCGAATTGATTTCCAGCATAAACTCCCAAGAATGGTTGATTAGCACTTACCCAAACAATTGGCTTAAGTTCGATTGCCTTCAATTTAGAGTGAATTACTGTGATTTCTCCTCCTTTTGTATCAAATTGAATGAGTTTGCCGTTTTCAACCGGAACAATAAAATAACCAGAGCCTTTCCAGCGATAGAAGCTTGTAGCTTGATTGCAACTGTTTTCATTTAAACGAATTGGGAATCCATTCACTTCATTTCCATTTACGTCTAATAAATGGATTTCTTTTTCCGTGCTGATAAGCAATTGCTTTTTATCATTAGCAAACAAGTCAATTAGTTCAGGTTCACCAATGATTGTTGCATTTAAAGATTTGTTCCATTTTTTCGTTCCGTTTTCAAACAATTGGATGGAATTAGACTTTGTTGCAACGTAAACATTGTTCTCATGAGCCGAATAAAATCCTTCTATTGCTTCACCAACATCCAAAGAAATGGTTTTTTGTACAGATGATTCTGATGAGACAAGCACTGTTGAGTTTGAAATGGTGGAAGTCAACAAAGTGTTTTTATACACAGAACTTGATTGTTTGATTGTTCCATCGGCAATTCTGTAATTGACCTTTTTTGGCAACAATGAATAAATGGAATATACTTTATCTGGAGAATGTGCAATGGTGTTTCCAAGCTTATAATCGCTCACAATTTTCTCACATGTTGATTTATCGGATGAAAGAACAACATAGTCATCCATCAAATACATATAAAAACCGTTCACAGTGTTTAACAATCCAATTGTTGGGTGTGAATCGAAAAATGCGTTTTCATAGTTCTGCGGTTCTTCTTGGATGTTTTCATACATGACATTCAGTGGATTTTGCCCTTCTAAATAGTCTGTAATCAATGCTTCCTTTCCGTCTAGTTTAATTTTGACCAAACCATTTTTCACCCAATCATTGATAGGACTTTGCACAAAATTGGAATCATTGGTACGCAGATAGTCTATTTCATAGAACTCATAACTGGAAATTCGTGAAGAAATAATCGAACTAAATAATTTGGCATCGTCTATTTTTTTTCCAACTATTTGGTCTTTGGTTCTCAATTTATAATCAATCACTCCAGATTCTTTTAAATAGATATCTGTAACCGAGTAATTGGTGGTTGAAATCGAAATTGTTGAACCGTTACTGTTTTTATCGAATACAAATTCAGAATAAACTGGATTGAATGGTTCAAAATTTTGCTCACTTAGATAACAGTGGTTTTTGTAGTAATGCGCGGAGTAGTTTTTCCAGTTAAATCCGCTGGATGTCACTTCTGATAATTCAGTACTATTCTGAAATAACTTTTTGATCGATGCTTCTGTTAATATTTCTTTGGTTTCAATTAGAACATGGTTGCGTTTTGTGCTAACAATAATTGTAGATTGAACTTCATTGTTCAATTGTTCAATTAAACCGTAATTATTTTCGGTCGTTGGAATTAATTGGAGCAATGCTTCTTTATCAGCACTGTTGTTGATAATCAAAATTGCATCGTCATCAGGTCCAAATAAATAAGTTGGATTGAATTTATTTTCTTGACTCAACATTTCATAGCTTGAATAGGCAATCCATACCAAGCTGATGAGTCCAACGACAAATAATAAAGATCTTGCGAACATATACCAAAGTTAACTTCTTTCATGCTTGACAATTAAAATGAAAGCAATAGAAATCAACAGTGTAATGTTTAATCAAACAGACTTAATTGATCCGCTGGTAAAAGAGTGAAGCTTTTACGGTGGTAATTGCATTCACCGTTCTCCAAAATTGCCCTTCGATGTTCTTTTGTAGGATAACCTTTGTTCTTTTTCCAATTGTAGATTGGATGCTTCAAATGCAATTCTTCCATGATTTCATCTCGGTATGTTTTGGCCAATACCGATGCAGCAGCAATACTGAGGAATTTCCCATCTCCTTTTATGATACAGGTATGCGGAATTGTTGAATAGGCATTGAATCGATTGCCATCAATTAGCAAATGTTCGGGAACGAAATTTAGTTGATCCACTGCGCGATGCATTGCTAAAAAACTAGCGTTTAATATGTTGATTGTGTCTATTTCTTTTTCGTCAACTATACCCACTGCCCAAGCAATTGCTTCTTGTTCAATGATTGGACGTAATTTTTTTCGTTGAGATTCGCTTAGTTTCTTAGAATCATTGAGCAAATCATGTTTAAAGTCTTTCGGTAAAATTACTGCAGCAGCGACAACTGGTCCTGCTAAGCAACCTCTACCAGCTTCATCACAACCGGCTTCGACTAATTTATTATTTAAATAGGATTCGAGCATCATAGATATCCACTACAAAAATGGCAATTATTCGAGAATAATTGTAACTTGGTACAACTTTTGAATGGATAAAGACGTCTTACTATTAAAATTGAATAATATGAAAACGATTGTAACAGCATTGGCATTTTTTATTTCGTTGAGTTTTTCTTTCGCTCAGCAAACTGCAACGGTGAAGAGTGCAGACAATTTGACTTCAATTAAGAATTCTGGTTCAGGTGAAATTATTTTACCAGGAAATTTATCAGCAGAAGATGTTAAATCAAAAGCAAAATATTACACGAAATACTTTGTTGTAGATTATAATCAAGATACACATGTTGCATTGATTAAGATGGTTGAAAATGATGCACAATCACGTAATATCATCGTGAGATTTTTAGCGGCATGTGATGTGAAAGATGTTAATGTAGGAGGAAAGATTGTGAGCAGAGATAATCTGTTTGAAACTTACCTTAAATAGAAGGGATTAAATGTAAGATAGCAGGTAGAAAATTTAACTACCTGCTTTTTTTATGAAATATAAATTATTTTTGATAAAAATTGAAAAATGAAAATGAGAAAAATTGCATTGGTTGGATTCGTAGCTTTAGCGTTAGTGTCATGTAACGAGACAGCAGAAAAAGAAATTGAAATAGAAGAAGTAGAAGTTGGTGAAAGTTTTGGTCCGACTGAGGTTGACATTGAGAAAGCAATGTCGGTTGAGGAAATGTTGGCCGATTTTTCTACTAAAACGAAAGAGACAGAATATACTTTTGAAGGAAAAATTACTGAAGTATGTTCTAAAGCTGGTTGTTGGATCAATGTCGATAAAGGGAATGGTGAAACATTCATGGTTCGATTCAAAGATCACTTCACAATTCCAACGGATACCAAATTAAATTCAAATGCTTATTTGCATGGAATTGCTTATTGGGATACAGTTTCAGTAGAGATGTTACAACATTTTGCTGAAGATGCAGGGAAATCTGAAGAAGAAATAAGTAAAATTACTGAAGCGAAATATGAACTTGGTTTTGAAGCTGATGGAATAACATTAAAGAAATAACACCAGCTACTACACTGGATATGAAGAAAAAGCCTCATGAATTTATTTCATGAGGCTTTTTTTATGAATGAATAGTTGAATGTTTTTACAAATTGTATTCGTTCGAACTAATTAGCGTTTGAGCAATCAGTTGTCGCGCTTCTTTTGGATTGAAATCTCCCGTTTTTGTAAAACGTTTCAGTCCCATCATCATCATTTTTAATTCATCACCTTCAGCAAATGAATTCAAAGCATCTTTTCCTGCTTTATTGATTTTGTCAGCGGCATCATAAAAGAATGTTTTAGCAATTGCAATCTGAACTTTTGCAGCTTCTTCTCCTTTCGATGCAATCAATTTTTCAACACGCAGCAAAACGGATTCAGCTTGATAAGTGATGATGGCCATATCGGCGATGTTCATGATCACTTCTTGTTCTTTGGACAAGGTTTGCATTAATTTTTGAACAGCAGATCCTGCGACCATTAAAATGGCTTTTTTAAACCCTTCCAATTCTTTGAAATGAACTCCTAGTTGTCCATCTGGAGTATCACCCATTTCAGGAATACTCATCAATTCATTTGCAACCGCCATTGCTGGACCCATCAAATCTAATTCGCCTTTCATAGCGCGTCTTAGCACCATATCGATAATAAGCATGCGATTGATTTCATTCGTTCCTTCAAAAATACGGTTGATACGAGCATCACGATAAGCGCGTTCCACACTTGATTCGGCAGAGTAACCCATTCCACCAAAAATCTGTACAGCTTCATCAACAACATAGTCTAAACATTCTGAACCTGCCACTTTCAAAATGGCACATTCTGGAGCAAACAATTCGATTCCTTTCAATGTTGCGGCACCCTTGTCCATTCCTTCTGAAATGAAGCCGGCAATTGCGTCGTCAATGTTTTGTCCAGCTCTGTATGTTGCCGATTCCACAGCGTAAGCACGAATGACTTGTTCTGCTAATTTGTAGCGAACGGCTCCGTATTTTGAGATTGATCTTCCAAACTGTTCACGCTCATTAGCATATTTTACCGACTCTGAAATGGTTTCTTTTGCACCTCCTAGTACACCTGCAGCAAGCTTAATTCTACCAATGTTTAATATGTTCAGAGCGATTTTAAATCCATTTTCTCTTTCAGAAAGCATATTGCCAACCGGCACTTTTACGTTATTGAAAAATACTTGTCGCGTTGATGATCCTTTGATTCCCATTTTCTTCTCTTCCGGATTCAATGAAATTCCTTCTGAATCTGCTTCGACTAAAAAAGCAGTTAGTTTTTCATCATTATCAATTTTTGCGAAAACAGTGAACAAGTTGGCGAATCCACCATTGGTAATCCACATTTTTTGTCCGTTGAGAATATAGTGCTTTCCATCTTCGGATAAAACTGCTTTTGTTTTCCCTGAATTTGCATCTGATCCAGAGCTTGGTTCAGTCAAGCAGTAAGCAGCTTTCCATTCTCCGGATGCTAATTTTGGAATGTATTTCGTTTTTTGTTCGTCGTTACCATAGTATAACAATGGTAAAGTACCAATTCCTGTATGTGCGCCATACGCTACGGAGAACGAATGACCTTTTCCTAAATATTCTGTCGCTAGTAATGATGTTTTAAAATCAAGTCCCATTCCACCTAATTCCTCAGGAATGGAAATGCTTAGCAATCCAAGCTCACCTGCTTTTTCCATGATAGATGGCATTAAACCTTCTTCCATCTTGTCAATTCGCTCCAAATTGGGTTGAACTTCTTGAGCAATAAAATCATTGCACATTGCGGCAATCATTTTTTGTTCTTCAGTCCATTCTTCAGGTGTGAATATTTCGTTTGATTGTGTGTTGCGGATGATGAATTCTCCGCCTTTTATAGATTTATTTTCAGACATGCGATTAATGTTATATTTAAGTTTGATAAATATAACAATTATTTATTTTATTATGTACGCATAAGGAAAAAAGATTTTATTTGGTGTAAAATTGTTTATCGAGATAATGCAATTTTCAATTTTTGTCCTTTGACTTTTAGTCCTTTAGTTGCTTGGATGACATCATAAACAACCCCAGTTTTTACAGCGACATAAGATGAGAAATCCAACACTGAGATTACGCCAACATCGGATTTATCGATTCCCCCTTGTTGACAAATGAATCCCAATAGGTCAATTTTGTTGATTTTATTTTTCTTGCCACCACTGAAATAAATGGTTGTCCACTCACTTTGCATGTAATCTAAACGCGTGTTTACCTTGAATGGTTTTGCTTGAGGCAATTCAAACTTAGGATAATCTTCGTAGAAGAAATAAACATTTCCGTTGGCCATCATTCTTGCTGTTCTACCATTGCGATGGATGAAAGCATCTTCCTTGTCGGGCAACATAAAATGTACAATGTGTTTAACTTCTGGGATGTCTAGTCCGCGTGAACCGAGATCTGTACACACCAAAACGGGACAGCTATAGTTTCTAAATTTGATCAATGCTCGTTCACGTTCATCTTGTTCTAAACCTCCATGGTATGCAGTGATAGACATGTCATTGTCTTCAAAATAACTTGCAATTCCTTCAACATCTTCTCTGAAATTGCAAAAGATGATCGTTGGTTCATGATTGAATCCTGATATGAGGTATTTGAGTGTGTTTAATTTGTGTTCTTTGGTTTCTAATGAAAAAAATTGAATGTCTGGTTGTAAATCTTCTTCAATGATTTGATCAATGTAAACCGGATTTTCTAGCGTAATGAATTCTGGAAATTCATCAATACGTGTTGCAGAACCATAAATTGAATGGTGTAAATACTTTGGTTGACGATAGATGTGTTCAATTTCAACTTGAAATCCGAGCTCCAAACATTTGTCAAATTCATCGACAATGAAGTAGCTAGTTTGTTTCAATGATAAATTCTTTCTATTTATATGATCTGAAATTCTTCCAGGTGTTCCTACTACTATTGTTGGATTTGCAAGTAAATTGTTGATCTCCGTTTTGATGGAATGTCCACCATAACAGGCAGTAATCGAGAATTCAGTTTTTAGTGATTTGAAAACAGTTTCAATTTGCAGTGCTAACTCACGAGTAGGTGAGAGGATTATTGCTTGATTTCCATTGTCAGAATCATTGTTGCGCAACAATTCAATGAGTGGCAATAAGAATGCTAATGTTTTACCTGACCCTGTAGGTGCATATAAAATCATCTCCGAATGCAATGCATAGTTTTCCAATGATTCTTTTTGGATGGGAGTTAATTGATTGATCCCAAGAGGTTGTAATAATTGCTGCACTGAATTTTTCATGCTCAAAGGTAGGAATAATAGCGATTGAGTGGTGAAAAGAGTTTGAGTGTTATTACTGATTGTGAAGTCCAGTTAAGAGCGAAGTAATTGAGTTTTTTGATGTTGTGCTTCGGAGAATGAGATGTGGTGTGGTGAAAGAAGGAGGGAGTTTATGGGTTTTTATGGGGTATATTTCTGATAGTCAATACGTTCGCAATATTGCGAATTCCCGAATTGGGAAATAGCCAAATTTCCGAAGAGGAGAAGTTGCAAATTTTCGAATTCCGAAATTCGAAAATTTGCACTCCATGTTGATACTACCTAAGAATTCTGATGATTCAACCATCCCTAAATAAATACCTATTGCATCCTAACATACACTTTTACTCAGCCGTACTCATGACCCAATAATAACCATACGGACTATTCGGAATGTAGCAGATACCAATTCCAACATATCTGCTGTCTGGATTGAATAAATTTTGATGATGTGATTTGCTGTTGTACCACTGAATATAGGTCATGTCAACACTTTCATGTCCTGCAGCAATATTTTCTGAGTTGACATGTGTTGCGGTATAAAATTTTCTTATGCGGTCGAAAGTAGCTCCAACTTCGACGAGTTCATCGTTGATCCTATCGCAGCTTTTATGATCGAAATAGGCTTGTGTACCTAAATCATAAGCATGGTAGCGACTTGCTTTTGCCAAATCCTCATTCCAAGTCAGTGGAGGAAGACCTTTTGAAACGCGTTCTTTGTTGATGCGATCTAACATTTTTCGCTCATTTTCTGGATTTGCTGATGCCACGATTTCCATTCCAGTTGGCATGCCATAAAACTGATTTTCCAATTTCACAAACTCTGGTTTTGAAGCAGTAATCGTTGGGGTTGATGTGATTTCAACTTCCTGGATGATTGGAGTTGCTTTCAGTTCTTCCAGACTTTCAATTTTACGGATGTTCGCAATCAATTCTTGACTTAAATCTTCTTGGTGATTTTTGTCGAGCGCTGTGATTAATCGAGTTGTTTTGTCTTGAATTTCTTCGAGTTTATCTGTCCAAAGTACTTTTTCTTTCAGTTCAATCGTCCCGATTTTATCAAACTTTCTTGCGTAATTAATGGCTCTTCTAAGTTGTAAATACTTTCCGCGGAGTGTGTGTGATTGATCCACTTTATCAAAATAAATGCTTGACGCGAAAAAGTAGGATGCTCCTTCAGACGGTTTTTTATCCATGTATTTCTTCGACTTTTCCAAGCACAATGTTGGATTTGAGAGGTAGAGCTTGTTTAATTTTTTATAGATTCTTTCGTTTGCATTCGCAGAGATTGCAACTACTAAAAAGACGATTGTTACACCTATAATTCGCATAATGTTGGGTTTTGGAGATACTTACTATAACTTATGTTTGCATAATATATTGTGTTAGTTGAATGATTATTATTAGACACTTAGTTTTGTTACTCATAAGTAACTTACTTGTAAGAAATAAATTGAATTCATATATTTGTTACTACTTGGTAACTTACCAATTGGAAAGTTGATAATCTAATTTGAAAGAGATGACTGACGAACAACAAGGAATGAACGAGAATGCACCATTTATTTATGGAAAGACAGTGAGTAATGTTGCATTTACCAATCGAGAAGATGTACAGGAAAAATTGCTGCTGAATCTAACGCAAGGAATAAATACGATGTTGATTTCTCCTCGACGTTGGGGAAAATCTTCGTTAGTTGAACACGCAATGTTGACTGTGAAAAAAAGTCATCCAACTACGAAAGTTGTATTGCTTGACTTGTTTACAACATCCAATCAACAAGAATTTTTAGAATTGTTTGCTCGAGAAGTAATTAAAGCTTCATCAACGAAATGGGAAGATTGGATGCAAACTGGAAAGTCATTTTTCAAGCAAATCATACCTAAGTTGAGTATTGGTATGAACCCTTCTGCCGATTTTGAAGTTCAATTTGATTGGAAAGAATTGCAAAAGTATCCTGATGAGGTATTATCGCTACCAGAACGCATTGCACAGGAGAAAAATTGTCGTTTTATTGTTTGCATTGATGAATTCCAAAATTTGGTTGAATACGAGCAATTCGAATCCTTGGAAAAGAAAATGCGCGCCATTTGGCAAAAGCAGAAGTCAACAAGTTATTGCTTGTATGGTAGTAAACGACATATGATGACAGACATTTTCAACAAACCATCACGTCCATTTTATCGTTTTGGGGACATTATTTTGTTGCAAAAAATTGAACGTCCAAAATGGACAACATTCATTCAGAAAAACTTCAAGCGTACGAATAAGATAATTTCTAAAAAGAATGCAGAATTGATTCCAACGCTAATGAATGATCATTCGTGGTATGTGCAACAATTGGCAAATTATACTTGGCAAAAAACAGCACAAGAAGCAACTGAAAAACATATTTACAGTGCTTTACGAGAATTAATATATGCCAATTCTCCTTTGTATCAGCGAGAAATTGAGATTTTAAGCAAGAAACAGGTCAATTTGTTAAAAGCAATTGCTCAAAAAGAAGAGCGTTTATCTTCTTCTGAAACCATGCGAAATTATGATCTTGGTACTTCAGCGAGTGTTGTGAAAAATCGCAAAATTCTAGAACAAAACGATGTCATTCACGAACAAGATGGAAGCTATGAATTTTTGGATCCAGCATTTGAACTTTGGTTTAGGAAAGTGTTTTTCGGTGTAGAGATATAGCAAAAAATCCCTCAACTTTCATTGAAGGATTTTCATTTATGCTTATATTAAAGAGTCTCAATTTTGGACTAAAATTTAAATGTTCCAAGATTCAGTCCTGAAGTGAGGAACGAACGGTCTTTTGTCCGAAAATGGAGCGAAGCGAAATGGTCAATTATCTAATTAAAGCATTTCAATCACACCTGCAGCTCCTTGTCCTGTTCCAACACACATTGTTACAATTCCATACTTTTGATTGCGTTTTTTTAACTCGTTCATCATTTGAACGGTCAGTTTTGCCCCAGTACAACCAAGCGGATGTCCCAAAGCAATTGCGCCACCATTTACATTCACGATGTCGGGATTCAAACCAGCTTCACGAATAACAGCAATTGATTGAGAAGCAAAGGCTTCGTTCAATTCAAATAAATTGATGTCGTTTAATTTTAATCCTGCCATTTCAATTGCTTTTGGGATTGCTTTAATAGGTCCAATTCCCATGATTCTTGGTTCAACACCAACAACTCCATAAGAAGCTAGTCGCGCAATTGGCTCCAAATTCAATTCTTTCACCATTTTCTCCGACATCACCAAAACAAATGCTGCTCCATCAGAAGTTTGAGAGGAGTTTCCAGCTGTTACACTTCCACCTTGTGCGAAAACTGGTTTCAATCTTGCCAATCCTTCAATAGTACTAGCTCTTGGTCCTTCATCAGTATCAACAGTGAAGTTTTGTACCTGGCGTTTTTCATTCGCATCTAAGAAAATATTTTCTACGTTCACAGGAACAATATCGTCTTGAAAACGTCCAGATTTAATGGCAGCTATTGCTTTTTCATGTGAATGTAAGGCAAAAGCATCTTGTTCCTCACGTGAAACTTTGTATTGTTGAGCAACCGCTTCGGCCGTTAATCCCATTCCCCAATACCAATTCGGATTTTCTTTACCAACTTTAGGATTTGGAACAATTCTCCAACCACCCATTGCCATCACCGACATTGATTCGACTCCACCAGCAATGATGCAATCGGCCATTCCAGCTTCAATTTTTGCAGTAGCGATAGCAATTGTTTCTAATCCAGAAGAGCAATACCTGTTCACCGTCATTCCTGGAACTTTGTCGGTGTCTAATCCCATTAAGGAAATCATTCTACCAACGTTCAATCCTTGTTCCGCTTCAGGAGTTGCATTACCAACAATTACGTCATCAACTCTTTCCTTGTCCAATTGTGGAACCGATGCCATTAAATGTTTAATCACATCAGCGGCTAAATCATCAGGACGGTAAAATCGAAATCCACCTTTGCCTGCTTTTCCAACCGCAGAGCGGAAACCTGTTACTATGTATGCTCTATTACTCATATTATAAGACTTTAGACGGGAGACTTTAGACGAAAGACTGATCCTTCGTTATGTCATTTAATTTCCCAATTTGTTTAATAATTTTAGTTTAAATCCATTTATCATTCGTTGAAGATTTTGGCACTTCTCGACTAATTCAGTAGTATCTATTTGAAATAGTTTTTGTGCCAATATCAATTGAGTTTCTAGTTCAAAACTTGAGCCTAAAGAAATATCAAGAAAATGAGCAAACTCCTTATCTGTTGTTCTGCCAGAACCCTCAGCAATATTTGAAGGAACTGAAACAGAGCATCTAGCTATTTGAGATTTTAAGCCATAACGCTCGTCAATTGGAAATGCTGAAATATGTTGGTAAACTTCTTCAACAATTGTCATTGATTGAATCCAAATTTCTAATCTTCTAAAGTTGTGTTTCATTTTAAGTCTAACGTCTAACGTCTAACGTCTACCGTCTATTGTCTTTAGTCTTTAATCTATAGTCTTTATTCTAGTTTCTCAAAATCTTACCGCTCTTCACCAAACTTTCTAGTCGTTCTAGTGTTTTGCGTTGTTGACATAATTCGACAAATGCTTTTCGTTCAAGATCTAGCAAGTACTGTTCAGAAACCACCGTGTTTTCAGATAAGTCACCTCCACAAAGTACATAACCCAGTTTTTCAGAGATTACCTGATCATGTTCTGACATGTAATTTCCTGAAACCATCGAATGCGCTCCGACGTATACAATTCCTAAGCCCTCTTGACCAAGAACGGTGATGTTTTTACTTCTTTTTGGTGCAACATATCCGGCATCAGCCATTTCTAAACACGCTAATTTAGCACGCAATAATTGATAGTCTCTTGAAACTACGACTTCATCGATTCCTTCTCTCAAGTAACCCAAATCAAATGCTTCATAGGCGGAAGTGGATACTTTGGCTTGACCAACTGTAAGGAACTTTTCTCTTAAACGATTGATTTTAATGTCACCATCTTTTAATTCGTCAGAAAGTCGTTTGGCAAACTCTTTTGATCCTCCGCCTCCTGGGATTAATCCAACACCAAATTCAACCAGTCCCATATACAATTCAGCGTGAGCGATGACTTTATCTGCATGCATGGACATTTCACAACCTCCTCCGAGTGCCATGTTGTGTGGCGCGACTACAACTGGGATATTCGAATAACGAACACGCATCATTGTATCTTGGAATGCTTTCACAGCAAAGTTTAATTCATCATAATCTTGTTCTGCAGCCATCATGAAGATCATTCCAACATTTGCTCCAGCAGAGAAATTTTGACCGGTATTTGAAATAACCAATCCTTTGTGTTCTTGTTCTGCTATGTCAATCGCCTTGTTGATTCCTTCAATCACTCCTCCACCAATCGTGTTCATTTTAGTGTGGAATTCTAAATTCAAAATTCCGTCTCCTAAATTGACCAATGTTGTATCAGAATTTCCCCAGACTTTATTGTCGTCACGCAAAGCATCCAAAATCACTAAATGCTCTGTACCAGGAATGACTTTGTACGATTTAGATGCAACATCATAGTACAACTGTTGTCCTTTCTCTTTTTTGTAGAAAGAAGTAATTCCAGCGGCTTTCATATCGGTTACCCAAGAAGCAACAGTTTTATTCTCTGCAGCAATGAATTTCAATCCTTGTTCTAATCCAACTAAATCCCAGGTTTCAAATGGACCTAATTCCCAGCCAAATCCAGCTTTGATTGCATCATCAATCTTGTACAAATCATCCGAAATTTCTGGTAATCGATTGGAAACATATGCTAACAATCCACCAAATAATTTTCGGTACATTTCTCCTGCTTTATCCATTCCCATGAATAGCATTTTTGTGCGTTGATGTAAATCATCAATTGGTTTCGCCATGTCTAATGTTGGAAACTTCACACGTTCTTGTGGACGATATTCCAAGGTGTTTAAATCAAGTACTAGAATTTCACTTGACCCATCTGCATTTTTTACTTTTTTGTAAAAACCTTGTCCTGATTTTGAACCGAGCCAATTGTTTTCTACCATTTTTGAGATGTAATCAGGTAATTCAAACAATGCACGCTCTTCGTCATTCGGACAATTTGCTTTCAACCCATTGGCAACATGAACCAATGTGTCTAAACCAACAACATCACACGTTCTGAAAGTCGCTGATTTAGCACGACCCATAATTGGACCAGTCAGTTTATCGACTTGTTCTACAGTCATTCCCAAATCTTTAACGGCGTGGAACAATGACATTATCGAATAAACACCAACTCTATTGGCGATGAATGCTGGAGTATCTTTACACAATACCGTTTTCTTTCCAAGGAATCGCTTTCCATAATCCATCAAGAATTCAATCATTTCAGGATCGGAAGATGGTGTAGGAATAATTTCCAATAATTGTAAGTATCGTGGTGGATTGAAAAAGTGTGTTCCACAGAAATGCTTCTTAAAATCATCCGATCTTCCATCTAGCATTAAATGAATCGGAATTCCAGATGTGTTTGACGTGATTAAACTTCCTGGTTTTCTGAATTGCTCAACCTTTTCAAATACTTGTTGTTTGATGTCCAATCGTTCAATTACTACTTCAATTGTCCAATCGCAATCTGCAATTTTTGCCAAATCATCATCGAAGTTTCCAGTTGAAATTCTGGATGCAAAAGACTTGCGATAGATTGGAGAAGGATTAGATGTCAAAGCAAATTGCAAAGAATCATTAACAATTCTGTTACGCACAACTTTACTTTCGAGGGTCAAACCTTTAGCTTTTTCGGCATCAGTCACTTCTCTTGGAACGATATCGAGCAAGAGTACTTCACAACCAATATTGGCAAAGTGACAAGCGATGCGTGATCCCATGACACCAGATCCAAGTATGGCTACTTTTTTTATAATTCGTTTCATGATTTATTTTTTCAAACTGTTATAGATTCATCAACTTTATTCATCAACAAAAGTTCATTTTCAATCGTCAAATCGATTTTTTCCATGACCTCCATGAATACTTTCGACTTACTCGGTGGAATTTTAGCAAATAATTTCCCATTGAATTCAATGAGGAAGTCACGCACCAATCTTCTTTTTTCAACGCCACTTGGAGTTAAAAATATGAGCACTTTTCTTTTGTCAACTTCATCTTCTTTTCGTGAAATGTAACCTTTATCTTCCATCGTTTTCAATGTTCTCGAGAGCGATGTTGGTTCCATTCCCATTCGAGGGCCAAGTTGTGTGCTTGGGGTCCCTTCTTTGTCAACATTCATCAGGATAAATCCCATGGACATTGTAATACCTGCTTCAGCAGCTTTTGCGTTGTACATTCTTGAAACACGATGCCATACGTGACGAATGTAAAAATCAAATAAAATAGTGGGTTGCTCGGCCATTTAATTTCCAGTTTTAAGGATGAGATGGCTAAAAATAGTAAAAAAAATAATATGCAAGCATAGTATTTTTAATTATTTTAAAAGAAACAAAATTTTGATTGATATAGGAAGTTTGTTGTAAGAAAACATTCGAAATGAATGTGATAGAGACAAGTAAAATTAAACAATTTTACCAGATGTCGCTAGAAATATGAACGGTTCCTTTAAAAAGTGCAATTGTTTTGTTGTTTTGGTTTTGAACAAGAACTTCGTAGATTCCAATGGTTTTTCCTCTATGTAGTTCTTTGGCAACAGCAGTAAGAGTATCTCCTGCTTTAGTTGGTCTTGTATGCGAAATAGAAGTCTCGATACTTACACATTTTACGCCATAGGAGTTGGACGCAAAAGCCAAAGCGGAATCAGCTAATGAGTAACTGATTCCACCATGTGCAATTTGAAAGCCATTGAGCATTTCTGCTGTTATTGTCGCTTGAAGTGTACAACGACCAAGACCTATATGAATAGAAGAAATTCCCATCCACTGACTAAAATTGTCATTGGAAAGCATGAGATCTAGTATTTCTTCTGGTGATTTCATTTATATTTAATCAGCTCGAGATAACAAACCAATCATTGCAGTTGTAACAATAAATAGTTGTGTAGCAGTGTCATCTTCTAATTTTGTTCCATCTTCATCCGGAGTTGAAACTTCCATTGCCATGAATTGCGTTAAATTTGGTTGATCACAAAATTCATCCAAACTATCTTCTGTGTCGCTCTCAAAATAAACGTCTAACATTTCAAAGAATGGTTCTTCAAATGCTTCAATGTCCTCTTCAGTCACAGCTTTAGTGATGATTGATTCTTGTGCGAAACATTCCGAAATCAAACAGAAATAGTAAATTAACAGCCCTTCCAATTGCTCATTTTCATATTCGTCGGCTGCAGAAAGCACATAACCAAGTAATACAGGTTGAGCCAATGCGTATGTTTCTGACAATTTCTCTAATGAGTCATCGTCTAAATTATCTACTTTTTTAATGGCATTTTCAATACTTGCCAATGATACATGTTTCATGAAGAATTTTTTTGTCAAAAGTAAGGATTTGAAATTAAAGTCTGTGCACTTTGTTAGTTTGTGATGGATGGTTACTTGGTTTCCGCATTTATCATTAATTTCGTTATCATCGAAATAGGTAACTGAAACACTCATTTTGATTGTTTAAAAAAGAGATTCATGCAACATTTTACAAAAGAGTTTTTAGACTTTTTCATTGAATTAGCACCCAATAACAACAAGGAATGGTTCGATGAAAACCGATCTAAGTATGAAAACCATGTGCGCGAACCATTCAAAAAGTTTGTACAATACATGATTGATCAAATTGCTCAATCAAATTCAGATTTTAAAGGTGTAGAAGCGAAAGATTGTATTTTTAGGATCAACCGGGATATTCGATTTTCGAAAGATAAAACGCCTTATAAAATGCAAGTTTCAGCTGTAGTCGCTCCAGAAGGAAAGAAGAGTAGAGCAGTCAATGGAGTTTATTTTGAGTTGTCGCCAGAACGTGTCCGTGTTTATGGTGGTGTATATGAAATTGACAAAGATGATTTATATACAGTGCGTGAAGCAATGGCCGCAGATCCTAAGGCCTTGAGAAAATTGTATACCGACAAACAATTCAAGGCTGTTTTTGGAGAGATTCTTGGAGAGAAAAACAAGGTCATTCCAAAGGAGTTCAAGGATGCTGCTCAAATTGAACCTTTGATTTATAATAAACAATGGTATTTTTATGCGGAATTTCCGCCTGAATTGATTCTTAGTGAACAATTGGAAACAACAATATTGAATTGTTATGAGGCTGGAAAACCAGTAGAGAATTACTTTAATAAATTGATAAAAAGATAAAGAATGAAACGTTTAGGATTACTATTAGTCTTGTTTGTAGCAAGCACTTCCATTGCTCAGAAAGACCTAAGTTTAGAAGATGCAGTGATGCAGCAATACCGCAAATTCTTACCAGAGCAACCGATGATGTTGTCGTGGGTGCCAGATACAGATTGCTACACTTATTTAGATGGTTACATTAAATTGATGAAGTCAGCTGCATCTAAAAAAGAAAACGAGCAATTGATGACGATTCAGGAGTTAAACAAGGCGCTTGGTTCAGAATTGCAATGGTTTTCGGGCTTTGAATGGAAAGATGCGAATGAGTTTTATGTAAACGATGGCAAAAACTACTATTCATACAATTTAGTTACCAAGAAAGGAGTTCAATTACACTCTATGGAATTGGCGGAAAACACGTTGTTTAGTCCGAAAGGTGAACATGTTGCTTATACCATTGACAATAACGTTTACATTAGTCGCGGGGATATTCCATTACAAGGAGCCAGAAATAAGCATCTCACAGTAACAAGTAATTCGGATAAAAATATTGTTTCTGGACAAGCGATAGCTCGAAGTGAGTTCGGAATTACTGGCGGATTGTTTTGGTCGAACGACGGGAATAAATTGGCATTTTATCAAAAAGATGAAACTTATGTAGCCGATTATCCTTTGCTAGATATTACTCAAACTCCAGGTGTGTTGAAATCAATTAAGTATCCGATGGCAGGTCAAACATCTGAGCGACCAAAATTAGGTGTGTATTCGATAGAATCAGGAAAAACAATATTCATCTCGCCAAAAGGTTCCATGGACGATTATTTGACAAATGTTACGTTTACACCAGATAACAAATATGTATTGATTGCTGAAGTAAACCGTGATCAAAATCATATGTGGTTGAATGTTTATGATGCAACAACAGGTGTTTTTGTGAAAACATTGTTGGAAGAGACAAGCGATAAATGGACGGAGCCAGAACATCCAGCATTTTTCCCTGAAGCAACATCCAATAATTTTATCTGGATTTCGGAAAAGGATGGGTTTAATAACTTGTATTATTATGATTTCAACGGGAAATTGATCAAGCAATTGACGGCAAACAAATTTGTTTTAAAAGACATCATTGATTTTAAATTAGGCAAAGTTTACTTCACTGCTACAGGTGAAAATGCACTCAATACCTTGGTGTATTCAGTTGACTTGAAAGGATCACAATCTTTGGTGACAAAAACAGAAGGAACACACTCTGTTTCATTATCAACGGATGGAAAGTTAATCTATGATGGTTATTCAAATCATTCAACTCCATTTATTGGTGAAATTTGGAATACAAAAGGTAAAATGGTGAAACAAATTGTGAAAGCCTTGAATCCATTGTTGGATATTAAATATGGGTCGGCTGATATTGGCACTATTACAGGAAAAGACGGGACAAAGCTTTATACACGATTGATTAAGCCAAGTAATTTTGATCCGCATAAAAAATATCCGGTGTTGGTATATGTTTATGGTGGACCTCATGCACAAATGATTACAAACTCTTGGTTAGATGGAGCTTCATTGTGGATGTATTGGTTGGCAGAACAAGGTTACCTAGTTTTTACAGTTGATAATCGCGGTTCTGGAGAACGTGGTGTTGCGTTTGAATCACAAATTCACAGACAATTGGGAACGGTTGAAATGGAAGACCAAATGTCGGGAGTTGAGTACTTAAAAACACTGAAATACGTGGATGGAAATAGATTGGCTGTTCATGGTTGGTCGTTTGGTGGATTCATGACAACTTCTTTGATGTTGCGTCAACCTGGAACATTCAATGTTGGAGTTGCTGGTGGACCAGTAACAGATTGGAAATATTATGAAATCATGTACGGAGAAAGATACATGGATCGTCCTGAGCAAAATGAAAAAGGATACGAGCAGGCGAGTTTGATGACACATGCAAATAACTTGGAAGGCAAACTATTGTTGATTCATGGAACGGTGGATGATGTTGTTGTGATGCAGCACAATTTGGCATTGGTTAAAAAGTTTGTGGAACTTGGGAAACAAATGGATTTCTTCCCTTATCCTATGCATAAACACAATGTGGGAGGAAAAGATCGTGTTCACTTGATGACGAAAGTCTTGAATTATGTGATTGAGAATAATAAATAACTTTAAAAGCCTGGAAAAAAATGTTCTGGGCTTTTTTTTATCGAATATAAATGACTAAATTTGTCATGAATATATTTGTCAATCATGAAAACGCTTTTAAAAAATGCACGTTTAACCAGAAAAATGATGGTTCGAGAGGTGGCAGCTTCTTTGGGCATTGATCAAGCATTGGTTAGTAAATTTGAATCAGGGAAAAGAATTCCAACAGAAGATCAAATTGTGATGTTGGCAAAAGTCCTTCAAATCGATGAGCAAGAATTGAAAACACAATGGCTAACAGAAAAGATTTTTGCTGAAGTGAAAGACTATGCTGTGGCTTCAAAAGCTCTTCAAATGGTTCAAGAGCAGTTGCAAAGCTATCACCCAACTAAAATTGTGTTGTCTGAAAGTGTTGAAAAAACAATCGATTGCATTGATGAATTAAAAGGTGTATTGCAAAGCAAAAGAGCCTTGGATAACTTTCGAATTGTTGAAGCGCTTGAAATGGAGTATACCTATGAAAGCAATAGAATCGAAGGAAATACATTAACACTAATGGAAACAGATCTAGTTATCAATGAAGGTCTTACCATTTCTGGTAAAAGCATGCGCGAGCACCTAGAAGCAATTAATCATAAAGATGCGATAGATTACGTAAAACATTTGGTTACTTCCAATACTCATATTACAAAAACAGAATTATTAACGATTCATAATTTGGTTTTGAGAGGGATTCATCCTGAAGAAGCGGGTAAATACCGCTCTGTTCCAGTTTCGATTTCCGGAAGTAAGCACATTCCACCTCAACCATTTTTAGTTGAAAAACAAATGGAAGATTACTTTTTATGGTATGCTCAAAATCGTGTTCATTTGCATCCAGTTGTTTTAGCTGCAGAAATGCACGAGCGATTAGTAACAATTCATCCCTTTATAGATGGAAACGGTCGCACTGCAAGATTAGTAATGAATCTAATTTTATTACAAAATGGATATGTAATTGCCAATATCAAAGGTGATTTGTCAACCAGAATGAGTTACTATAGAGGTCTTGAAACGGTTCAAACTGGCGGTTCAAAAGAAGAATTTGTTCAGTTTATCGCCGATGTAGAAAAGGCTTCATTAGAAAATTATCTGTCAATATTAGGATAGGAGGAGTTTACTCCTCCTTTTTATACGACATACTACGTATTTATTGCAATCTACACTAGATGAGTTTTTTATACGCGTTTCAATCGCTTATTTTTGAAGTTAATTTAGATTAATAGATTAATTTTGCGCGACAAGAAAAAACTTAACTACAATTCTTTGAAGACAATTCTTACAGCATTTTTTGCTTTATTTTCGGCCGTTGCATTTTCTCAATGTACAGCAAATGCTGGTATTGATACAACAATTTGTCCAAATGGAAATGCAAATTTAGGGGCATTAGTAGCTGGAACAGGATCTGGAACAATCAATTATTCTTGGTCTCCAAGCACGAACTTATCTTGTTCAAATTGTCCAAACCCAGTTGCAACGCCATCAAGCGCAACTACGTATACTTTAACAATAACGGATGGTGCAGGATGTAGTACCTCTGATAATATTACTGTGAACATCGCGAATTTACCAGATCCAACATTTGGTTTTTTGCCAAATAACGTGTGCGCATCAACTCCCATTCAGTTTTCAGCGAATGATGTCACACCTGGACTAACATATTCTTGGAATTTTGGCAATCCAGCTTCTGGTTTATCCAATACATCCAATCTTCAAAATCCTTCACATACTTTTGTTGCTCAAGGAAATTCCACACAAAACTTCACGGTTACGCTAACAGTTACAAATGGTTTTGGTTGTCAAACAATATCAACGCAAACAGTAACACTTAATCAATTACCTGATGCAAATCTTGTAGATCCTTTGACAAGTTTTAAAAATTGTCAAGGTACGAGTTTTGATATGGAAGTATTTAACGGTTCAACGACTTCTAACTCCAATTATCAAATCATTTGGGGAGATGGATCGCCTGATTTTAATAGTCCAACTTTCCCTCCTTCCATCATTCACACTTATAGTACTTCTGATATTTTTGATTTATATTTTATTGTAACAGGAACGAATGGTTGTACCGATACGATGTATCAAATTGTATCCAATATTACAAATCCGGCCATTGGAGCTGCTAATCCTGGTGCAACAACTGGTTGTGGACCGTTGACCTTGTGTTTTCCATTGTCGAATTATCAATCCAATCATAGTTCCACAATTTATGTGGTCGATTATGGCGATAGTTCTCCGAATGATACGCTACAGCATCCAGTTCCAGTTCAAATTTGCCATACATATACTGAATCGTCCTGTGGTCAGGCAGGAAATGCTTTTACATTCTCCATTGAAGCAATTAATTTATGCGATAATTCACTAGCGACAATCTCTCCAATTCGTGTTTATACTGGACCAACTGCTGAATTTAATGCAAGTCCTGTGCCTGGATGTGTGAATACACCAATTACTTTTTTCAATACATCGACCTTGGGGTTTAACTCTTCGTGTTCCTCAAATACTTTGTTTAATTGGGACTTTGGAGATGGAACAACACTGACACAATTTGCATTAGCAAATCCAACCCATTCGTACGCAACACCTGGAACTTATACCGTTACATTATCCGCGCAAAATGGATGTGGAACAACCACTTTTGAACAAGAAATTTGCATTGAGGCTGCTCCAATTCCATTCTTCACAGTTACTCCTGATTCGGCTTGTGTGCCATTTGCAACTACTGTGGTGAATACATCCGATACATTGAATAGTTGTGATGTCAATTATCAATGGACAGTAATTTTTAATGGAAGTACATGTTTGCCTTCTTCCGGAACATGGAGTTATATCAACGGGACTGATCAAAATAGTTGGCAACCTGAATTTCAATTTTCGTCTCCTGGAACCTATTTCACACGATTAACAATAACCAACTCTTGTGGTAGTTATTTTTACCAAGACACCATTATTGCTCAAGGTCCACCGCAATTATCTTTGCCGGCAGTTGGTACAATTTGCGCGGGAGAATCAATTGCCCCAAGTGCCATTGTAAATGATTGCTACGAATTATCAGATACGTATTCTTGGACTTTCACTGGTGGAATACCAGCTTCTTCATCTGTTTTGATTCCTGGTACCATTCAATACGATAATCCTGGAAATTTCAATGTAAATTTTGAAGTAACTAATGCTTGTGGTTCTGTTAATTCGTTTGTTCCCTTAACGGTTGTTGCTCCTCCAGTGGCGGATGCAGGACCAGACATTTCATTTTGCTCTGGTCAATCTGGGGTAATTGGAGCAGCATCTGTCCCGTCAGTGACATATAATTGGACACCAACGACAAATCTATCCAGTGGATCAATTTCTCAACCAAATGTATCTGGAACTAATGGTTCTGCAAGTCCAATTACTTCTCAATATGTTCTGACAGCAGCCACTTCACCCACTTGTTTCACAACGGATACCGTATTGGTAACTGTGAACCCAAATCCAGTATTAGTAGTAAACAACGCGACAATTTGTGTTGGCGAATCTGCATCTTTGTTAGTCTCTGGAGCGGGAATAGGAGGAACGTATGCTTGGGCTCCTAATCCGGATTTAAGTTGCTTGAATTGTGATAATCCAGATGCAACACCAGTCATCACAACCAATTATTCGGTAGTTGGAACGAATCAATATGGATGTTCGGCGTCAGCCATTGCTACAGTTACTGTAAATCCTTTACCAGTAGTTAATGCAGGAGCAGACCAACAATTGTGTGATCAACCAATTTCAATTCAGTTGAATGGTAGTCCAGCCGGAGGAACATGGTCAGGATCTCCAAATGTTACAAGCACAGGTGTTTTCACGCCAAATGGCGCCGAAATAGCTTCGGTTGTGTATTCTTACACTGATCCAACATCAAATTGCTCTAATACCGATACTGTTATTATTACTGTCAATCCACCAATTATTCCGGTTATAGATCCAACAGATTCTATTTGTGCGAATGAAGGAATTGTCAATTTGGAAACAACTTTAAATGTTTCTCCATTAGGTGGTACGTTCACAGGGAATGGCGTATCTGGTTCGAATTTTAATCCAATGACTGCGGGAATTGGAACGCATGAAATTATTTATTTCTATGGTTCTTCAACTTGTCAAAGCTCTGATACAGCGTACATTGAAGTATTACCTGTTCCAGTTTTAGCAACTTCTGATGAGGTGATATGTGTCAATGATACAATTGGGTTATCAGTTTCCGGCGCGGGTATTGGTGGCGTTTATTCTTGGTCACCAACAACATTTTTAAGTTGTTCGAATTGCGATAATCCAAATGCATTTCCAACTTCGACTACAGCTTTTACAATCACAGGGACAGATGTCAATGGATGTACGTCAACAGTGAATGCAACTGTGACTGTAAACCCTTTGCCAATTGTTAATGCTGGTCCAGATCAAGTGTTGTGTGATCAACCAATAGATGTTCAATTCAATGGAAGTCCAACAGGAGGGACATGGACAGGTTCGTCAAATTTAAGTGCGACAGGATTGTTCTCTCCGAATGGATCAGAAAATTTTGATGCAGTTTACACATATGTTGACCCTACAACTGGATGTACGAATTCGGATACAGCGACTGTCATTGTTTCTCCACCTGTTGTTCCAACATTGAATCAAGGTGTGGAAATTTGTTTTGAGTCGCCAGCAACAGATTTGAATACATTGTTGGCTCCAAATCCTTCTGGTGGTACATGGTCAGGAGCTGGAGTTGCTGGGTCCAATTTCACTCCCTCAATTGCCGGAGTAGGAAACCATATGTTATCTTATACATACGGAGTTGGTACTTGTCAAACAATTACAGATGTTGAAATTGTTGTCAATCCACAACCAACGATTAATGCATCTGACGAAGTAATTTGTGTTGGACAAACTACTAGTTTATTGGCTACAGGAGCAGGGATTGGTGGTAATTACACTTGGTCGCCTGCAACTGGATTGTCATGTGTTAACTGTCCGAATCCAGATGCTTCTCCAATCGTCACAACGAATTACACCGTTGTTGGAACAAATCAATTTGGTTGCTCTAATTCAGATTTCGTTACTGTTACTGTTAATCCTGTTCCAACTGCTCAAGCTGGTCCAGATACACTTTTATGTAACTTGCCTGTTGGAGTTTTATTTGTTGGACAACAATCTGGAGGTACTTGGTCGGGACCAAACATTGCTGCGAATGGACTATTTACACCAAGTGGAACAGGAACTTTCACCGTGACATATACCGTTGTTCTTGGGACAGGTTGTCAAAATTCTGATGATCGTGTTGTTACAGTGATTGATCCGGCTCAAGCTGATGCTGGCGCGGATTTGGAAGCGTGTATAAATTCTGGAACTGTCAATTTGAGTGGATTGCCAGCTGGAGGAACATGGTCAGGAGCAATTGTAACTTCAGCAGGTGTGGTTTCAACGGCAACTTCGGGTACATTTTCATTAGTGTATTCTTATGGTGCTGGAAATTGTTTGACAACAGATACCATGGAGTTTGTTGTTCATGATTTGCCTGTTGTGAATGCCGGATTGGATGATGCTATGTGTTTAACATCAGGGAATGTTACTTATGCTGGATCACCCATTGGTGGAACATGGACGGGACAAGGAATAATCAACGCATCAACGGGAGAATTTGATCCAATTGTAGCAACAGTTGGAACACATGTTTTGACGTATTCTTATACTGATCCAATTACAACCTGTGTGAATGATGATCAGTTGACGGTAATTGTTCATCCTTTGCCAATTGTTGATTTTACAGTTGATCCAATCGTTTGCTTAGGTGTTTCAGTTCCTTTTGTGAATACAAGTACATTGATTAATAATAGTCAATGGGATTTTGGAGATGGAACAACTTCGCTTGCAAATAATCCAACTCACACCTATTCTTCAATCGGATTCTTTGATGTTCAATTGATTGTCACAACTGCCAATGGTTGTCAGGACTCCATTACACAAACAATTGAAGTTCGAGAGCCGCCCGTTGCTAACTTCACGGTCGTGCCGGATTCATTGTGTGGACCTTTTGACGCTGTATTTACCAATTTATCTTCTGGTGTGAATGTGAGTTATAATTGGGATTTCGGAAACGGACAAACAAGTACTTTGCAAAATCCAGGTCCGGTGACGTATTTCCCATCATTAACGACAGATACAAGTTACTTGGTTAACTTGGATGTAACTAACTACTGCGGAACAGTAAGTCATCAAGAAACGATTGTTGTTACTCCAGAGCCTATTGCAATTTTCGGAACTGATTTTAACACCGGATGTTCACCGTTTACTGTCAATATTGCCAATTCTAGTGTCGGATTACCAGATTCCTATTTCTGGGATTTTGGAGATGGAACTACTAGTACAACTACTTCTCCTTTGTTTAATCATGTGTACACTACAGGTGCAACTTCTACAGATTATCAAATCATGTTGATTGCTTACAATGAATGTGGTTCGGATACTTCTTATCATACTATCACGGTTTTGCCAAATACAGTCGATGCATTTTTTAACACTAGTACAGTAAGTGGTTGTGAGGATTTGACGATTGATTTTACACAATACACGCTAGGAGGAACTTTCTATCATTGGGATTTTGGCGATGGCAATACTTCAACAAGTTATAGTCCAAGTCACACTTTTACCAATCCGGGTAATTATGATGTTGCTTTAATGGCAAATGATGGATGTAGTTATGATACTACAATTGTTACAATCACAGTTTTTCCCTCTCCAACAGTAAGTTTTACATCCACACCAGATTCTGTTTGCATCAATACACCTTTTAGCTTTCAAAATACTTCAACTAATTTGGCGAATAGCTCATGGGATTTTGGGGATGGAACAACTTCCAATTTAACGAATCCATCACATGAATATGGTGCGCCTGGTTCTTATACGGTAACGTTGACAGGGACTTCGTTAACGAATGGTTGTACAGCACAAATTTCGCAAACCGTGCAAGTGAGCATCAATCCTATAGCGGCTTTTGTGGCAGTTCCAACCTCTGGATGTATGCCATTGAATGTCCAGTTTACCAATCAAAGTGTAAATGCTACTTTTTCACATTGGAACTTTGGAGATGGAAACACTTCGGGCTTACAAAATCCAAGTCATGTTTTTACAAGTTCGGGAGTGTACACGGTGCAATTGATTGTTGAAAATGCCAATGGTTGTACAGATACAATTTCACAAAACATTACGGTTCATCCTTTGCCAGTGGCTGATTTTACATTTACATCGACAAGTACATGTTATACGCCAAGTGATTTTGTGTTTACAAATCAAAGTACCGGAGCAATTGATTATTCATGGAATTTTGGAAACGGAACTACTTCCACTTTAACGAATCCAACGACTAGTTATGTCGCTGCAGGAAATTATACAATTTCATTAACTGCAACCAATCAATATGGTTGTGTGGATGTTTTTACGCAGCAAGTAACAATTTATCCTACTCCAGAAGCAGTATTTCAGTTACCAACAGATATAGCGTGTGCCAACGATTTATTGGAGTTTGTTTCAGCGAGTAATTTTGCCGATTCCATTGTTTGGATGTTTGGAGATGGTTCGACAGCCGTTGGTTCAACAGTTGATCATACTTATTTGAGCGCTGGTTCTTATAATATCACAATTATGGCTTATGGTGCTGGAGGATGTGGAGATACCTTGACGATAGCAACTCCAATTGTTATCAATCCAGATCCAATTGCTGACTTTAGCTATGTGAATGTTCAAATTCCAGATCCTGTAAGCGGAACGGTTGAATTTACCAACCTTTCTTTTGGTGCAACTTCCTATGAATGGCAGTTTGGCAATGGTGCAACATCCAACGAAGTTAATCCTGTTCATCGCTATCATTCGTATGGAGAATTCGAAGCCTTGTTAATTGCTACGAATAGTTTTGGATGTGTAGATTCGATTTACAAAATGGTGGAAGTCACATTCTTCAATGGCTTGTTTTTGCCAAACGCCATGTATCCTGGTCATGCAGATTTTGAAGTTTCTCATTTTGTGCCAAAAGGCGTTGGTTTAAAATCATTCTTGGTACAGATTTATGATGACTGGGGGAACTTAATCTGGGAATCGAATGCATTGGATATTAATGGTCGACCAACAGAGGCTTGGGATGGAACTTATAAAGGCAAACCGGTTCAGCAAGATGCATACGTTTGGAAAGTTGTTGCAACATTTTTAGATGAATCAATTTGGGAAGGAAAAGAATATTCGGATGGCATTTATAGAGAAGCAGGTACAGTTACAGTAATACGATAGAAAGATGAAGAATAGCGTTGTTTTTTTAATTTGGATGATCTTGCTGTTAGTAGGTAAAAATGGAATGGCCCAAGATCCTAATTTCTCACAGTTTTATAATAATCCAGTGTATTATAATCCTTCTTTGGTTGCAATCAATGGCGGTTACACAGTGAGAGCTCATGCTCGCAATTTATGGGCACCAATTCCTGGAAAGTTTAACACGTTTGCAGCATCCTTTGAAGCTGAAGTAATCCCGAAATTGGGCTTTGCGGTCAATGCTTTTTCTGATGTTGCTGGAGAAGGGTTGTTGCGGACAACAGGTGGATATTTGACGTATGGTTATCGCGTTGTTGAAACGAAGAATTTTATGTTGCAGTTTGGAGCAACAGGTGGAATCATCAATAAAAACATTGATTGGTCGCGATTAAAGTTTTCAGATCAATACGATGAATCATTGGGGGAAGTCAATCAATCACAATTCATTGCTCCAAATTACAATAGCACTTTATATCCAGACTTTGGTTCGGGTGTAAGTATGCGTTTCAATCATGAATCGAAACGTGTTGGAGCCTATAAAAAGATGATTGTGACAACTGGTTTTGCAGCGCATCATTTGAATCAACCTGCAGATGTGTTTTTATCTGGAGATGCTTATTTGCCAATAAAGTGGGTGGGACATTTAAACACAGCGATTTTAGTCAATGAGAGTATTTTGTCACCAGGTGTAATTTACGAGCAACAACGAGAGTTTTCAACGATTACCTTAGGTTTATCGATGACGCGTAAACCATTAACCGTTGGATTGTGGTTTAGGAATCAGTATGCACATTTTAATGCGAAATCGTTTGATTCATTCATTTTATCCGTCGGTACAAGTTTGCCAGTGAAAAATGATCAAAATATCAGAATCATGTATAGTGTTGATTTTACTGTTTCCCAATTGCGTGCATCTTCATTTGGTTCACATGAGTTGAGTTTAGTTTACGACATTGATAATCGCTACTTGTTGAAGAAATTCCATGCAAGAAGAAATAAACGAAGCAGGTATCAATGTCCAAAAGATTTTGCAGGCTACGATTAGAAAGACTTATCATACAGGATTGATTCAGAATTTAATAGTTTTTTTAACTTTGGTTATTCTAGTTAACTATTAAACGATCCGCATGAAGTTTGTTGTTTCCATCTTGATTTTGCTGAGTTCATTTATTGGACTAGCTCAAGCTGATTCAACAATGAAGCGAATAGAGTCTTTGCCTTATGAAAAAGGGGTTTTGACAATCATAAAGTTTGCTGACGTGGACATCATGGATAGTCATCTGTTTATGCAATATGCGGATAAGGCATACAATCATGGAGCCAACCAAAATAATTTATCTTTAATGACCGATGCCTTGGTGCTCAAATCTAAATTACATCGGTTAAAAAAGAATTTCAGTAGTTCCATTAAAGAAGCGACCAAAGCTTTAGACCTTGTCAATCGAAATAATTTTAATTACAAGCGACAAGAGTTGATCCATCAGAATTTATCGTTGTCATTAGAGAGACTTGGCGCTTATTCTCCAGCATTGGAGCAGCGAAAAAATCAGTTGAAAGCCTTGATTAAGTCGAACAGAACTCATGATCCCGAAGCAAATTATTATTATTTGAAGCAAGGAATTGGGGTGCTATACATGCGTTTGGAGCAATTCGATTCTGCCATGGTATACTTTCAAGCGGCACAAGAAAATGCAGTAGCATTAAAGCGCAAGGATTTGGTAGCTAGTTCCAACAATGATATTGGTGTTATTCTTTTCGCGCAGGAAGAATGAAGATGGCGATACAATATTACCAAAAGTCAATCAAGACTTTTGAGTCGATGAATGTTATGTATCCAAAGGATAGCTTGTTGTATGGAATTGTTTGGGGAAATATTGCAGATTGCTTGCCTCAAAATGATCCAGCTAAAAAGAAATACATCGATTTTTATGTAGAAATGTGTGAAAAGTATGCAATGGTTCAGAATGACCTTGTTGAAGCCTATTTCCAGATGGCTGAGTATTTCGAAAAAAATGGAAATTATTCCCAACAATTGAATTATTTGAATAGAATCAATGCACTATTGACGAAATCAGATAATGATTCAAGAGAATCTCAATTGATGTTGTACAAAAGTTATACAAAAGCGTATTTATTGAGTGGAGATAAGGTAAAAGCTGCTAATTACCTCGATAAATACGAACAATTGAACAATGAATTGTATGGTAAACAAGCTGTGGATGAGTTATTGAGCAGTCACACCGATTATAAATTAGCGAAAATCAACCAAGAATTGCTTTTAGAAAAACTGGAAGCAAGTCAAAAAACACAAAAAATTGAAGATTTAAATAAAGAGAAAGAAATAACAAGTCTTCGAATTTGGTTAGTTGGAATTGGGATCGTGTTTCTACTGATTCTGGCAGCTGTGTTTTTCTACAAATTCAAAAGTGACAGTGAGAAAAAAGCAAAATCACAAGAATTAGAAAACAAATTATTGGAGATTGAAAACAATCAACAATCCGAGCGTTTGACTCATTCCATGCTGTCCTTGCAACGCAAGAAAGACTTTACAGAAGAAATTATTGAACGACTATCAGCGTTGCCAAGCATAGATCGCAAGGATTTGAACGATATTAAATTCTTTATTACCAATGAGGTAAACATCGATGAATCCATCATTGAAATGGAAAATTACATTTCTGAAACAGGAAAAGAATTTTTTATCAAGTTAGACCTTGTACATCCAGGATTGACGGATTACGAGCAAAAATTAATTGCCTTGATTCGCATGAATCTCTCCATCAAGCAAATTGCCATCATTAAAAACATTACACCGCAATCAGTTAAAATTGCAAAAAATCGTTTGAGTAAAAAGCTGGAATTAGAGCCTGGAAGCAACATCTATGACTATCTGATGTCGTTATAAATTATAAAAACAATACCGATTTAGTATTTTATTTCAATGATTGTCCCAATCATTTTACTTTCACTATTTTCCTTTGTATATTTGAATCGCGAAATAAAATTGAAGTAGGATGGGTGATACAGTGGCGAAATCAACAAAATTATCAGTGAAGACAGATAAAAAAACATTGCTGAGAGGTTTAGAGTTGATGTGTACTGCAAAAACGTTGGCTGAAAAATACGAGGCGAATAAAGAAATTACAGCAAAATATGTGCATGCAACCTCTCGAGGGCATGAAGCCATTCAGTTGGCGGTAGGATTACAGTTGAAACCACAAGATTGGGTTGCTCCGTATTACCGTGATGATAGTATTTTATTGGGAATTGGAATGACTCCTTATGAGTTAATGTTGCAAGTTTTTGCCAAAAAAGACGATCCATTCTCAGGAGGAAGAACGTATTATTCTCATCCTTCCTTGAATCGCGAAGACATGCCAAAAATCCCACATCAATCTTCTGCAACAGGAATGCAAGCTATTCCAACGACAGGAGTTGCCATGGGAATTCAATACAAAGAAAAACAAGGGTTAGCACCGGATTACAAAGGTGAAAATCCAGTCGTTGTATGTTCTCTCGGAGATGCTTCTTGTACTGAAGGTGAAGTCTCTGAAGCATTGCAAATGGCAGCTTTGAAACAATATCCAATGGTTTTCTTAGTGCAAGATAATGGTTGGGATATTTCTGCCAATGCAGCTGAAACGAGAGCACAAGACATTACAAAATATGCTCAAGGATTCAACGGAATTGAAGTTAGAACAATTGATGGTTCGGATTTCGATTTGTCGTTCCAAACTGTGAAAGAAGTTTTTGAAATCATCCGAAAAGAACGACGTCCGTTTATCATACATGCAAAAGTTCCATTGTTAGGACATCACACTTCTGGTGTAAGAAAGGAATGGTATCGCGATGATTTGGAAGAAGCAGCGACAAGAGATCCTTATCCAAAATTGATTGCGCAGGCTAAAGAAGCTGGAATTGATGAATCGGCGATTAAGTCCTTGGAGACAACCATTGCGAGTTACATTGATGAAGAATATACAAAAGCGTTGAATGCAGAGGATCCGAAACCAGAATCGGTGACAGATTTCATTTTTGCGCCAACGCCAATTACAGAAGAAAAAGGAATACGTGAACCAAAAGGAAAGAAGAAAACTGTCATGGTTGATTCTGCACTTTTTGCTGTGCGTGAGTTGATGTCAAAACATCCAGAAGCATTGTTGTATGGTCAAGATGTTGGTGGTCGTTTGGGCGGAGTTTTCCGTGAAGCAGCGACCTTGGCGCAACAGTTTGGTGATGATCGTGTGTTCAATACGCCAATTCAAGAAGCATTTATCATAGGTTCAACAGTTGGAATGTCGGCTGCTGGATTAAAACCATTCGTAGAAGTTCAATTTGCCGACTACATTTGGCCAGGATTGAATCAATTGTTCACAGAAGTTTCACGTTCGTATTATTTATCGAATGGAAAATGGCCAGTGAGTTGTGTCATTCGTGTTCCAATTGGTGCGTATGGTTCTGGTGGACCGTATCATTCATCCAGCGTGGAATCAGTGTTGACGAATATCCGTGGAGTGAAAACAGTTTATCCATCCAATGGAGCTGATTTGAAAGGATTGATGAAAGCGGCATTTTATGATCCAAATCCAGTTGTGATGTTGGAGCACAAAGGATTGTATTGGTCAAAAATCAAAGGAACAGAAGGCGCCATGTCGATTGAGCCAGATGAAGATTACATTGTTCCGATTGGCAAAGGTAGAATTGTTCAAGAAGCGAATGCAGATGCTGTTTCAAACGGCGAAGCTTGTGTTGTGATTACGTATGGAATGGGTGTTTATTGGGCATTGGAAGCAGCGAAGAAATTCGAAGGAAAAGTTTCCATCGTTGATTTAAGAACCTTGCATCCATTGGATTTCGATTTAATCAATGAACAATCGGCTAAACACGGAAAAGTAATGTTGGTGACGGAAGAATCAATTGAAGCATCCTTCACTTTAGGTTTAGCAGGAAGAATTCAGCGAGATAACTTCAAACAGTTGGACGCACCAGTTTCAATCGTTGGATCCATCGATACGCCAGCAATTCCTTTGAATAGTATTTTGGAAGCAGAATTATTGCCAAATGCGAATAAGGTGGAAAAAGCATTGGGCGAGTTGTTGGAGTGGTGAAAGGAGATAATCATTTTCTGAAAAAGTATACTAAAAATTATCCCAGTATGCATAAGTATTTATGGGATATTGAATATTTTGGGTATCGTTTTTGGCTGCTAGTTATAATAGGTTTATTCATTGTAGCTCCAATAATAAATTATTTTGAGGAAGTAGAGAAGGAAGCATATCAGTACTCAAAAGTAACTTGGGGCATAGTTGATTATGTTTATATTGGTGGAGGTAAATCTGGAGAGCCTTACATTGATTTCCATTTTTATAATGATAAAAATAAATTAGTTAAAATTGAAAAAGGTATTTTTTCTAAACCATTTGAACTCGAAAGAAAATGTCTTCATGATAGAAAAATTGGGGATACAGTAATTATTAGGTATTCTACTGTAAACAGAGAATACGCAAAAATAATTAACTGTTATTGGAATGAGAACACAAAAAAGAAATATGGATTTTGGCGCTGATAAGCCACTGGCAAATTTTAAAACTTTAAGCTTAGAAAGGTAAGTTTATCATGGGGAGGAATATTTCATATTATGTACTAGATGATCGTCAAATTGATCGCTTAAGT
>Ga0098074_1000276_pt1 | contig 39818 bp, 32 predicted proteins | sample 32_taG_FD_75064 | JGI IMG/M metagenome (GOLD analysis project Ga0098074, IMG submission 75064) | Marine viral communities from the Gulf of Mexico - 32_GoM_OMZ_CsCl metaG | ecosystem: Environmental > Aquatic > Marine > Oceanic | place: Atlantic Ocean: Gulf of Mexico | collected 2015-07-12 | reverse complement strand
GTCTCAAACCACCCTGTCAACCCCTAAATTATCGCTAACTTATTGATTGTAAAGCGCTTTATGCAAAGCGCCCTGACTGGGCAGACGCGCATTATAGGGGCTGGGATTTTCCCGTCAAGGCTTTTCGATGCGAATACGTGCGAACTTTTTCTTGCCCGCCTGGCAGACGTATTCGCGCCCTATCACCAGCATGAAATCCCGATCAACCACCGCACCGTCCACCTTGACCGAACCGGCACTGAGCAGGTCCCGCGCCGCTGCAGCATTCTTTACCATACCGGCACGATTCAGCACCGCCGCAATCGGCATATCCTCAGCGGACTCCAGAGCCACCTCCGGCAGATCTTCCGGCAGCTCACCTTCCTTTAGACGATTACCCGCCGAGCGATGGGCACTGGCAGCAGCCTCTTCACCGTGGAAGCGAGCCACCAGCTCTTCCGCCAGCTTGATTTTCACGTCCCGCGGGTTGGCACCTTGCTCCACGTCAATGCGCAACTGATCGATCTCCTCCATGCTGCGGAAGCTGAGCAACTCGAAGTATCGCCACATCAGGGTATCGGGCATGGACACGATCTTGTTGTACATCTCGCCGGGGGCATCATTGATACCTACATAATTGCCCAGCGATTTGGACATCTTCTTCACGCCATCCAGCCCTTCCAGCAAAGGCATGGTGAGGATGACCTGAGGCTCCTGATCATATTGGCGCTGGAGTTCGCGCCCCATGAGCAGGTTGAATTTCTGATCCGTGCCGCCCAGCTCCACGTCGGCCTGCATCGCCACCGAGTCGTAACCCTGGACGAGCGGATAGAGGAACTCATGAATTGCGATCGACTGCCCACCCTTGTAACGCTTGTCGAAGTCGTCACGCTCGAGCATCCGCGCGACGGTATATTTGCCCGCGAGCTGGATCATGTCGGCCGAGGTCATCTTGTCCATCCAGGTCGAGTTGAACATCACCTGGGTAAGAGCGGGATCGAGAATCTTGAACACCTGCTCTTTATAGGTCTCGGCATTGGCCATGACCTGCTCGCGGGTCAGGGGCAGGCGTGTGACATTCTTGCCCGAGGGATCACCAATCATTCCGGTGAAGTCGCCGATCAGGAACAACACCTGGTGACCCAGCTCCTGGAACTGGCGAAGCTTGTTGATCAGCACCGTGTGCCCCAGGTGCAGATCCGGCGCCGTGGGATCGAAGCCGGCCTTCACTCTGAGAGGCACACCGCGTTCGAGCTTGGCTCGCAACTCGCTCTCGACCAGAATCTCATCTGCGCCGCGCTTGATCAGCGCCAATTGCTCCTCGACCGGCTTCATAAATCCGCAAATCCTGTGATGGGGGTGGGCAAAAAAGGGAACCAAACATACAACATTGATGCTCAATTACAAGTTTGAACAGGGTATGATTGTCAGAATATGAGCACATCCCGCGCTGGAAAACTGACAGGCGGCGACGCTGAAAGCTTGCCACAGGGCACTTTCAGTTATAATTTAGCAAGTTATTACACTTTACATAGAATCTACGACAAGAGCGCTTATGGCTTTCCACAAGACAAAATCGCCGCTATACCCGAAAAGCCACCTCGTGGCTGCCAGTGGTATAGCCGCAGCGCTGAGCATCTTTCTGCTCGTTATTCCCACCACCGATGTCGAGGCCCGCAAGACGTTCGTTCCCCTGGACCTGGAAACAGGCCACACGGGCGAGCCGAGCCGCCTTGTACACAGTTCTCCGGAATTGGATGCCCTGGTCAAGGAAACGGTCACATTGCCTGCCCCCTTGCCGACGAACGGTAGCACGCAGGGCACGGCCGCACCGGAGGCCTCGCAACCTGCCGCCACAGAACAGCCTGTGCTGGTCTCCACCGAGACACCCACGCCGCTGAAACCTGCTGAATGGCTTACGGTCACCGTGGCCAGCGGTGACACGCTCTCGGTCCTTTTCAATCAGGTAGGATTGGGCGCAAGCACACTGCATTCGGTGATCAACAGCAGCAAGGAAGCCAAGCGCTTTACCCGCCTCAAGGTCGGCCAGGAACTGGAATTCAAACTTTCCGGCGCAGGTGAGCTGTTGACCCTTCGCTCGAAGATGAGCGATCTGGAGACACTGCAGATTGATCGCACCGATAACGGCTATGCATTCAGCAAGAGCCTTATTGAGCCGGAAGTACGCACCCGGTTTGCCAAGGGAAATATCACCAGCTCTCTGTTCCTGGCCGCCCAGGAAGCCGGCATGAGCCACAACCTGACCATGGAGATGGCCAACATCTTCGGCTACGACGTGGATTTCGCCCGCGATATTCGCAAGAACGACAGCTTCGAGGTCATGTTCGAGGAGCTGCATGTCGGCGACAAGCGCATCGGCACCAAGAATATCCTTGCCGCACGCTTCACCAACAAGGGCAAAACCTTCACTGCGGTACGCTATACCGACAAGAGCGGTTACAGCAGCTACTACCGCGCTGACGGCACCAGCCTGCGCAAGGCCTTTATCCGCACGCCGGTCGAGTTTGCCCGGATCAGCTCGCGCTTCAATCCCAACCGTCGACACCCGGTTCTGAACAAGATCCGCGCGCACAACGGTGTGGATTATGCGGCTGCGACTGGTACCCCCATAAAGGCAACCGGCGATGGCCGCATCGTGCATTTCGGCCGCAAAGGCGGTTATGGCAACGCCATCGTAGTGCAGCATGGCCAGAAATATAAAACGCTGTACGCGCACATGAGCCGCTTCGCCAATGGCCTGCGGGTCGGCAGTAACGTCAGCCAGGGCCAGGTCATCGGCTATGTCGGCATGACCGGCCTGGCTACCGGACCACACCTGCATTATGAATTTCAGGTCAATGGCCGCCACGTGGATCCGCTGGGCGTCGAACTGCCGGTATCCGACCCGGTACCCAAGGCAGAACGTACCGCGTTCATGGCAATCAGCAACAAGATGATGGCCAGCCTGGACCAGCAAAGCGCCAGCCAACTGGCATTGCTGGAACCCTGATGACCCAGCTCTATGTCGGTATCATGTCGGGTACGAGCCTGGATGGTATCGACATAGCTCTGGTTGAACTCTCCTCTCCCCGCCAGGCCAGGCTGATCGACGCCTGCTGCATTCCTTTTCCTCCCGCTGTTTACCAGCAACTGCTCGATCTATGCTCGCCCGGTGCGGACGAAATCCGTCGCGCCGGACTGGCTGGACAGAACTGGGCGCGGCTGGCTGCCGAGGGCGTCTCGCGAATACTCGAGCGCAACGGCCTGAGCCCGGATCAGGTGGTGGCCATTGGCAGTCACGGACAGACAGTCCGCCATCACCCCGAATCAGGTTTCAGTACCCAGATCGGCGCACCGGCTCTGCTGACAGAACTTACCGGCATCAGCGTAGTGTCCGATTTCCGCAGCCGCGATGTCGCCGCAGGGGGCGAAGGGGCACCGCTGGTGCCCGCATTCCATGACTGGCTATTGCGATCGCCGGACCAGGCCAGAACCCTGGTCAATGTCGGCGGTTTCGCCAATCTGACCGTCCTCGAGCCTGACCAGCCCATTGCCGGATTCGATAGCGGCCCTGGCAACGTGCTACTGGATCACTGGACGCAGCTACACCAATCCAGACCCTATGATGAGGGCGGTGACTGGGCACGCAGCGGCACGGTGTGCCCTGCCCTGCTGGAGGCCATGCTGGACGATCCCTACTTCCAGCGCCGCGGGCCCAAGAGCACCGGGCGCGAGTACTTTCACCCCGCCTGGCTGGAGCAGAAGCTGGCACTCCTTCCCGGCCGTCCGGCCGCCGAAGACGTGCAAGCCACCCTGACGGAGCTGACCGCACGCAGCATCACCATGGCCGTGCAGCACAGCGCCAGCACGACGGAACAGGTCTATGTATGCGGGGGTGGAGCACGCAACCGGCTGCTGCTGGAACGCTTGCAGGCGCTGCTGGATCCGCTGCCGGTCGCCACGACCTCGGCACTCGGCGTGGATCCGGACTGGATGGAGGCTATTGCGTTTGCCTGGCTGGCCTGGCGCTGCCTGGAGCGGCAACCCGGCAATCAGCCGGACGTGACAGGCGCCAGCGGCCCGAGAATACTCGGGGCTCACTATCCCGTCTGACAGGGAAAGTGGCGCGTTTTAAATCGAGAAGGAAGAACCGCAGCCGCAGGTGGTTGCCGCATTCGGGTTGTTGATGACGAACCGGGAGCCTTCGAGCCCTTCCTGGTAGTCCACCTCCGAGCCGACCAGATACTGGAAGCTCATCGGATCCACCACCAGCTTGACCCCCTCTCGTTCGACCACGGTGTCATCTTCGGCCAGTTCGTCGTCGAAAGTAAAACCGTACTGGAAACCGGAGCAACCGCCACCGGTGACAAATACGCGCAGACTCAGGCGGTCATTGCCCTCTTCGTCAATCAAGGCCTTGACCTTGGAAACGGCAGTATCACTAAACAACAGGGGGGAAGGGGTAAAAACCTCAGCGGTCGACATATAACCTCCAGCGACAGGCGCCACAGCACAACAGGCTGCACATTATCCTTTTCCCGACTCTTTTGGTCAACTATTCATCCAGCGTGGTACGTCCGGAGATCTGCGCAATCGGCGTCACGGTGGCCGTTTCATTCAAATGATTGAGGGTACCGCTGATCTGGGCTCCCATGATCATCTCGATAAAACGGTAGTACAGATTGCCGGTGATGCGCGCCTTGGCATCGAGCTCAAGGTGCTCGTTGGCGTGGACGTCGCCTTTCACTTCGCCATTGATCAGCACGTTGGGTGCGGTGATCATGCCTTCCACCCGGCCGTGTTCGCTGATCCGTACCACGCCCTGTTCCGCATCAATGTTGCCAACGATCCGGCCGTCCACCTGCAGCACGCCGGAAAAGCTGACGTCGCCTCTGATCTCGGCATCCTGGGCAATGATGGTGGTCTTGCCACCGAACTTGCCTATGTCCATTTTCTTGTGCTTGTCTGCTCCCCACATCAGGGTGTCGCTCCTGTGGCTGTCCATTCGAATGATCGCTCGACTACGGCCGAGCCGTCCTGTAGCGCCTGAAGATCGACCCGCAGAGGCTCGAATCCCTCCGGCAGGCGCAGCTCCCACTCCGCGTCCGAGGCGGGCACCACCTGGAAGTAGCGGAAGTCCAGCGCAATTCCGTCGGCATCGTCGGCCTCGGTGAGTTGCGCCAGAGGTAGCGTGGTCTTCTTGCCATCCTGCAGGCCATGTACCGACATACGCAACTGCGCCTGCACCGTGTCGGCTTCCTCCCCTACCCGGCTGACCATGATCTTGAACCGGTAACGGCCCGGCGCCTCGGTGGGCAGCAGCTCGAACGCCTGGATGCGAATACCGGGCGAGGTGGCGCTGGGCACCAATGCACCCTGGTACTGGGCCAGATCCTGCTGCAGATGGAACAGCTGCTGCTCCAGCTCCTGGACCATGCCCCGGTTTTCCGAAACCGATTCGAGGGCCACCAGCAGATCCACTTCAAGCTCCTGCGCGCGTTCTCGCGCCGCCGTGAGCTCGAACAGCAATTCTTCGCGTTGCTCGAGCAGCCGGTTACGCTCCAGCACCACGTCCGCCTGGGAGCGCAAGCCGGCCTGCCAGGCCTGCCATGCGCTCGCCGGGATTGCCAGTATCAGCAGCAGGACGCCGACCCATTTCAGCACACTGAACCACTTCGACGTGCGCGGCATCAGCACCACGCTGTGCTCACGCAGCGGCGTGCGCCGCTTCAAACCCCACATCAGGGCATGAGCGCCGGATGGGACAACCCCATTGATTCATCGATACCCAGGGCGATGTTCATGTTCTGGACCGCCTGACCCGAGGCGCCCTTGACCAGGTTGTCTATCACCGAGAGAACCACAACCTGATCGCCGCCCTGGGGCCGATGGACGGCCAGACGGCAGACGTTTGCGCCACGCACGCTGCGGGTTTCCGGATGGCTGCCGGCAGGCATCACATCGACAAAGGGCTCGCTGGCATAACGCTCTTCGAACAGCGCCTGCAGGTCGACCGAGTGATCTGCGACCGAGGCATGCAGGGTCGCGTGAATACCACGAATCATCGGCGTCAGATGGGGAACGAAGGTCAGTCCCACCGGCCCCTTGGCCGCACCCTGCAGACCCTGACGGATCTCGGGAAGGTGGCGATGCCCGGCCACACCATAGGCTTTCATGCTCTCGGTGGACTCACAGAACAGCGACCCGACGCTGGCGCCCCGCCCCGCGCCACTGACCCCTGACTTGCAGTCAGCGATAATGCGCTCATTGTCGGCAAGGCCGGCTTCAATCAGGGGTAGCAGCCCGAGCTGAACAGCCGTCGGATAGCAGCCCGGCACCGCAATCAGTCGCGCCGTGCGGATGACTTCACGATTGACCTCAGGCAGTCCATACACGGCCTGCTCGAGCAGCTCCGGAGCGCCGTGGGGCTGGCCATACCATTGACTCCACTCGGCGGCATCACGCAGGCGGAAATCTGCAGACAGATCGATGATGCGGGTGCCTGTGGCCAGCAGCTCTGCGGCCATGGCGTGGGCGACTCCATGGGGTGTGGCAAAGAAGACGACGTCGCAAGCGCCCAGGGCTGCCGTATCCGGAACGCTGAAGCAAAGCTGGTCATAGTGTCCACGCAGGTTCGGATACATATCCACGACGCGGATACCGTTTTCAGATCGGGAAGTGATCACCTCGACAAGGGCCTGGGGATGCTGGGCGAGGAGTCTGAGCAGCTCCACCCCGGTGTAGCCGGTTCCACCTACTATGCCGATCTTGATCATCTTTACTTCCTGAATCGTTTTGAACATGACTGATAACCCCCTATCATAAAAGCGCTGACGCAAATTACCAGCACTCACTGTCGCAAGACTGAGTGGATTTCAACCATGAGGACTGTAGTGTGTATCTGTGGATCAAGGCCTTTCACATCATTGCGGTCGTCACCTGGTTCGCCGGTCTCTTCTATCTGCCGCGCCTGTTCGTGTATCACGCACAAAGCGAGGACAGCATCAGCAACGAGCGGTTCAAGATCATGGAGCGCAAGCTCTATCGGGGGATCATGCTGCCCTCCATGGTGCTGGCGATCGGTCTGGGCATCTGGATGCTGATGCTGATGCCCGCCTGGCTGACCCAGGGCTGGATGCACGCCAAGCTGAGCCTGGTGGTCGCACTGGTGGTCTATCATTTCAGCTGTGCCGTGCTGCTGAAACAGTTCGCGGAGGACCGGAACACGCGCTCGCACGTGTTCTATCGCTGGTTCAACGAGGCGCCGGTGCTGGTGCTGGTAGGCGCCGTCATACTGGTCGTGGTGAAGCCGTTCTAACCCGCCTGCACGGCCCGCTCCTGCCCCCATACGCGCAATGACTGCAAGCGTTCCGCCATGACCACCGAAAGCGGTGAGGTTTGCGCCATGGCCGCCAGCAGATGCGCATCGGTAACGCTCTGCTGCCGGGCCGATGCCGCGTAGACGGCAGCCACCACAGCCTGCTCTATCTCCGCTCCGGAAAAGCCTTCACTGGCGAGCGCCAATGCCGGCAGATCGAAGCCGTCGACCTGCAGATCCCGTTTCTGCAGGTGAATCCGCAGAATGTCTTCACGTACCCCGGCGTCCGGCAGGTCGATGAAGAACATCTCGTCCAGACGGCCCTTGCGAATCAGCTCCGGTGGCAGCTGGCTGACATCATTGGCGGTGGCCACCAGAAAGACCCGACTCTGACGTTCCGACATCCAGGTCAGCAGGGTACCCAGCAAACGCCGCGAGACGCCCTGATCATGTCCATCTGGCGCGACACCTTTCTCGATTTCGTCGATCCACAGCACACAGGGCGCCATGCAATCGGCCATCTGCAGCGCCTCGCGCAAATTCTTCTCGGTCTCACCGATGTACTTGTTATAGAGCGCAGCAAAGTCCAGGCGCAGCAGCGGCAGACCCCAGACCCCGGCAACCGCCTTGGCTGCCAGACTCTTGCCGGCGCCCTGCACCCCGACCAGCATGACGCCCTTGGGTGCATCGGCAATGGTGCCGGCTGAGACGAAGGCCGCCTGGCGCTCCATCAGCCACCGCTTGAAGTGCTTCAGCCCGGCCACGTCGCCGAAATGCGCGGTGTTCTGCTCGAAGCTCAGAACGCCCTGCATGTCGAGCAGACGGAATTTCGCCTTGTTCAGCTCCGGCACATCCTCCTGGGTAATGGCACCGTCATCGGCGATCAGCTTGCGGGCCAGCCGCCGCGCCTCGGCGTGGGTGGTGCCACGCAGGTTCCGCACCACCTGCTCCAGGGTTCGGTTGTCGGTGCGCACCTTGAGCCCGCGGTTCTGCTCGGTCCAGAGGGCCGCCTCCTCGCGGATGATGGCCGACAGCTCCTCGTCGGATGGCATGCTCAGCTCCAGCCGTGCCGCAAGGCGACTGAGTTCCGGCGGCAGCTTGAGCTGATGGCTCACCAGCAGCACGGTCGGGGCCTGCTGATCGGTATCCATCGCCAGCAACTTGAGCAGACGCACGACCTTGGGGTTTTCCAGAAAGGGATGCAGATCGCAGAACACGTAGATCGACTGCTGCTGGTCCTTGCGCGCGCATTGCAGAGCCTTTTCCGGATCGCAGGTATCGATCTCGTCGATCTCGGCGCCGAAGCCGAGGCGCTTCAGACCTTCAACATGATCCCAGGTGAACCAGGTACGCGCGCGCTTGACCGCCAGAGCCGCCATGGTTTCCAGCAGGCGCTGCTCTTCCCAGCTTTCGGTAATGATCAGTTTTACCCGGCTGTCGAGGAGCAGGCCCAGGTCGTGAATATCATTTTTCACCGGCGAATCCTTTTGCAGCAGTTCGATGTGATGCCATTCTAGCCATAGATGGTTACACTGAAACCTATTAACAAGCCAGCGAAGGAGTAGCGCGTGGACTGTCTGTTCTGCAAGATCGTCGAGGGCAAGATCCCGGCGAATAAAATCTACGAAGATGAGCAGGTCATTGCCTTCAACGACATAAACCCCCAGGCCCCGGTCCATTTCCTGGTAATCCCGAAGCGGCATATCGCGTCCATCTGCGATATGACCGAAGACGATCGGGCGCTGGTCGGTCACATGGTTTTCGTCGGGCAGAAAGTGGCGGCCGAGCAGGGTTGCGACAACGGCTTCCGTACCGTATTCAACTGCAACACGGACGGGGGCCAGACGGTCTACCACATTCACCTGCACGTGCTGGGCAAGCGTCAGATGACCTGGCCACCGGGCTGAGCCGCAGCAGCAGGCAGCGCACAGCGCGTCCCGATCACTTGCACAGGAGCCACTCCATGCACACCCCCCGCCGCTACAGCTTCGTCGATCGCCTGCTGACCCAGGCCGACCAGTCACTGCGCACCCTGGTGCCCGGTGCCGCCCAGGCCAATCGTCCATCGCCCTCCCAGCACATGCCCAACGTGCCCATGGATGACCACGAGCGCCAGCATATAGCCGGCCTGATGCGCATCAACCACACCGGCGAAGTGTGCGCTCAGGCGCTCTATCAGGGCCAGGCGCTGACCGCACGCCTGCCCGATGTGAGAGCGAAGATGGAGCATGCCGCAGCGGAGGAGATCGACCATCTGGCCTGGTGCGAACAGCGGCTGCAGGAACTCAAGAGCCAACCGAGCGTATTCAATCCGCTGTTTTACGGGCTTTCATTCGGCATGGGCGCGGCTGCCGGACTGATCAGCGATCGCGTCAGCCTGGGCTTCGTGGCCGCCACCGAACAGCTGGTCGAGCGGCACCTGGATGATCACCTGGCCCAGTTGCCGGAGGAGGACATCAAGTCGCGGGCCATTCTGGAGCAGATGCGCATGGATGAAATCGAGCATGGCGCACAGGCACTGGAAGCGGGCGGGATGGTCTTTCCCGAACCGGTGAAAAAGGCCATGACCCTGCTCTCGGGCGTCATGACGCGGGCTACCTACAAGATCTGAGAACCAGGCGGAAGCGGCACGCCTGGTCGCAGGACGCCTGGTCGCGGGCTGGCAGGTCAGTCTATTTCGACGATCTCGTAGCCGTGGGTAATGTCCACGCCGGCTCGGCCGAGCATGATTGATGCCGAGCAGTATTTCTCCGCCGACAACTCCACCGCGCGCTTGACCTGTGCTTCCTTCAGTTGCTTGCCCGTTACCACGAACTGGATGTGAATACGGGTGAAGACCTTGGGCTCGGTATCGGCCCGTTCGGCATCGAGTGACACCTGCACATCACGGATATCCTGCCTGGATTTTTTCAGGATGCTGACCACGTCATAGCTGGCGCAGCCACCGAGACCAATGAGCACCGTTTCCATCGGGCGTACGCCCATGTTGCGTCCGCCCGCATCCGGCGGCCCATCCATCACCAGCGTATGGCCGCTGCCCGATTCGCCGAGGAACATGGCGCCGTCCACCCACTTGATCTGTGCTTTCATCTGTTTCTCCGCAGGACATTCTCAGGCCGTGCAGAATACCACAGCCGCCTCTGGCCGAGCCTCGTACTGGCCATGATTGTAAAAAGTGGACATAATCGGCTTTGGTCTCGCTTTGAGGCTCCCACATATGCCCCGGCATCACTGATTTGCTCGACAGGATACCTACATGGTCGTAAACCCCCTGACGCCCCGCATCAAGAATCTCGACAGCTATCTGGCTCATTGTCACCTGCGCACCTACAACGCCCGCAATACCATCATTCATGCGGGAGATCACTCCGACAGCCTGTTCTATATCATCAAGGGCAGCGTCACCATCCTGATCGAGGATGAACAGGGTCGCGAGATGATCATCGCCTATCTCAATCAGGGGGATTTCTTTGGCGAAATGGGGTTGTTCGACGAGACGCAACCGCAGCAGGATCGCAGCGCCTGCGTCAGGGCGAAAACCGAATGCGAAGTAGCCGAAGTCAGCTATGCCAAATTCCGCGAGCTCAGCCAGCAGGACCCCGACCTGTTCTATGCCGTCGGCCGGCAGATGGCCGAACGGCTGCGCAATACCACCCGCAAGGTCGGTGACCTGGCGTTCCTCGACGTCACCGGCAGGGTCGCCCGCACACTGCTGGATCTGTGTCGCCAGCCTGATGCCATGACGCATCCCGACGGGATGCAGATCAAGGTTACCCGGCAGGAGCTGGGCCGTATCGTCGGCTGTTCACGGGAAATGGTTGGCCGTGTTCTGAAAACCCTCGAGGAACAGGGACTGATCAACGTGAAGGGCAAGACCATGGTTGTTTTCAACACCCGCTGAGGCACTGCAGCCCGCCAGGCGCTGATGTACAATCGCCGCACACACACTTCTTGGCGAGGCGATTATGGGCCTGAATAACCAGTGGATGCAGCGCGACCTGTCCGTACTCTGGCATCCGTGCACCCAGATGAAAGACCACGAGCACATGCCGGTGATTCCGATCCAGCGTGGCGAGGGTGTCTGGTTGCACGATTTTGAAGGCAACCGTTACCTGGATGCGGTCAGCTCCTGGTGGGTCAACATTTTCGGCCACGCCAACCCCTACATCAATCAACGGGTAAAGGATCAGCTCGACAGCCTTGAGCACGTGATTCTGGCGGGCTTCAGCCATCAGCCAATCATCGAGCTGTCCGAACGGCTCGTCGCCATCACGCCTGCGCCCCTGACCCGCTGCTTCTATGCCGACAACGGCTCCTCCTGCATCGAAGTCGCGCTGAAGATGAGCTTTCACTACTGGCTCAATACCGGCAAACCCGAGAAGAAGCGCTTCATCACCCTGTCCAACAGTTATCACGGCGAAACGCTGGCGACCCTCTCGGTGGGTGACGTGGCCCTGTACAAGGAAACCTACGAGCCGCTGCTGATGGAGGTCATCACCGTACCGTCGCCGGACTGCCATGCGCGCGAGGAAGGCGTCAGTTGGGAAGAGCACAGCCGCATGATGTTCGAACACATGGAGCGCGCCCTGGAGGAGAACCACACGGAGGTCGCCGCGGTCATCGTCGAGCCCCTGATCCAGTGCGCCGGCGGCATGCGCATGTACCATCCGGTGTACCTCAAGCTGCTGCGCGAAGCCTGCGACCGTTACAACGTGCATCTGATCCACGACGAAATCGCCGTCGGCTTTGGCCGTACCGGCAGCCTGTTTGCCTGCGAACAGGCGGACATCAGTCCCGACTTTCTGTGTCTGTCCAAGGCCCTCACCGGCGGCTATCTGCCCATGGCCGTATGCATGACCACCGACAAGATGTACGAGGCCTTCTACGACGACTATGTGACCATGCGCGCCTTCCTGCACTCGCACAGCTACACCGGCAACCCACTGGCCTGCGCCGCAGCGCTGGCCACCCTGGACCTGCTGGAGCGGGACAACGTGATCGAGGCCAACAAGGCACTGTCTGCCCATATGGCCCGAGCCACCGCCCATTTCGTCGACCACCCGCATGTGGCTGAAGTGCGCCAGACCGGCATGGTGCTGGCCATCGAGATGGTGCAGGACAAGGCCAACCGCACACCCTACCCCTGGCAGGAGCGCCGCGGTATCCGGGTCTACGAACACGCACTGAAAAACGAAGCGCTGCTGCGGCCGCTGGGCAGCGTGGTGTATTTCATGCCGCCCTATGTGATCACGCCCGACCAGATCGACCATCTGGCCAGCGTCGCCTATGAAGGCATACAACTGGCGACCCGGGACTGATTCATGCGGGTATCACGCTTCTACCTCGATGCCCCGCTGCAAGCCGGCGAGCAACAGCTTGAAGGGGACCTGGCGCACTATATAGGGCGGGTCCTGCGGCTCGCTCCCGGTGCGCCGATCCAGATCTTCAACGGCTCGGGCCAGGAATGGCCCGGCGAGATTGTTGAGGTCAGCAAGCGACTGGTCCGTGTCCGGCTGGATTCACCCCGAGCGGGACTCGCCGAGTCGCCGCTGCGGGTCCATCTGGGCCAGGCGATGTCGCGGGGCGAACGCATGGACTGGGCGATTCAGAAAGCCGTGGAACTGGGTGCCTGCGAGATTACGCCCCTGTTCACGGAGCGCTGCGAGGTCAAGTTGCAGGGCGATCGTGCGGAAAAACGCCAGGCCCATTGGCAGCAGATTGCCGTCAGTGCCTGCGAGCAAAGCGGTCGCAGTGTGGTTCCAACCATCCACGCCCCCCTACCGCTGGATACCTGGCTGGGTGACCTGCAGGCGGACCTCAAGCTGGTGCTGCATCACCGCACCGAGCACAGCCTGGCGAGCCTGGCGCGCCCCGCCACTCTGGCCCTGCTGATCGGACCTGAGGGCGGCCTGAGCGGCGATGAAATCGAGCGGGCACAGACCGCTGGGTTCAAGCCCGCCTGTTTCGGCCCGCGGGTCATGCGCACCGAGACGGCGCCCGTTGCCGCGTTGGCGGTGGCGCAATATCTATGGGGCGATTTCTGAAATCCCACCCCGAGCGCTAGGCACCGATTTCGGGCCTGCCCACGTCGGGCGTCAGCAAGCGCTGCATGTCTGCTGCAGTCATCGGGCGGGCCAACCTGAAGCCCTGACCGAAACGGCAGTTTTCCGCCAATAGAAAGTCCACCTGATCCTGACTTTCGATCCCTTCGGCCACCACGTCCAGCCCGAGATTCGCGCTCAGATTGATGATTGCCCGGCAGATCGCCTGCTGGCTGTGGCTGTGATGCGCCTCGGCCAGAAAGCTGCGGTCCAGCTTGATGATATGGATAGGAAAGCGATTGAGATAACCCAGCGAGCAGAACCCGGTCCCGAAATCATCCAGGGCTATGCGCACGCCCATCGCGGCCAGCTCGCGCAGGCTGGCCACGCTGTGACCTTCGGCTTCCACCAGCAGACTTTCGGTTATCTCCAGCACCAGCGAGCTGGCCGGCAAGGTCGTCAACCGCAGAATGTCGCGCACCCGCTGGCTGAAGTCCGTTTCGCGCAGCTGCAGACCGGACAGGTTGACCGAGCAACGCAAATGCGGCGCACCATGCTGCTGCCAGAACGCAGCCTGACGGCAGGCGTGTTCGAGCACCCAGTAGCCGACCGGAATGATTTCACCCGACTCCTCAAGTACCGGAATAAAGCTGACCGGCGATACCGGCTCGCCTTCATGCTGCCAGCGCAACAGCGCCTCCACCGCCACCGGTGCACTGCCCGACGGCGCATGCAGGTCGAACACCGGTTGATAGTGCATGCTGAACTCATTGCGCTGCAGCGCCTGAAGCACATCGGTTTCCAGGCGCAAGCGGTCGCGCACCTCATCCTGCATGCTCTGGTCAAACAGCTGGAAGCGCGCCTTGCCGGCGTCCTTGGCCCGGTACAACGCCAGATCCGCCGCCTGCAGCGCCTGCTCCGGGGTGTGTCTGGCGTCCAGCACGGTAATACCGATGCTGGCGTTGACCACCAGATAGCGATCGCCAAAACGCAGCGGCTCACGCAGCGCAGTCAGCACCTTGCGCGCCACATCCTCGGCGTCGGCGGGGGTGGCCAGATCATCCAGCAACATGACGAACTCATCGCCACCAAACCGGGCCAGATAGTCTCCGGCGCGGCCGCAGGCCTGCAGACGCTTGGCCACGTGCTTGAGCACCTGGTCTCCGGCGGCGTGGCCAAGGCTGTCGTTGATCAGCTTGAAACGATCCAGATCGATGAACAGCAGCGCTGCCGACCGCGCCCCGGGCCGGCTCTGGCGCAACAGCAGGTCGGCCAGATATTCATTGAGCCGTCTGCGGTTGAGCAGGCCAGTCAATTGGTCGTGCTTGGCCGCATGCTCGAGCAGATCCTGGCTGCGCCGGCGCCGGCTGATATCGGTCTGTGAACCCGCCAGACGCCGTCGACCCTGCAGGTCGGTCTCGACCACGCCGCGCACCAGCACCCAGAGGAAGTCGCCACTCGCCTGGCGAATGCGGTACTCGTGATACAGCGAGGCGGTCTCCCCGCGCAGGTGACGCCTGAGCGCGCTCTGCAGACCCTCCACATCGTCCGGGTGCACCAGTTCCAGCCAGCCGGCGGCCGTGGCACCCACGTCCGCCGGGGTAAATCCGAGCATGCCCGCCCACCAGTCGGACACATACAGCCTGTCGCTTTCCAGCGCCCATTCCCAGATCCCGTCATTGGCGCCGCGCAACGCGTGGGCAAAGCGGCTTTCGCTGGCAACCAGCGCGCTGTTGGAGGCGCCAACGTAGGCTTCAGCGGCGAGAGTGATATCAAAGAAAACGATTTTCAACAGGCTCTGGAACGCCGCAAGGGCCTCATTGCCCGAGCCTTCGGCGTGCATGCCTTCAAGCATGTGATCGAGAAAAAGACGGTAGCTGCCCAGATACCACTTCAGCCCCACATTCAACCGCTCGTGGACCTGACCGATGCGCGCGCGATTATGCAGATAGGCCGTGTCTATGCGGGCTTCCAGCAACTCACGGTAATATTGCCGCTGCGTACCCTGCAAACGCTTGACCACCGTTGCATCGGCCAGAATGGCAGATGGCTCGGCGAACTGGTCCAGGTGCTCGTAGAGCGCAGCCACGCAGGCCGAGATCAGCTCCTCGGAACCCTCGCGCCACTGGTTGAGGCGCTGGACGTCCTGGTCGCTCCACTGAATGAATGCCAGGCGCTCATCCAGCTCTGCGGCATCCATATCGAGCGGTGAAAATTCTTCTGCCTGCATGGCGACTGCTCCCATGTCTCTGCAAGTAAAACGGGTCCTGTGACAAGGGTTGGCCAGGGGTGCAGGACGCCATTTTTGACTATCATCCTATCAGGATAGCGATGCGCCACTATTGACCCAGCTCAACGCTGCGTGACTCTCACCCTTTGCCTGACCGGGAAGCGGCTGCTATAAACAGCGCTTCATTCCTCGGTACAGGCAGGCAGATCATGGGCAACGACCAGAACAGTCAGATCCAGAAGCTCAACAGCGAGTGCTTCTGCATCAGCCTGGATCAGCAGGCATTGCGCACTGCGCTGGCCAGTCAGACCTCGACTCCCGATCTGTTTGAAATGCTTCAGGTCAGGTGCCCTACGGTGTTCGCCGCCAGACCTGTTTTTGTCTCACCCAGGCACATGGACCGCATGCGGGAGCTGATAGCCGCCATAGAGACCGTTGTCGCCATGCCGAGCTATCAGGCGCACGTGCTCGGTCAGGCCCCCGCGGCCGCACAGAAGAACACCGCTGCCCGCAGCGTTTTCATGGGATATGACTTTCACGTGACGGCAGAGGGATTCGGGCTGATCGAGATCAATACCAATGCTGGCGGCGCCATGCTCAATGCACTGATGGCCCGCGCCCAGCATGCCTGCTGCCCTGCGGTAGCAGGTCTGGTTCCCCCGCCGGCCATGGCTGAACATTTCGAGGCCGCCATCATTGCCATGTTTCGGGAGGAATGGGCGGTCACCGGACACGATCGGCCGCTGCGCAGCATTGCTATCGTCGATAGCGATCCCGATGAGCAATACCTGTATCCGGAATTCGTCATGTTCCAGCGGCTCTTCAATGCGCACGATATCCAGACAGTCATTGCTGACCCGAGCGAACTCGAGCTCCGCGAGGGTCGGCTCTGGCATGGTGATCTGGCAATCGACCTGGTGTACAACCGTCTTACCGATTTTCTGCTGGAGTCACCCGCCAACGCTCACCTGCGTCAGGCCCATCAGACCGAGGCCAGCGTTGTGACTCCTCACCCACAGGCGTACGCCCTGTATGCCGACAAACGCAACCTGGTTCTATTGAGCAGTGAGGAACATTTGGAACGGCTGGGCGTATCCGCGCAAACACGCGCCATACTGCTCGCCGGCATACCCCAGACCCGGATGGTGCGGCGCGAACAGGCCGATCAACTTTGGGCGCAACGCAAGCAGTTATTCTTCAAACCCGCGGCCGGATACGGCAGTCGCGCAGCCTACCGGGGCGATAAGCTGACGCGACGGGTATGGGAGGAGATTCTTGCCGGGGATTACGTGGCCCAGGCATTGGTAGCCCCCGGCCAGCGGGCGCTATCTGATGGAGAGACACCCGAAATCCTCAAGTTCGACCTCCGAAATTATGTCTACGCGGGCCAGGTGCAGTGGGTGGCTGCCCGCCTCTACCAGGGGCAGACCACCAACTTCCGCACCGCCGGCGGCGGCTTTGCCCCGGTCTATCCGGGGCCATTGGATGGCGACCGGTAGGCCTGAGCGCCCAACTCCGGGACTGCTCAACGGTATCAATATCCCTGGTGCGTCCCTCTAACTCTTCACCGTGCGTGACGACCAGAAGTCGTTTGCCAGCAATTCAAGGTTCTGGGCCAGACCCGCCATGCCCTCTGCGTTCGCCTGGCTCTGCAAGGCCGCTGCCGCGTTCTCGTTGGTCACACTGCGAATACGGACCAGCGAGCTCATGATGGCTTCGCTGACCGCGCTCTGCTCTTCCACCGCTGTCGCGATCTGGGCGCTGCTGCCGGATATAGCCGTGACCTTTCGCTTGATCTCATTGAGCGCATCCGCAGCCTCCCGGGCCTTGTCGACGCTCGCTGCGACCTGCTGCAAGCCCGCCTGCATGGCATTCACTGCTTCGCGCGCATCTTCCTGAAAACCCTTTATCAGACCACCAATGGACGCGGTCGACTGCTGCGTCCGGCCGGCAAGGCCGCGCACCTCATCGGCGACCACGGCAAACCCGCGCCCCTGCTCACCCGCTCGAGCCGCCTCGATCGCCGCATTCAGCGCCAGCAGGTTGGTTTGCTCGGCAATGCCGTTGATGACGTCGGTCACCATGCCGATTTCCTGGCTTCTCTCGGCAAGACTGGCCATAACGGTACTCACCTCCTTGATCTTTGCCTCCAGCGCCTGGGTGATATCCCTGGAGGCCGCCACCACGGATTGGCCGTCCAATACCTCGGCATCGGCATCGTTGGCGGACTGGGCCGAGGCATGGGCATTGCGCGTAACCTCCTGGACACTTGCGGCCATTTCCTCGACCGCCGTAGCCACCTGGTCGGTTTCCTGTTGTTGCCGTTGATTGCCCTGGCTTGCCGCGCTCACAGCTGCAGCCAGTTCGCGGGACTCGCGTTGCAGTTTTGCCGCCGCATCGGCCATGCGGCCCACCAACGCTGCCGCCTCGGCTTTCTGCATCTCCAGGGCAAAACGAATGGTTCCGATCTCGTTGCGCGATCCGGTATACAGATATTGACCCAGTGGGTTGTCGCCCACTTCCCTGGCTCTGGCCGCAAGCTGCCCGAGCGGACGCAGAAACCCGAAGATGGCAAGCTGCACACCTGCCCACAGCAGGACAAGCACGAGGACCAGGCTGACGGGGTCCATACCCGTGGTGCTCACCGCCACTGCCCCGGCGAGCAGGAATATCATCAGCGTGGCCAGACACAACGTGGTAGCCAGACTGAGCGCCGGCAAGCGCAGGGCCAGGGGCGTTCGATCTTGCAGCAAACTGGCGTAACACCCTTCGGCCGCGGCGACCTGCCGCGCATTCGGCTTGGTTCTAACCGACTGGAACTCGATGATCTCGCCGTTGCGCTTGACCGGTGACACATAGGCATTGACCCAGTAGAAGTCGCCGTTCTTGCAGCGATTCTTGACCAGTCCCATCCAGCTCTTTCCGGCCCGGATGGTTGCCCACATCTGCTCGAAGGCGAGCGGAGGCATGTGTGGATGCCTGATCAGGTTGTGGTTCTTCCCGAGCATTTCCTCCTGGGTGTAACCACTGATGCGCTCAAACGCCGGGTTGGCATAGGTGATGGCGCCCTTGAGGTTGGTGGTCGTGAGCAGATTGTCACCTGTACTCAGTGTCACTTCACGGCTGGTGATGGGAAGATTGATCTTCATTGCTGACTCCTCGCCAGCCAATGGCTGGTCTGTGTGACATTTCCATGGGCAGAGCGTGACCACCTGGTACCGGTGAAACGTTCCCTGTTCCCCTTTATTGGCTGCATTGCTTTCAACCTGTTTGTTGTCAGATCGCTAAAACCGGGCACAAAAAAAGGCGCGGGACGGCCAGCCGAAGCTCCCATCGCGCGCCCTGTCTTTTGGGCCCCTACGTCCCAACCGGCAAAGCAGATCTCATTGATATATATACATATCCTATACACAGACTGAATTTTGCACAACCAAAAGCAATACACTTTTCGCTCGCCTCGAGCAGTCGGAGGCAGACAGTCTCGCTCTTACTCGGCTTGGCACCCCCAGAGCTGGTGGAAAGCCTCCGCTCCCATCGGCCTCCCGAGAAGAAATCCCTGGCCCAGATAACAGGCTTCCTGCCGCAGGAAATCCACCTGGTCTTCGCGCTCGATACCCTCTGCCACTACCTGCAACCCCAGTTTGCGACTGAGCTCGATGATGCTGCGACAGATAATCGCCTGGCGGGGGTTGCGGTGGGCCTCGTGCAGAAAACTGCGATCGAGCTTGAGAATATCCAGCGGGAAACGGTTGAGATAACCGAGCGAACAGTACCCCGTGCCGAAATCGTCGAGGGCCAGTCTCACATCCATCGCAGCGATCTCACGCAGGTTGGGCAGGGTGTTGCCAGCCTGATCCAGAAGCACGCTCTCGGTGATCTCCAAGACCAGTGTTCGCGGCGGCAGGCCAGTCTCGTGCAGGATATGCCGCAGGTGCGTGCAGAAATCGGTCTCCTGGAGCTGCACGCCTGACAGGTTCACCGAACAACTGAAGTCCGGGTGCCCTGCCAGCTGCCAACGTCGAGCCTGCCGACAGGCCTGTTCGAGTGTCCAGTACCCCACCGGGATTATTTCCCCGGATTCTTCGAGAATATGAATGAAGGAACCGGGGGCAATGCGTTGCGCTCCGTCGCGCCAGCGCAACAGCGCTTCACAGGCAACGGGGGCATTCGGAGCGCCGGGGGTCAGATCGTATACCGGCTGATAGTCCAGCTCGAACTGATCGAGCTGCAAGGCCTGCAATACGTTGCTTTCAATCTGCAATCGCTCGTGGGCACGCTCCTGCATACCCTGGTCATAGCGGCTGAAGCGTGCCTTGCCCGCTTCCTTGGCGTTGTACAGTGCCAGGTCGGCGGCCTGCAGCGCATCGCGCAGATCCTGACCGGGTTGCAATGGCGCCACGCCAATACTGCAATTGACCACCAGGCAACGGCCGTCAAAGCACAGCGGCTGACGGAGCTGCGCCAGCACTCGCTCGGCGACCTGGTCTGCGTCAGCCAGGCTGGCCAGGTCATTCAATACCATGACGAACTCGTCACCACCAAAGCGGGCCAATTGATCGCCCTGACGCATGGTGCTCTGCAGGCGCTCGGCGATCCGCACCAGCACCTGATCACCGACCGCATGGCCAAGACTGTCGTTGATAACCTTGAACCGATCCAGGTCAATGAACAGCAGGGCCGCACAACGGGCGCCGGGGCGGCCCAGGCTGGCGATACTGGCGATCAGCACCTGATTCAGCTGCTCCCGGTTGAGCAGCCCGGTCAGGGCGTCATGTCGGGCGGAATACTCCAGTCTCAGTCTGATCCGCTGGCGCTCGCTGATATCTGTTTGCGAACCGGCCAGACGCCGATGGCCCAGCGCATCGGTTTCAATTACGCCGCGAATCAGTACCCAGAGAAAATCGCCATTGCGTCGCCGGATGCGGTACTCATGGTGCAACCAGGGCACTCGCCCGCTGATATGGGCATCCAGTGAGCGTTTCAGCTCGGCCAGATCCTCGGGGTGAACCCGCGCCAACCAGTCGTCTACCCGAGCACCCACCTCGTGAATCTGCAGATCCAGCATGTTGGCCCAGCGTTCCGAGACGTGCCAGCCATCGCTTTGCAGGTCCCATTCCCAGATGCCGTCATTCGCCCCACGCAGGGCGTGGGCGTAGCGCGCCTCGCTGGCACCCAATGCCTTGTGTTTGGCATCCACATACGCCTCGGCCGCCAGCGTCATGTCGAGGAAGACTCGCTTGAGCAGACTGTCGAGCCGGGCCAGCCGCATGGTTTCCTCTGGCCCGCTGTTCGACCAGATCGCATGCATCATCTGGCTTAGAAACAGGCGATAACTGCCCAGATACCACTTCAGCTCAAGCCCGACCCGCTCATGCACCTGACCAATCTGCAGACGATCCTGCACATAGTCGGCATCGATCTCGCGCTCGAACAGCCCTGCGTAATAGCGCAACTGTTGCCGTTTGAGCCGGGCGACCGCACCGCTGTCGCCGAGAATGACCGCGGTCTCGCGGAACTCGCCGAGATGCTGATACAGCTGCTCGACAAAAACCGCACTTACCCTTGCCCCCTGTTCTGCCAGTGCCCGCAATCGGCCTGCATCCACATCGCGCCACTGTAGAAACTTCAATCGATCGCGTAGCGAACCTGAATCTGTTTCCTGACGCCCCGTTATCACTCCTGCGTTTTCTGGTACTTCCATGCTTGCACTTCCACTGTCCTTGATTTGCTGCTTCGCTCCTGGTTGAGCACCTTTTCTCCGGCGAGGGAATGACGGGCACAAAAAAGGGTGCTGCGGCATTTCCAGCATGGAAACACTGCAGCACCCTGTCTTTCAGGCCTGACTATCCTGACCGGCAAAGCGTTCTGTGGCAGATTGAGGGCGTAGCGTCCGGTTATCCCGGCTCGGGGAGCTCTCTCACCAATTTTTCGAGCCGCTGACGCAAACTACCGAGCTGCTTGGAACGAAAAGCATGCCGGGTCTGCTCGAGGGTAGCGATAGCGTCCTGTATCGCCGCCACCAATTGTCCACATTGATTGAGATCATCCGGCGCCAGCCAGCGACAGAGCGGTGCCTGCGCGCAGTCGACCGGATCGCAGATCAGTTCCAGAGGCTGATCCTGCAAGGCAGCACGTACCCTGGACACCAGCACCGGATCGTCCGCATTTATTATTACCCTGGCTCGCTTGCTCATATCACTCCGCATATCCCGTGCGGCGCTCGGCGGCGCGGGAAAATCATGGGAATACCCTGTGACGAGTCCGCTCATGCCGGCGGCGAGACCACCGGCTGAGGCGTACAACCGGACCGGGACCATTCAGTTGCTGCGATCATATAATGAAAAGCGACTGCCCGTATAGCCCTTGCAGAACGCATGGTTATTACAGAATTTTGCCTGGCCGCCGGCAGGGCATCAGGCCCCACAGGTGGCCGCTTACCACGGGCTAGCCCGTAACATCTGGTGGTGACCCCGGCTGAGTCGTTCGCCGCCGCATCAGCAGATAGACAGCGGGCAGCACAAACAGCGACAGCAGAGGCGCGGTAATCATGCCGCCGACCATGGGCGCCGCGATACGCCGCATGATCTCGCTGCCGGTACCGCTGCCCAGCAGGATCGGCATCAAGCCGGCGATGATCACGGCCACCGTCATTGCCTTGGGCCTGACGCGCTGCACAGCGCCTTCACGGATCGCGTCCAGCAGCGACCCTTCATCGGTCAGCCCCGCATCGAGCCGCGCCTTGCGAGCATTGGTCAGATACAACAGCATGATCACGCCGAATTCGGCAGCCACCCCGGCCAGGGCGATAAAGCCCACCCCCGTGGCTACCGACAGGTTGTAGTCCAGCAGGTAGAGAAACCAGATTCCGCCTGTCAGGGCGAACGGCAACGTAGCCATGATCAGCAGAGCCTCATCGAAGCGCCGGAAGGTGATGTACAACAGCACGAAAATGATCAGCAGCGTAGCCGGCACGACCAGCCTGAGTTTGGCATTGGCGCGCTCCATGAACTCGAACTGCCCGGAATAGCTGATGCTCATGCCGGATGTCAGCGCCACTTCGCTGCCGATACGTGTCTTGAGATCGGCCACCACGGCGGCCAGGTCCCGATCGCGGACGTCGACATAGACCCAGCCGGTCAGCCGTGCGTTTTCGCTCTTGAGCATCGGCGGGCCATCACTGACCCGGATATTGGCCACGGTACCCAGGGTGATCTGGTCGCCGCGCGGAGTGTAGATCGGCAGCTGCTGCAGATCCGTCAGCGAGTCACGCCATTCCCGCGGGTAGCGCAGGCTGATTGGATAGCGCGCCAGCCCCTCGACAGTCTCCCCGACATTCATGCCGCCTATCGCACCGGCAACAATGGCCTGGACCTCGGCAATACTCAGGCCATAGCGCGCCGCATCCGCACGTTTGATATCGATATCGATATAACGCCCACCGGTCAGGCGTTCAGCAATCGCGGAACTGACACCGGGCACCTCTCGGGCAATCGCTTCAACCTCCTGGGCCACGCGGTCGATCTGCGCCAGCTCCGAGCCGTAGACCTTGACGCCGATCGGGCTCTTGATCCCGGTGGCAAGCATGTCGATACGATTACGGATCGGCGGAATCCACAGGTTGGCCAGGCCCGGCACCTGCACAGCCCGGTCGAGCTCCTCGATCAGCTTTTCCGGCGTCATGCCCTCGCGCCACTGCTCGCGCGGCTTGAACTGGATCGTGGTCTCGAACATGGTCAATGGCGCCGGATCGGTGGCCGTGCCCGCCCGGCCGGCCTTGCCGAACACGCGGGCAACTTCCGGTACCGACTTGATCATCCGGTCGGTGCGCTGCAGCAGTTCCGAGGCTTTTTGCGGCGAGAGCCCCGGCAATGCCGTGGGCATGTAGAGCAGATCGCCTTCATCCAATGGCGGCAGAAACTCGCCGCCCAGCTGGCTTGCGGGCCACAGGCCACTGAGAAAAATGAGTACCGCCACGGCGATAGTGGTTCGCGGCCAGCGCAGAACGGCATCGAGTGCTGGCTGATAGACACGAATCAGACCGCGGCTGATCGGATTGCGCTCCTCGGCGGGAATTCTGCCCCGGATCCAGTAGCCCATCAGCACCGGCACCAGCGTCACCGCCAGCCCGGCCGAGGCGGCCATGGCGTAGGTCTTGGTGAATGCCAGCGGGCCGAACAACCTGCCCTCCTGCGCCTCCAGGGTGAAGACCGGAATGAACGACAGGGTGATGATCAGCAGACTGAAGAACAGGGCCGGCCCGACTTCTACCGCAGCATCGGTGATCACCTTCCAGTGCGCTTCGCCCTTGAGCTGCTGATCCGGGTGACGTTTGTGCCAGGCCTCGATGTGCTTGTGCGCGTTCTCGATCATCACGATGGCGGCGTCCACCATGGCGCCAATCGCGATCGCGATGCCCCCCAGGGACATGATGTTGGCGTTGATGCCCTGGCGCTGCATGATGATGAACGCGATCAGGATGCCGACCGGGAGCGAGACGATGGCAACCAATGACGAGCGCAGGTGCCAGAGAAACAGCACGCAGACCAGGGCCACCACGATGAACTCTTCGATGAGTTTGTGGCTGAGGTTTTTTACCGCGCTGTCGATCAGCTCGCTGCGATCATAGGTGGTGACGATTTCGACCCCTTCGGGAAGGCCTTTTTTCAACTCCTCGAGCCGTGTCTTGACCGCCGCAATGGTCTCGCGTGCATTCTTGCCACTGCGCAGTATCACCACGCCGCCCACCACTTCGCCTTCACCGTCGAGCTCGGCAATGCCGCGGCGCATCTCCGGTCCCAGGCGCACCTGGGCTATATCGCCCAGTGTCACTGGCGCGCCCGTGGTGCCCAGACGCAGTGGAATACCGCGAAAATCGGCAATCGATTGCAGATAGCCCGAAGCCCTGACCATGAATTCGCTTTCACCGAGCTCCAGCACGCTGCCCCCGGTTTCCCGGTTGGCAGCGTCTATGGCCTGGCTAACCTGCTGCTGGGTAATTTGCTGATTGGCCATCCGCACCGGGTCCAGCACGACCTGATACTGCTTGACCATGCCGCCAATTGGGGCGACTTCAGCAACGTTGGGCAGGGTTTTCAGTTCATAGCGCAGGAACCAGTCCTGCAGCGAACGCAGCTGTGCCAGGTCATGCTGGCCGGTGCGGTCCACCAGCGCATACTGGAAGATCCAGCCCACCCCCGTGGCGTCCGGCCCCAGGGCCGGCTTGGCGGCTGCTGGCAGACTGCTTTGCACCTGACTGAGATACTCCAGCACCCGCGAGCGTGCCCAGTACAGGTCCGTGCCGTCCTCGAACAGCACATAGACGTAGCTGTCACCAAAAAACGAATAGCCCCGCACGGTTTTCGCGCCTGGCACCGAGAGCATGGTCGTGGCCAGCGGGTAGGTCACCTGGTTCTCGACGATCTGCGGCGCCTGGCCGGCATAGGGAGTGCGGATGATGACCTGCACATCCGACAGGTCCGGCAAGGCGTCGATCGGCGTGTTCTGCACCGACCAGGTGCCCCAGGCAATCGCAAACAGGGTGCCAAGCAGGACCAGAAAGCGATTGGCTATCGACCAGCGGATTGTCGCGGCAATCATGGCTGGGCCTCCAGTTTCTCGATCGCTTCTATGGTCAGGCCTTCGTCACTTTCGCGCACACCAACGCGTACCCGGTCGTCTTCCTGCAGTCCCTCGGTGAGGGCCGGATCAGCCAACGGAAAGCCCATGGTCATGCCCGGCATGTTCAGGGTCGGGAATGGGCCGTGGTCGAGGAAGATCATGTCGTCTTCGATTCCGACCACGGTACCTTCGGCTTCATGCAGCGCGGGCACCGAGGGCATGAACATCTCCGTGGGCGCCGCTGTGAGACCGCGCAGACTGGCTTCGGAATCGAGCAGGAACTGACCTGAAGCGACGACCTGCTGGCCCTCCTCCAGGCCTGCAAGAATGACCGTGCGGTCTTCGGTTTCTCGGCCGGTGCGTACCTCGACCGGGCGGAAGCGGCCACCCTCCTCCGCCACCATGACCAGCGTGCGCCTGCCGGTGCGGATCAGCGCTTCGGTGGGCACCAGCAGGGCTGCGTCTTCCTGACGGGCCATCATGACCTTTGCGGTCATGCCGGGCCGCAACCTCTGTTCGGCATTACTCAGTTCAATACGCACCGGTACGGTACGGCTGTCCCGGTTGGCCTGTGGCAGTACCGCCTGGATTTCGCCCTGGAGAGTCTCCCCCGGGTAGGCCGGCAATTGCGCCTCGACGCCCTGCCCCGCCTGCAAGCCGGCTACCTGCGCCTCCGGCACCTCGACCACCAGCCAGACGGTCTCCAGCCCGTTGATACGGGCCAGCGTGGCGCCGGCTGCCAGGGTCATGCCTTCACGCACATCCAGACTCTGTATCACGCCGCCAACCGGGCTGGTCAGCGTCCACACCAATTGCACCTTGCCATGCCTGGCCACCTGATCGACCAGTGACTCGGGCATGCCGGCCAGGCGCATTCTCTGGCGTGCGGCCTCCAGCAGCCGGGGTTCATCCAGGCCGCGCAGGGCGAGATACTCTTGCTGGGCGGCCGCCCACTCGGGTACCAGCAGGTCGGCCAGGGGCGTTCCCCGCTCGACCAGATCCTGCTCGGCAAGCCCGTATACCCGTTCCACAAAGCTCTGACTGCGGGCTTGGACCACCGCCACATCCCGCTGATTGAAGGACAGTTGTCCGGTCGCGGTAATGCTGACCTCGACCGGCCCGCGCGTGACCGGCGCCAGACGCACGCCCAGGTTCTGCAGGATATCGGGATCGATACGCATCGCTGGCGGACCATCGCCACCGGCGTCCGGCTCGGCGTAGCGGGGCACCAGGTCCATGTCCATGAAGGGGGAAGGACCTGGCTGATCGAACCGCTGCTGCGGGTACATCGGGTCGTACCAGTAGAGCACTTCACGCTCCTGTTCGGCTGGCTGGGCCACCAGGGGCCAGGGCGCAAGCACGGCCGCAATGGCGACCAGCAGGATCAAGGGGTTGTAAAAGGGTTTCATGGGCGGTCGGCTCCAAAGGCAAAATACAGCCGGGCATTGCTCAGGGAGCGGTCCCGGGCCAGATCAATGTGACGCAGGCGCGCATCAATCAGTTGTTCTCGTGCGCTGATCACGCCAGCCAGAGAGCCTCGGCCTGAGCGATAGTCGGCCATTGCCAGTTCGACCTTCTGCTCGGCCAGGGGTACCAGGGTCCGTTGTGATCGTGCCAGCGTGCTTTCCAGCCGCTGGTACTCGGCAAGCGCTTCGCTGAGATCGCTCTGGTAGCGCCGCTCGACCGCCTCGCGTTGCGCATCGACCCTTTGCAGACGTGCGCGCTCGGCCTCGATGGCGGGGTCCTGCCGGGAGGCGGTAAATACCGGGAGATCGAAGGTCACGCTGAGATTGACCATGTCGCCGAAGGCGCTGTCTCGCCGCAGATAGTCGACGCCCCAGCTCCAGTCCGGTTTCTTTTCCGCGATGGCGCTCTGCAACTGCGCCTGGGCCTGACGGGTCAATGGATCGAACACCTGCAGCTGCGGATGGCGTTGCAGGCTGGCGCGGTACTGCTCGGCATCCACCGGCCACTGTGGCCAGCCCCCGCTGAGCGGCTGGGCCGCGGACTCGCCAATCCATCGCCGCAGCTGTGCACGTGCCTGCGCGTGCTGGCGCTGCAGCTCGTCCTCGCGATCAGCCAGCAAGGCTGCCTCCTGGCGCGGCCCTATGCTGTCTGCCGTGAGGCCCTCACCGCTGGCCAGCCGGGCGTCCACCGCTCTGGACAGCAGGCGGTTTTCCGCATACAGCGCCTTGAACACGTCGAGCTTCTCTTCCACCGCCCGCGTCATCAACCAGGCCTCGGCCGCCTGCTGCCGCACGGCAAGCAACTCCACGGCCATCCGGGCATCGGCCAGGCCCACCTGGGCCTGGGCCAGATCCACCCGAGCTGCACGCTTGGCACGGCTGGGTACCTCCTGCATGAGACCGATACGCTGCATGGTCATGCGTTCGGCGTTCAGATCCCAGGCGCTGTCACCTTCAATCGGCAGGTTCTGCAACCCCAGGGCCAGGCGTGGGTCTGGCAGCTCGCCGGCCGGCACCGCAGCACTGCGCGCCGCTTGCCTCTCGGCAGCCTGCGCGGCAAGCGAAGGCGCTTCGCGCACGGCCAGGTCCAGAGCCTGATCCAGGGACAGGGCATAGGCTGGCGCCAGCAGAGCCGACCCCAGCCATGTCAGAAGCATTCGCCGTACAGGACGGCAAAGGGTAGTAAACATCATGATGACGATTCCTGTTGCTGATGCCGCGCGCGCTCGACAGAGCACGGACGCGGACAGACACCACCGGCCGAGACAGGTGGGGCTCAGATCATTCAGGAATCAGAGACGGGGGGGACGCCAGAAGGCAGTCGGATAGCTGGGGCTGAGCCCGATGGAAGCGAAGACCGCCGGCACATGCTCAGGGACCCCGGCCGGGAGTGTTACTGCGCTGGGCACTACCGCGCCGCCCATCTCGCAGCCGCCACCCTGATCACAAAGCAGTTGCGCTGTGGCACTGATCAGACCCTGGTCGTCGCCGGCACAGTCGTGGTGGGGAGGCATATCGTGACCATCGTGCAGGCCCGCCATGTCGGCCATTTGATGCGACCCGCCCTGGGCATCCTGCATACACTGCTCGACCGCCAACAGCGCAGCCGCCAGCGTGTTGAACGACAGCAACAGGCAGCAGCAGATGGCAATGACCGTGGTACGCAGCATTTTCACAGCAGGAGTGTCACTCGGCTTTCTCAATGGCGGTAACCACAAAGTTACCATTATCCTTCTCTGCACGGAATCTGACTTTATCGCCTGCCTGCAGGCCTTCGAGCTGGTTGGCCGGCTCGGCCTGGAACATCATCGTCATGCCCGGCATCTGCAGGTTCTCGATCGGCCCGTGGCGCAAGGTAATGCGGCCCGAGGCCGAGTCTATCTTGCGGATCTCGCCCTCGGTAAGGACGTTGCCATGGGTATCGGCGTTGACGTTAAGCCCGCTTGCCAGCAGGCCGGCCAACAGGGAAAGCGCGATTGTTTTTTTCATGTAATCACTCCTACGAAATCATTTCTCTGATCGAATTCATATTGCTCCAGATCGCTGCCGATGTTCCAGCTACGGTCTGGTGCTCGCCACCGTCACCACAAGCCTACAGGAGGTCGGCACACTCGGCACGCGGGAGCTCGATCCCGATCTGTTACGACATGTCCGGGCTTCAAGCCACTAGAGATAACGGGCCGCCCAGGCCACCAGTACGTTCGCGACATACTCCCCGTCTTCGCCCCGGCTGAGCATATGATCGGCATTATCCAGCGAGATGAAGCTTTTCGGATGCCTCGCAGCCTGATAGATCGCCGCCGCTTCGTCGACGCCAACCAGTTCATCCACCGGCGAGTGAAAGATGAGCAGGGCCTTGCGCAGATTGCCGATATGATCGGCCGAGTTCCAGCGCTCAAGGTCAGCCAGAAATTGCGCCTTGACGGTGAAAGGTCGGCCGGCCAGATCCACACGGGCAAATCCTGCGCGCTCGATCTCTTCGCGGTCCGCGGCGAACAGGTGACGGACATGGGTAGCCGTTGATGGTGCGGCTATGGTGGCGACGGCTTCTACCGTGTCTATCTGCTCCGCCGCTGCCAGCACGGCAGCCCCGCCCAGGCTGTGTCCGATCAACAGACGCGGCCCGCTATGGTGCGTTTCCAGCCACGCCGCTGCGGCGAGCAGATCCTCTATGTTGGATGAAAAGTTGCTGTTGGCAAATTCACCATCGCTGCTGCCCAGGCCGGTAAAGTCGAAACGCAGCACGGCAATACCCTGCCCCACCAAATGGCGGGCTATGCGCGAGGCCGCCGCGCTGTCCTTGCCGCACGTGAAACAGTGGGCAAACAATGCCATGGCGGTATAGTCACCCTCGTCCGGCATCTCAAGCAGGCCTGCCAAGGAGTCGCCCTGGGCGTTGGGAAAATCAAAACGGGTTCGTTTCATGCTCTGCTCCCTGTCTGCGTACCAGTAAAGCATGTTCCGATCGGGCCAGTATAATGCGCCCCTCACTACAAGGCAGGTAAGGCATGGACATCTGGCATATTGCGCTGATCATCGGCGGCGGTTTTGCGGGCGGAGCAATGAACGCCCTGGCTGGCGGGGGCACCTTTTTCTCCTTTCCTGCCCTGCTGGCCGCCGGCATTGCCCCCGTAAGCGCCAATGCGACCAATGCGGTTGCGCTCTGGCCGGCGAGCCTCTCGACCGCCTGGGCCCTGCGCCGGGAACTGCGCGCCCTGCCGCTGCACGCCTACCTGTTGCCCCTCGCCCTGGCGGCGATGGTCGGCGGCCTGGGTGGCGGCATATTGCTGCTGTTGACCAGCGACCAGGTTTTTTTCCAGCTCATACCCTGGCTCCTGTTGCTTGCCACCCTGCTGTTCACCTTCAGCAGACCACTGGCTCGGCTGGTTGCCCGTCGCAGCGGCGCGCCGCAGCAGCCACGTCTTGGCCCCAGCGGCTTCTTTTTCCAGTTGCTGGTGTCACTGTATGGCGGCTTCTTCGGCGCCGGCATGGGCATCATGATGATAGCCAGCCTGGCCATCTCCGGGCGCACCCAGGTGGTCGAGATCAACGCCATCAAGAGTCTGCTCTCATCGGTCATCTACAGTGTGGCGACCCTGACATTCATCGTGGCCGGTGCCGTGCACTGGCCGGCCCTGCTGATCATGCTCGCCGGTACCATCGGTGGTGGCTACTGCGGCGGCAGACTGGCCCGGCGCCTGCCGGACACCTGGCTTCGCTTGCTGGTCATCCTGATCGGCTGGCTGCTGAGCCTGTTCTACTTTTACCAGGTATATGGCTGATTCCGCGCCCCACAACCCTGTATAATCTTCAGCCGACACCGATTCGCCAGACAACCGAGGTAAGCATGGCCAAGAAGAAAACTGCCGTGGATTTCGAGCAATCGCTGGCCGCCCTGCAGGTGCTGGTCGAGAAACTGGAAAGCGGTGAACTGAGTCTGGAGGATTCCCTCACTGCCTTCGAGCAGGGCGTGGCGCTGACCCGTGACTGCCAGCAGGCACTGAGCCAGGCAGAACAGAAAGTCAGTCTGCTGACCGAGCAGCAGGGGCAACCGGTTACCGAGCCCTTCGACGGGCCCGCTGAATGACCGATTTCAGCCACTATCTCGGGCAGTGTCAGGAACGTATAGACGGTTACCTCAATGACCACCTGCAGTCCGACCAGCCACTTCTGGAGCGACTGTTTGCGGCTATTCGCTACAGCGTGACCAACGGCGGCAAACGCATCCGGCCAATGCTTGCCTATGCCAGCTGCGAAGCCCTGGGGGGCGAGGTCGCCAGCGCTGACGTGGTCGCCGCTACGGTAGAGATGATTCACGCCTACTCGTTGATCCACGATGATCTGCCGGCGATGGACAACGACGATCTACGCCGTGGCCAACCCACCTGTCATCGCGCCTTCGACGAAGCCACCGCCATACTCGCCGGCGATGCCCTGCACGCCATGGCGTTCGACTGGCTGGCCGCGGCAGAGCACTACCCGCCGCCCGTCAGGCTGAAAATGATTCAATTGCTGGCCCAGGCTGCCGGGCCAGCAGGCATGGTGGGAGGGCAGGCTATCGATCTGGGCGCTGTCGGCCGGGTGCTGGATCTCGACACCCTGGAAAACATGCACCGGCGAAAGACCGGCGCGCTGATTCGTGCCGCCGTGCAACTGGGAGCCCTGGCCAGCGGCAATGCCAGCCAGGCCCACTTGCTGGCCCTGGGCACCTATGCCGACTGCATCGGGCTGGCCTTTCAGGTGCAGGACGATATTCTCGACATCGAGAGCGATACCAGCGTACTCGGCAAACAGCAGGGCGCGGACATCGCCCGTGACAAACCGACCTACCCCGCGCTGCTGGGGCTGGAAGGCGCTCGGCAACTTGCCGGATCCCTGCGCGACCAGGCAATCGATGCCCTGCAGCCACTGGAGAGCGGTAGCCTGAGGCTGCAGCAGCTCGCCAACTATATTGTGCAACGGCGTTTCTGACCGGCCGCCAGTCTTGGGCTATGCGCCCGCATCGGTTAAACTGCCGTTTTAATTGTGTCAGCCATGCTGGCACCCAGAGCCCTGTTTGATGCCAAGCACTTTCCACGAGATACCCCGCGAACGGCCTAGCACTCCGCTGCTGGACAGCATTGACGGCACGGCGAGCCTGCGCGAGCTGGATGAAGACCTGCTGCCTGTGCTGGCCGACGAACTGCGCGCCTATCTGCTCTGGACGGTCAGCCAGACCGGTGGTCACTTCGGTGCCGGTCTGGGTGTCATCGAGCTGACCATCGCCCTGCATTACACCTACCATACGCCGGATGACCGCATCGTCTGGGACGTCGGCCATCAGGCCTACCCGCACAAGATACTCACCGGCCGGCGCGAGCAGATGAGCACCCTACGCCAGAAGGATGGCCTGGCCGCATTTCCCCGGCGCAGCGAGAGTGTCTATGACACCTTTGGCGTTGGCCATTCCAGCACGTCGATCAGCGCCGCGCTGGGCATGGCCATTGCCGCCGGCCTGCAGGGCCTTGACCGGCGTACCGTGGCGGTGATCGGTGACGGCGCCCTGACTGCCGGCATGGCCTTCGAGGCCCTGAATCACGCCTCCGACGTTGAAGCCGATATGCTGGTGGTGCTCAACGACAACGACATGTCGATCTCGCGCAACGTCGGCGGGCTGTCCAACTATCTGGCCAAGATCCTGTCCAGCCGCACCTATTCGCACATGCGTGAAGGCAGCAAGAAGGTGCTCTCCAAGATCCCTTCTGCCTGGGAGCTGGCGCGGCGTACCGAAGAACATGCCAAGGGCATGCTGGTCCAGGGCACCCTGTTCGAGGAGCTGGGCTGGAACTACATCGGCCCGATCGACGGCCACGACCTGCCAACCCTGGTGTCCACCCTGGGCAACATGCGTGCACTCAAGGGACCGCAGTTTCTCCACGTGGTAACCCAGAAGGGCAAGGGCTTCTCCCCCGCTGAAGCCGACCCGATCGGCTACCATGCGATCACCAAGCTCGAGCCCAAGCGCAACGGCAACGGTGCGAGCAAGCAGAAGTTTTCCAGCGTCTTCGGCCAGTGGCTGTGCGATATGGCTGCAGAGGACGAGCGTCTCATCGGGATTACTCCGGCAATGAAGGAAGGCTCCGACCTGATTGCCTTCAGCGAGCGCTACCCGCGCCGCTATTTCGACGTCGCCATCGCCGAGCAGCATGCGGTCACGCTCGCGGCCGGCATGGCCTGCGAGGGTGCCAAGCCGGTGGTGGCGATCTACTCCACCTTCCTGCAGCGCGCCTATGACCAGGTCATCCACGACGTGGCGGTGCAGAATCTGGATGTGCTCTTTGCCATCGACCGTGCGGGCCTGGTGGGCGAAGACGGTCCGACCCATGCCGGCAGCTTCGACCTGTCATTCCTGCGCTGCCTGCCCAACATGCTGATCATGGCCCCGGCCGACGAGAACGAAACGCGCCAGATGCTCACCACCGGTTTTCTGCACAACGGTCCCGCCGCTGTGCGCTACCCGCGCGGTACCGGACCCGGCGTGCCCATCGAGCCGGAGCTCGAAGGCCTGCCAATCGGCAAGGGGGTGCTCACGCGGCAAGGCAAGGAGGTGGCCATTCTCTGCTTCGGCACCCTGCACGCCAATGCCCTGGCGGCAGCCGAAAGCCTGGATGCCAGCGTCGCCAACATGCGCTTCGTCAAACCCCTGGATGTGGAGCTGATCCGTCAGTTGGCCGAAAGCCACCAGCTGCTGGTTACCCTGGAAGAAAACGCCGTCATGGGTGGCGCCGGCAGCGCCGTCAGCGAATGGCTAGCGGCCGAACGCCTCAGTGTGCCGGTACTCAACCTCGGGCTGCCGGACCGCTATGTCGAGCATGCCAAACCGGCCGAGATGCTCGCCGAATGCGGCCTGGACGCCAGCGGCATCGAGGCCTCCGTCCGCTCCCGTCTGGATCAGGCCCGCTGATTCCCGCCAGCAGCGCTTGACCGCGCTGCGCATTCGCCCTAGAGTCCACCCCGCTTCCAGTCGCACTGGGTGCCCCGCTGCCGTCAGGCTGCGGGGTGAAACGGGAAGTCGGTGCAAACCCGACGCTGCCCCCGCAACGGTAAAGGATCGCGTGCCGGATATACCGGCCCGCAGGCAATGCCACACAGCCACTGCGCATCACGCGTGGGAAGGCGGTACTGCTGATGTCCTGAGCCCGGAGACCGGCCCTGTGCGAAGCAGAACCCCATGGCAGATTCGCCGGGGCCTGCATTGCTGAGGTGTCGCGGAGGGCGTCACCCGGCCAGTGCATGGCTGTCCCTTCGTTACATAGACAGGTCCCGCTGGCTTCTCGCCCTCCTCAAAAGCGTTTCTTTTGAGGCTCAACATGAACAGATTTTTACTTCTCGTCCCTACCCTGCTGGCATCGGGCATCGCTCTGGCCAACAGCTCGGTGGAACTCTCCGATACGGTGGTTACCGCTTCGCGCCAGCCCCAGGCACTTTCCAGTACCCCCGCGGCCACCACGGTGTTTACCCGTACCGACATCGAGCGACTGCAGCCCGCTTCGGTTGCCGATCTGCTGCGTCGTGTACCCGGCGCCTCGATTACCACCAATGGCGGCCTGGGCAGTCTCACGGCACTGTCACTGCGCGGCACCGGTAGCACACAATCTCTGGTACTGGTTGATGGTCAGCGCATCGGTAGCGCATCGGCCGGCCAGCCCAGCCTGGAATTCCTCAATGTCGATCAGATCGAACGTATCGAGGTGATCCGTGGACCGCGTTCAGCCATTTACGGCTCGGATGCGATCGGCGGCGTGGTACAGATCTTCACCCGCCGTGGTGAACAGGGGCTGAATCCGCGGGCCAGTTTTGCCGTGGGTAGCCACGACACCTATCGCCGCCACGTGGGTCTGTCCGGTGGTGACCAGCGCACGCGCTTTGACCTGGGCGTCAGCCTCAACGAAACCGAGGGCTTCGATCGCACCCGGCACGAGACCGCGGGTGATGAAGACGACGATGGCTATCGCAACAGGGCATTCAACGCCAGCCTGCTTCACAGGTTCAGCGATGATCTGGAAGCAGGTATCAGCCTGCTGCAGCAGAGCGGTAATACCGAATATGATCTGTTCGGCAACCCGGAGGACGACTTCCAGTTGAGCACTGTGGCCACACACCTGCAATGGCAGGTCAATACGTTGTGGACCACTCGCCTGGAAGCCGGCCACGCCGAGGACAAGCGCGACAGCAACTATGATTTTTTCAATTTTACCTACAATACCTACCGCGACTCGGCCAGCTGGCTGAACACCCTGCAACTCAATCCACAGCACAGCCTGCAGACAGGGCTGGACTGGTATGAGGATCGCCTGCGCAGCACCGGCAGCTTCATAGAGACCGAGCGCTTCAACCGCGCCGCCTTCGTCCAGCACAATTTCACCGGCGAGGCGTTCGATACCGAGCTGGGCTGGCGCCACGACGACAACGAGCAATTCGGCCACGCCAACACGTTCAACGCCGCGCTTATCATTCCGGTCACCACCAATCAGCAACTGGTGGCCTCCTACGGTGAAGGCTTTCGCGCTCCCACCTTCAATGATCTGTACACCAGCTTCGGGGCCAACCCCGATCTGCAGCCCGAGCGCTCGAAAAGCTATGAGCTGCAATGGCGCGCCCAGCTCCAGGACACACGCCTGCAGGCGGCGGCGTTTCGCACCGACATTGATGACCTGATCCTGCTCGATCCGTTCTTCGTGGCCCAGAATATCAGCCGCGCCCGCATCCACGGGCTGGAACTCAGCGCCGCTACCGAGCTGGCCGGCTGGCAGACCCTGCTGTCCGCTACCTGGCTGGACCCGCGGGACCGCAGTACCGGCAATCTGCTGCCACGCCGGCCCAAGCGCCTGCTCAGCGTGGACGCCGATCGCCAGTGGGGCGTTTTCGGTGTGGGTTTCAGCGTCATGGCCAACAGCGAGCGCTACAACGACCCGGCCAATCAGCAGGAGCTGGCCGGTTATGGCCTGGTTGAAGCGCGTGCCCATTGGGACATGAGCGATGCGGTTCGCTGGAATCTGAAGATCGGCAATCTGCTCGACAAGGAATACAGCGTGGCCAACTACAACACCAATGGCCAGACCTACGGATACCGGGAAGATGACCTGAACGCACAGCTTTCGGTCAGCTGGACGCCGGCATTCTGATCAGGCGAGCCGCCGCAATGGCGGCTCGACGTGCCTGTGCACGGACGCCGACGAGCTCTGGGGCAGTCTGCGCCGATAGTCGCTGGGGCTGATACCGGTCCAGCGGCGAAAGGCACGGGTGAAACTGCTTGGGTCAAGAAAGCCGACCTCATAGGAAATCGCCGTCAGTGACTTGCGCGTATCGGCCAGCAGGCGCAGGGCTTCCTCGCGGCGCGCCTGGTCGAGCAGTTGCTCATAGGTCGTGTTGTGCTGGCGCAGCAGCCGACGCAGGTGCCTGGGACTGACCTTCAACGGCTCGGCAATATCCTGTTCGGTCAAATGACCACTACCCAGCCGCAACACAATATCCCGCCGCACCCGATCAACCACATCGCTGGCCGGCATGCTGGCGATAAAGCCCTGCAGCGCACCGGCCATCCCACCCAACAACGCCGGCGTTGCTCCCGGGAGGGGCAACTGCATCCAGTCCGCCGGAAACAGCAACCCGTAGGTATTGCCATGACGGCAATCGGCACACCATTCCAGCCGCCGGTAATCCACCCGCTCTGGCTCTGGAGACACTATCGAGAGGCCCGCCCGGGCGTGCTCGGTTCCGCTGACAAAACGCTGCAACAGCCGTGCTACCAACCCCAGCAATGCCTCCTGCTGCTGCACATGGGGTTTTCCTCGAGGGTGTAGCAGCAGCATGATGCGGCTGGCCGAACGCCGCTGTTCCAGCCGGGCCTGAGTGCTCAGCAAGGAAAAAAACCGCACCAGATGGCCAACGGCCGTGCCCAGATCGGCACTGGCCGCGCCTGTCAGCTCAAGCATCTGCAAGGGCACGGGCAACGCCGCCCCCCGAGCGCAACGCATACCCAGCAGTGCGTCGCCGCTCAAGGTCTGGGCCTCCTCCCAGAACAGGCTGCAGCTGGCCTGGTCTATTGACTCCGCCCCCTGACATTGCGCCAGCAAGCGGGACGCCACCGGGGAGCAGGACAGCGACTGCCCGCAGGCAGCCAGGCCCTGCTCTATAACGCCAATCCATTCCATGCGCTCGCGGGGTTCACCCCCGATATCGTGTTGAATGTTCATCGGTCCTCCATGCAACGAGATCATAGCCAAGCTCGGCAACCATCCAATATCTACAGAGCACTCTGTTATGCAGAGTAGGATAGCGCAGAAGAATAGACAAATTGATCTGCCAGTGACCCTCGGACCTCTCAGGACCGCAACTGAGGTCCCCCTCGGCCAGGTCCGATCAAGCGACCGCATGCACACTACCCGGACGTGAAAGAGCCCGAAAGCGGCCTTTCCCTTCTGCATACTCGCCATCCAGGCAAAGGTGCGGGTACTACAGGGTTACAACCAAGGAGCAGCACAATGACAAAAACAATCCCTGCATGGGCGCTGGCCGCCTTGCCACTGGCGATCGGTCTGGCCAGTTTCAGCGGTTCGGCTAACGCAGTTGCCTTCAACATCGGCGAGGTGCGCGGTCAGTTCGACTCGCAGCTTTCCATAGGCGCCAGCATGTCGACTGCGGACGCCGAGAAAGACTATATCCACTTCGCCACGTCTGTTGACGGCGTTGACCAGAACGGCCAGGCATTGGCGCGTACTTCAGACGACAACCGTCTGAACTACGAAAGCGGCGACTTCTTCTCCAAGATCTTCAAGGGGTCGCATGACCTGCAGCTGACTTACGCTGACTCCGGTGCATTCTTCCGCGGCAAGTACTGGTATGACTTCGCTATTGAGGATGACAGCGTCGACTTCTACACCGACGGTATCGAGCAGGATGGCCGCGAGCCGTTGCAAAAAGGCGCGGGCGTAGCATTGCTTGACGCGTTCATCTACCACAACTACACCATCGGCAATAACCCCGGTAACGTGCGCTTGGGTCGTCAGGTAGTCAGCTGGGGGGAAAGTACCTTTATCGGTAACTCGATCAACTCGATCAACCCCATCGACGTTGCTGCATTCCGTCGTCCCGGCGCCGAGTTGAAAGAAGGTCTGATGCCGGTCGAAATGCTGTATTTCTCACAGGGTCTGACCGACAACCTGACCATGGAAGCCTTCTACCAGCTCAAGTGGCATCCGTACATTCTTGATAACTGCGGCACCTTCTTCGGCGGCGATACCGTTGCCAAGGGGTGTAATGACCGTCTGGTCGTTTCTGGCGCCGATCTGCCCCAGGGCAATCCGGAGCTGGCCACCGGCGGTTTTGGTATCGCCGGCATCGCTGATTACATCGTGCGCTCTGAAAAAAACCGCGAAGCGCGTGACGACGGCCAGTTCGGTGTAGCGTTCCGTTACTACGCAGCAGCACTTAACGATACCGAGTTCGGCTTCTACGCGATGAATTATCACAGCCGCACGCCCACCTTCAACAACCGTTTTGCCGGGGTGCTGACAGGTCAGGGCGGTCCGGTTGTCGGTATTGACGGCGTTCCTGGTGCTGCCGGCTACTTCTTCGACTATCCGGAAGACATCCGTCTGTTTGGCATGAGCTTCGCAACGATGGTGGGGCCGGCTTCGGTAGGTGGTGAAATCAGCTACCGCCCGAACATGCCAATGAATCTGAACACGTCCGACATGAGCCGTACCGCGCTACTGAACTCGGACAACATTCATCGCGGGGTAGCTTACGCCCCGGGTGACGTGATCGAGGGTTCTGACCGCAAGGAATACATCCAGGGTCAGATGACCGTGATTCACTTCATCGAGCGCGTACTGGGCGCCAGCCGACTTGCACTGGCAGGCGAAGTGGGCGTGGGCCACATCGGTGGTATCAGCAATGCTCCGGGTGAAACCAAGTACGGTCGCGACTCCGTGTTCGGTCAGAGCCCGTTTGCCGACGGAACCTGTTCTTCGCAGGGTGACGCGGCCAACTCTGATAAAGCCAATACCTGGTGCGAAACTGACGGTTTCTTCACGGACTTCTCCTGGGGTTACCGGGCTCGCGCATCCCTTGCGTACAGCAACGTGTTTGCTGGCGTTAACCTGACGCCGAATATTGCCTGGTCCCACGACGTGGAAGGTTATGGCCCGAGCTTTCAGGAAGGCAGCAAGACCATCAGCATTGGCCTGAATGCCGACTATGCAAACAAGTACGAAGCCAGCCTGAGCTACACCAACTATTTTGGCGGCAAGTACAACATGAACGTTGACCGCGACTTTGCGTCCATCAGCGTCGGCATGAACTTCTAAGACAGGCAACGGGAGATAAGAATAATGATGCGTATGCAAAAAACTCTATTGGGTGCCGGTGGTCTGGCTTTGAGCTTCCTGGCAACCAGCGTCCTGGCCCAGAGCCTGACGCAAGCCGAGATCGATAAACTGGGTAACCAGCTGACTCCAATTGGCGCGGAGCGATCTGGTAACGCTGCAGGCACCATTCCCGAGTGGACCGGTGGCCTGGATCAGAACGCGGGCAGGATGGTGGGCGACAATTTCCAGTCCAACCCCTATGCCGACGAACAGCCCGAGTTCGTGATTACCGCGCAGAACTATGCGCAGTATCGCGAGAACCTGACCCCGGGTCAGATCGCGATGTTCGAGCGTTATCCGGAAACCTTCCGGATGCCGGTCTATCAGACCCACCGTTCAACCGGTTACCCGCAGTCTGTCTACGACCAGGTCAAGCGCACTGCTGGCCAGGCCAAGCTGGTCAACGGCGGCGACGGTATCGACAACTTCTCCCACGGCACCTTTGCCTTCCCGATTCCAAAATCGGGTGCAGAAGTCGTGTGGAACCACAACACTCGTTACCGCGTGAACATCAAGCGCTGGTACATGCAGGCCATGCCGCAGACCAACGGTTCCTACACCCTCATCAAGCTGGAAGAGGAAGTGGGCTACCCGCAGCTGATGGATGACGTGGATGAGTCGACCATGCCCAATACCCTGCTGTTCTTCAAGCAGCGTGTAAACGCACCTTCGCGTCTGGCAGGTAACGTACTGCTGGTACACGACACCCTGGATCAGCTGAAAGAGCCGCGCATGGCGTGGGTTTACAACGCTGGC
>Ga0098074_1000275_pt1 | contig 39873 bp, 36 predicted proteins | sample 32_taG_FD_75064 | JGI IMG/M metagenome (GOLD analysis project Ga0098074, IMG submission 75064) | Marine viral communities from the Gulf of Mexico - 32_GoM_OMZ_CsCl metaG | ecosystem: Environmental > Aquatic > Marine > Oceanic | place: Atlantic Ocean: Gulf of Mexico | collected 2015-07-12 | reverse complement strand
TGGAGAAGCGTCAGATTTGACTGGAACCGTGCCCGGGCCTTTCTGGTGACGGCCGAGGAAGGCTCCCTGTCCGCCGCCGCCCGCGCTCTGGGCATGGCCCAGCCTACGTTGGGCCGCCAGGTCGAGGCGCTGCAGGAAGAACTGGGCGTGGTTCTCTTCGAGCGCACCGGCCGGGGCCTCGAACTCACGCCCAGCGGGCTGGATCTGCTCGAACATGTCCGCACCATGGGCGAAGCCGCCGGCCGTCTCTCGCTCGGGGCCTCCGGACGCGCCCAGGCGCTGGAAGGCTCCATTGCCATTACCGCCAGCGAGATCGATGCCGCCTACCTCCTTCCGGCGATCGTGCAAAAGCTGCGCCGCACCGCTTCGGGCCTTACCGTCGATCTCATCGCCAAGAACTCCGCCGCCGATCTCCGCCGCCGCGAAGCCGATATCGCCATCCGTAACTTTCGCCCCGATCAGCCCGAGCTGATCGCCCGCAAAATCAAGGATGTCACCGCCCGGCTTTACGTGTCCGAGCGCTATCTGGATGCTTTCGGCCGCCCGCTGACCCTCGAAACTCTGCCCGAGGCCGACTTCATCAGCCTCTGGTCGCCCGAAACCTATCTTGGCGGCCTCGTCCAGGCGGGCCTGCCCGTTGATCGCAGCAACCTGACCGTCCTTACCGACAGCCATCTTGTGCATTGGGAGATGCTCAAGGCGGGCGCCGGCATCGGCATGGTTCCCGAGTTCCTTGGCGAGTGCACCCCCGGCATTTTCCCCGCCTTCGACGGCGCCTACACGCCGTTCACCTTTCCGATCTGGCTCACCACCCACCGCGAACTTAACACCTCGCGCAGGGTGAGGATGGTGTTCGACTTTCTGGCGGAGGAACTGGCGCGCTCATGAGTTGGCTTCGCCGTGCCTGACGTCGGTACGGGCACCGCCAGAACCGACCTCTCGAACCGCAAGGTCGACCATGGGCGACCAACATGATACCCCGGTTCCTGGCGTACGTGTCCACATCTGATCGAGCATGGGAACCGTTACAGCAGCATTTGCGCGGGCCTTGGCGAGCGCAGCTGGGTTGAGACTGACCGAGGACGGAGCTCTGTTCGACGGCGACGACCGCGTGCGCCAACTCCAATGTGTTGATGGCAGGCTGACGGACACAGACTACTTTGACCTGACCGCCTGGATTGGCGACACCCATCCCGATCGTGTTGGTTTGCCCTTTGCCTATGCCCAGGCCGTCGATATCGACAATCTGGGTGCCTTGGGCCTCGCCTTGAAGACGGCGCCGCGCTTGAGGGACAGCTTGGAGCGGGCGGAGCGCTATTTCAGACTATTGACCGACACGGTGTCCTATCAGCTGGACGAAGGAGACGACCCAGCCCAGTTCATCCTTCGGCGGCAGACCATGGAACATCCCGCGCTGCATCTGCGCAACGAATGTGCACTGTGTGGCTTTGGTCGTGTCTTCAAGCAGTTCGTCGGACCTGATCTGTCCTACGACACCGTGACCTTCCGACACCCGGCACCCGGCTCCATCGAGCGATATGAGGACTTCTTCGGCGCCCCGGTCCGCTTCGGCGCCGAGCGGAACGCCATCGCCATACGTTCAGACATGCTGGACTTGCCGACCCGGCTTGGCGATGCCGCCGTATCACGCTTCCTCACCGAACACCTGGATGCAGAACTTGGCGCCCTTGCATCACAGGACAGTCTGGAGCGCATCCTGGCCGAGCATCTATCCGAAGCCCTCAGCAACGGCATACCCAAGGCCGGCGCCGTCGCCCGTTCCCTCGGCATGAGTGAACGCACGCTCTACCGGCGTCTCTCCGAGAGCGGACAGACCTATCAGGAGGTTCTGGAGAACACGCAGCGTTCTCTGGCCGAACGACTTCTGTCCCAGCCCGCCTTTTCCATTCCAGACATTGCTTTTCTCACCGGTTTTTCGGAGCAAAGCAGCTTCAATCGCGCCTTCAAGCGCTGGGTTGGCCAGACGCCCGGTGCCTATCGCCGGGCCACAAGCCAGATCGCCTGATCCCGATACCGCCAAGTCAATTGGTCCCCACACAGCGTCTTTGGCGGGCTCGGCCAAAACCCTGGCAGTGTCGGCAAATACTGCGGACCTCGATCCGCCTATTCCCTTGAACACCGCTTCAACAAGGGAGACCGAGCGATGCATACCGATCAATTTGTCCTTGCAATCACAAACCCGTCCAGGCGCCGCGCCCGCCTGGCAATGATCGCGCCGTTGGCGCTGTCGCTGCTGCTTCCTGCCACCGCACTGGCCGAGCAGGGCACGATCAATTCGAACGGCGTCCATATCCATTTCGTCGATGAAGGAGAAGGCGAAGCCGTCGTGTTTCTTCACGGCTTTGCCGGCTCTTCGGACATGTGGCCGGCCATTGGCCTGATGCCCATGTCAGGCTTCCGCACCATAGCCCTGGACGCCCGGGGCCATGGCAGCAGCGGCAAGCCGGACGATGCCAACGCCTATGGCCTGACCCTGGTCGATGATGTGGTGGCCGTGATGGAGAACCGCGGCATCGGCAAGGCGCACTTTGTGGGCTACTCGATGGGTGCGGAAACTGCTCTGAAGCTTGCCGCTACCCATCCGGACCGCGTCGCGTCGCTTGTCATTGCCGGGTCCGGCTGGTCGGGTGACGCTGAAGCCGAAGCCTATGGCTTCGTCTCGGGCGCCTTGTCTGAAACTGAGACCTTCGGAAGCTTCATGGCAGCCATGGCGCCGCCCGAACAGGACATGCCGCCCGAAGCGCAAGCGGCGATGTTGGAGCTGCTCGCTGCACACGGCATAGACCCCGAACAGCCGGCCCGACCCCTCGCGGCTGTCGCTGCGGCCCTGCCTGAGATCATCGATCTCGATGCTGCGGAACTGTCCGCCATCACCGCGCCCGTTCTCGGGCTCGCCGGCAGTGACGATCCTGAACATGACAATGTTGCCAGGCTGGCCGGGCCTCTGCCCGACTTCACGTTTGTCAGTATCGAAGGTGCCGACCATCTCATGGCGCCGCTCAGCCCGGATTTTGCCAGCGCGGTCACTGACTTCCTCGGCAATTGACGTCCCGCGTCCGCAGCAGGAGACAACCATCATGAAACACATTGCAATCATCGGCATCTCGGGCAAACTCGGCCAGTTGATGGCCGCACACGCCCTGGCCCGCGGCTACCGGGTGACCGGCGTTTGCCGGCCGGAAAGCGTCGGAAAGCTCGACCGCTTCAAGGACCGCATCACGGTCGTTGCCGGCGACACGAGCGATGCCGACGTCATAGCCAGGACTATCAAGGGCTGTGACGGGGTCTTAACGGTCCTGGTGCCTTGGGGCACCGACGGCATGGCCACGAAAACGGCACTGACTGTGCTTGAACGGGCCGACCCGGGCGCCCGCCTGATCTACTCGGCTGGCTGGCATATCCGTCGAGACGAGCATGACCGGTACGCGCTCAAGGATCGCCTGACGACCTGGGCTTTCGGCCGCCTCGCCCGGCTGAGCGGCATGGCAGATATCAACGACCATGTCCGCGCGGCGCGGCTCATTTTCGCATCCAATCGGGACTGGACCCTGGTGCGCGCCTCCGATCTCGAGGATGGCGACAGCGAGGGCCTGCCCGTCTGGGCACCTCATGTCGGTGACCCGGTCCTCCGGTCCAACCGTACTCGCCGCACCGACTTCGCCCTGTTCATGGTCAATGCCCTGACCAATGACAGCCTTATCCACCAAGCCCCCGCGCTAGTGAGCCGCGCATCGGCGTCGGCTCGCGCCGACCATTCGGCCGGACAGCGGTCAATGGCCAACACCCGGCCCACACCTGAAACTGGAGGACGACCATGAGAACCCAATTCACCCATGCTGACTTCAAGACAGCGCGTCTCGCAGGCCTGCTCTATCTCATCATTATCGTCTGCGGCATTTACTCAGAGGTAGCCTTGCGCGGCCCCTTGGTTGATTTCGCCGACGCGGGATCGACAGCCACCGCCATTCTCGGCGCCCTCGATGCCTACCGCCTCTCGATCGCGGCCGACATCGTCATGGCTATCGCTGATGCTGGACTGGCCATTCTGCTGTTCATTCTATTCCGGCCGGTGGCGCCTGGCCTGGCCCTGGCAGCGATGATCTTCAGGCTCATTCAATCGGTCATGATCGGCATCAACCTTATGAACATGCAGGCCGCACTCTTGTTGATTGCGGGTGGCCAGGATCTGTCTGGCCTCGCATCCGGCACCGCTGAAGCACTGACCCTGTTTTTCCTCAACATGCACGCACACGGCTATGATTTGGGTCTGATCTTCTTCGGCATCAATTCGCTGATGACCGGCGTTCTGATCTGGCGCTCAGGTCTGGTGCACAAGAGCATTGGCGTGGGCGTTGCCCTTGCCGGAGCCGTCTATCTGATGGGCAGCGGCCTGCGCTTCTTCGCACCCGAGATCTACGACGTCTTCGCTGCGGCTTATGCAATCCCGGTATTGACCGAGACTGCCTTCTGCGTCGCACTTCTGTTGGCCGGTTTGCGGTCCAGCAGGACACTGGCGGCCTGAGCCGCGCTCATGGGCCGGTCAACGGCCGGCCCGCTTTCACCAGAACAGGAATGGAGAATTTCGATGTCCACACGCCCGAAACCCAGCGTCAACCGCCTTGTCGAGACGGCCATCTATGTCGACGACATCGCCAGTACCGGCGATTTCTATGACACGGTCTTTGGTTTTCCAGCCCTGGTCCGCGATGATCGCGTCGTTGCCTATGATGCCGGCGCCTCTTCCGTCTTCCTGCTATTCAAGCGGGGTGGGACCCTCAAAGAAGTCGTTCTGGCAGGTGGCACGATCCCGCCCCATGATGGGGCCGGCCCGAGCCATTTCTGCTTCGCCATCGACGCCGAACAGCTAGACGATTGGGAGGCCCACCTCGCTGCGCTGAACATCCCCGTCGAAGCACGCATGAATTGGGATCAGGGCGGCAAGAGCCTCTATTTCCGAGACCCCGATGGCCATCTGATCGAACTGGGTACACCGGGAATCTGGCGGACTTATTGACTTGCTACCGTGCAAATCGAGCTCCACGCTAAAGTCATAAGCCAAACCGGACCGGCGGCTGTCGGGTTACGGGCGAGGTGGCACGAATGTCCGGATAGGGGCGCGTTGCGGTAGGTCCCCAGTAAGCGGAGCCAGCAGTGTAAAGATATGTCAGAGTTCAGTGGAATTTTGCCACTGTCGCTCGACAAGGCCGCCTCAACAGTTCTGATTTCCCCCTAATCGTCCTCGACGAAGACTTCAGCACGCCTTCTGCGGATCGATGGCAGCACTGCGACGAGCACCGCCGCCAGGGCCATGATCAGAAGCGTTGCGGAGATGGGTCGCTCGATGAAAATCATCGGATCGCCGCGCGAAATGATCATGGCCCGCCGCAAATGCTCCTCGAGCAGCGGCCCCAGCACGAAGCCCAGCAGAAGTGGTGCCGGTTCGCAGCCGAAGCGGATCAGCAGGTAGCCCACAATGCCGAAGAAGGCGATGGCGTAGATGTCGTAGACATTTTGGTTGATCGAGAACGTGCCGATACAGGCGAACAGCACAATCGCAGGGAATAGCACACGATAGGGAATGGACAGCATCTTCACCCACAACCCCACCAGCGGCAGATTAAGGACCACCAGCAGCAGATTGCCGATCCACATCGAGGCAATGATGCCCCAGAACAGTGCCGGCTGCTCGTTAATCACGTTGGGGCCGGGCGTGATGCCCTGAAGAATAAACGCCCCGATCATCAGCGCCATCACCGGATGGGCCGGAATGCCCAGCGTCATCAGCGGAATAAAGGAGGTTTGCGCGGCCGCGTTGTTCGCCGATTCTGGACCAGCCACGCCCTCGATAGCACCCTTGCCAAATTCGCCTGGATTTTTCGACAGGCGTTTCTCCGCCGAGTATGACGCAAAGGCCGAAAGGATATGACCGCCGCCGGGGAGAACACCCAGGATGGAGCCAAGTCCGGTCCCACGCAGCACCGGCATGATAATGCGCCGCAGATCGTCTCGCGTGAGCCAGAGGTTCTTGACCGCTTTGACGCCCACCTCGCGCTCATGTTCGTTTTCAAGGTTGCGCAGGATTTCGGCGATACCGAACACGCCCACGGCCACGGCCACGAAGTTGAGCCCGCCGAACAGTTCCCGGAGCCCGAAGGTGAAGCGCGGCGTGCCGGTATAGATGTCCTGACCCACCATGCCCAGCAGCAGGCCCAGCACGATCATGCCCAATGCCTTGATGATCGAGCCATGCGCCAGGGCAATGGAGACCAGTAACCCTAGAACGATCAGCGAGAAATATTCCGGCGCCCCGAAATTGAGCGCGGCCCGCGCCAGCGGTGGCGCAAAGGCAGCGAGGAGGAAGGTCGCGACCGAGCCGGCAAAGAACGAACCGAGTGCAGCCGCCGCCAGCGCCGGTCCGGCGCGGCCCTGTCGGGCCATCTGATAGCCGTCGATCGCGGTCACCGCCGCAGAACTTTCGCCCGGCAGATTGATCAGGATCGCCGTGGTTGAACCACCATATTGAGCACCGTAGTAAATGCCGGCCAGCATGATGAGGGCCGTTTCCGGATTCAGCGAGAAGGTTATGGGCAGGAGCATGGCGATGGTCGCCGTGGGTCCGATCCCAGGCAGCACGCCGACCAGCGTGCCCAGCAGCACGCCAATGAAGCAGTAAAGAATATTGACCGGATCCAGAGCGACCGAAAAGCCGAGTCCGAGCGAAGCGAATAGGTCCATGGTCTCGCTCCTAGAATCGCAGCCAGGGGCCGACCAGCGGCACAATCATGCCCAGCCCTACCACGAAGATGAGAAGACACAGCGCGCACAAGCCGGCCGAGATGATCAGTGCTGAAAGCCAGGTGTTCCGGCTCGAAGACAGGGCTGTGGCAAAACCGGCTATCAGCACCACCGGGATGAAGCCCAGCCCGCGAATGGTCGCCGCAAAAAACAGGATTGTGCCCAGTACAAGCACGATGCCGCGGAATGGCCATGGCGGCGCCGCCTCTTCATCAGGCTTGCCCATACCTTTGGCGGCCACCGCTATGCCCAGCGCAATCAGGATACCCCCGAGCACCACCGGCATGAAGCCAGGGCCCATGCGAAATGGCGTTCCGAAATCATAGCGTAGCGCTTCCAGCGCAAAATAGGCGCCAAATGCGATGAAGATCGCCCCCGATGCCAGGTCGTTTCGCGACGCGTTGAGTGCCATGCATCTCCCCCCGTTTGTCCCGCTGCTCCGCAGGTTGGTGGCGCCGCTGCTCTTGCCGCGGCGCCCTCTGCATTACTGTGCGGATACGCCTGCGGCCGCGATAACCTCGGCCCATAGTGCCGTCTGGCCTTCGAGCTTTTCAGCAAGCGCTTCGGGCGTGGCTTCGCTGGCCGGCACAGGATAGGTGCCCAGTTCGGCAAAGCTGTTGCCCACCGTCTCATCGGCCAAAGCGGCCTGCAGAGCCTGAGTCAGGCGCTCGACGATCGCAGGATCGGTGCCGGCCGGTGCATAGAGGCCATGCCAGATCGAGAGATTGAAGTTTTCTACGCCACCCTCGGCCATGGTCGGCACGTCTGGCAGCACGGCAATGCGCTCCGGCGTGGTCACGGCATAGGCCTTGATCTCGCCGGCCTGGATTTGGCTGGTGGTATTGGTGGTCTGGTCGCACATCATGTCGATCTGGCCGCCAAGCAGATCGGTCATGGCCGGGCCAGTTCCCTGATAGGGCACTTCGGTCAGCTTGGTTTCCAGCGCATCCTGAAACAGCAGGCCGCAGAGCTGGCTCGCCGCGCCGATACCAGCATTAGCGTAGGTTACGTTCTCGCCGTTTTCCTTCACATAGGCGATCAGGTCTTCAAGCGTTGCTGGCTCGAAATCCTTGCGCGCCACCATGGTCATGGGCACCTCGGTAACCAGGCCGATCGGCGCAAAATCGGTCATTGGATCATAGGGCAGGCTGGCATAGAGCGCCGGTGCGGTAGACATCCCGATATGGTGCAGCAGCAGCGTGTAGCCGTCATTGGCCGCAGCAGCGACCTGACCGGCACCCAGCGTGCCACCGGCCCCACCCACATTCTGCACCACCACCTGCTGCCCAAGATCTTCGCTCATGGCCGCCGCCACCAGTCGCGTCACCGTGTCGGTCGGACCGCCTGCCGAGAACGGCACGACGATGGTGACCGGCTGGGTCGGGTAGTCCTGCGCCATAACGGCGGCCACGCTAAACGCCGATCCGGCGACCAGGCTTGCGGCAAGCATCTTCACGACAGTTTTCATCTTCTTGATATCCTCCCAAATTGTCCCGGGCCCGAAAGGTCCTCCTCGGGCCTGCCCCGGTCCTGCAAACCCTGTGCCAAGTGAAATTCGCAACGCAGATATGCAATCCTGTGGGATCGTGGTAACAATTTGGGCAAGAAATTGCCGGGCGCCCGCCTGAACTCCGGCAATTTCTTGCCAGCGCCCGCGATAACGGGTGGGAGGACGCGCCATCGCCACACGGATAGGCAGCATCGCGGGGGGGCGGCAACTCGCCATAGGCGCGGCCGGACTTTCCATCGTGGCCATTGTCTTCTGGGTCGCATTCGAGCTGACCCTGTCGGCTGCCGTGCGTGATGCGGAGGAGCAGGCGCAACGGCGCCTTGCACTGTTCGACAGGACACTTGAAGCCATCATCGAGCGCTATCATTACCTGCCCGTCGCCATTTCCCAGGCCCGGGAAACGCGCCTGGTGCTGGAAAATCCAGACAGCACGGCCGCCATCGAAGCGGCCAATGGCTTCCTCAGCCAGATCAACGAAACTGCAGGCGCCAGCGAAATTTTTCTCATGGACAGCACGGGCGCCGTGGTTGCAGCGAGCAATTGGTGGACACTCACCAGCCTGGTTGGCACGAACTACTCTTTCCGCCCCTATTTCGCCGACGCTATCGTGCGCGGCCGCGCCGAATACTACGCCTTCGGCATGTCCACCCGGGTGCCCGGCCTGTTTCTCTCGCAGCGCGTCGAAGGGCCGGACGGGCCCTTGGGTGTCGCGGTCATCAAGATCAACCTGGGGGAGATCGAAGCCAATTGGTGGCGATCGGGCGAGTTGATCGGCATTGTCGACCTCAACGACGTCGTCATTCTTTCCACGCGCCCGGACTGGCGCTATCGGCCGCTCGAAACCATCCCCCTGACCGAGTTCCAGGCGATCTCGCGCCAGCAGCGCTATGGCGAGAATGGCGTCGAAAACCGCGGCATCATGACAGATCGCTGGCACTCCCGTGGAGCCGGATTCGCTCTCCTGGCAGGCACCGATCCAGAAACCTCGGGCTATTTCGTGCTGCAGGAATTGCGTCTGCCCAAGTATGGCTGGCGCATCCTCTCCTTTTCGCCCCTGACCCCGCTCTATGGCAGCGCCGTTACCATGGCTACCGCCGCCGCCCTGGCCTGCGCCGCCATTTTGCTCATCATCATCTTGTTCGAACAGCGCCGCCGGCTAGTCGCCCAGCGTCTGGCTGATCACAACCAGCTCGAATTGCGCGTGGCCGAGCGCACCGAGGATTTGCACACCACCAACGAACAATTACGGGCCGAAATTGCCGAACGCGTACGGGCCGAGAAGGCCGAAAGCGATGCCCGCGAACATCTGATCCAGGCCGCCAAGATGGCCAGCCTCGGACAGGCCCTCGCTGGTGTCGCCCATGAGATCAGCCAGCCCGTGGCGGCTCTGGCAACCCATCTGGCCAGCGCCCGGCTGCTCGATCAGCGCCGGGGTGGCAGTGAAATGGGCCCGGTTCTTTTGGCCATGGAGAAGGTCGTCGAACGCCTCGCCACCTTGACCGGACACCTCAAGACCTTTGCGCGCAAGCAGACCCGTGAGCCCATGCAGGCCGATATCGGTACCGTCATCGCCAATGCACTTGAACTCACCGACCATCGCCTGCGCGAGGTCGGTATCGACATCGAATATCGCCGCCCGCGTCCGCCGATCCATGTCAGCGCCAATCCGGTGCATCTCGAACAAGTGCTGATCAATCTGATCGCTAATGCCGCCGACGCCATGCAGGACACGCCGGCGCGCATTCTCTCCATCGGCGTCAGCCAGAATGCCGGCGACGCTGAAATCGCCATCGCCGATACCGGCATCGGCATCGCGCCAGCCGAGATTCCCAATCTCTTCGACCCCTTCTTCACCACCAAGCCTGCCGGTCAGGGGCTGGGCCTGGGCCTGGCAATTTCCTTTGGCCTGGTCCGCGACAGCGGCGGCACGATCACCGTCCGCTCCAGGCCGGGTCAGGGCAGCACCTTCACCATTTCCCTTTCCCTGGCGCACTCCGTCGCCGCACGAGCATCTGCATGACCGAACCACTCATCCTCATCGTCGACGACGAAGAAATGATGCGCACCGCGCTTGAACAGTGGCTGCGCCTGTCCGGCTTTGTCACGGCCACTGCTGCCAACGCCGAGGAGGCCCTAGCCACCATCGACGACAGCCATCCTCATGTGGTGTTGACCGATGTCCGCATGCCCGGCCTGTCGGGTCTTGAGCTCCTGCGTTCGATTGCCGGCCGCGGCCTGCCCACCGAGGTCATTCTCATCACCGGCCATGGCGACGTGCCCATGGCCGTCGAGGCCATGCGTGCCGGTGCCTTCGATTTCCTGCAGAAACCCTATGTGCCCGATCAACTGGTCAACGCCATCACCCGTGCTGTCGAGCAGGCTAAGCTCAAGCGCGAGCTGGCAGATCTGCGCCGCCAACTGGACGGCGGTGAAAACGAGCTGGCCGCACGCCTCATCGGCACCTCGCCGGCCATGCGGGCCCTGCGCCGGGCCGTGCGGGATCTGGCGCCCATTCCCGCCGACGTCATTCTCCTGGGTGAAACGGGTACCGGCAAGGAGGTCGTCGCGCGCTGCCTCCACGATTTTTCCCCTCGCGCCAAAGGCCCATTCGTTGCCGTCAACTGCGCCGCCATCCCCGCCGAGCTGATCGAAAGCGAGCTGTTCGGTCACGAATCCGGCTCCTTCACTGGCGCCTCGGGCCAGCGGATCGGCAAGTTCGAATATGCCCATGGCGGCACCCTGTTGCTCGACGAGATCGAGTCCATGCCCCTGCTCGCCCAGGCCAAGGTGCTTCGCGTAATTCAGGAACGGGTGGTGGAACGGCTCGGCTCCAACAGGCAGATTCGGCTCGATCTGCGCATCGTGGCTGCCTCCAAGGTCGATCTCAAAGCCGAGAGTTTGGCCGGTCGTTTCCGCGCCGATCTCTACTATCGGCTCAATATGGCTACGCTCGACCTGCCACCCCTGCGCGACCGCGGCGATGACTGCGTTTTCCTCTTCCACTACTTTCTGGCCGACGCCGCGCGTCGTTTTGGTCGAGGCGCGCCCGCCCTACACCCGGCAGATATCGATGCGCTGCTGACTCATAACTGGCCGGGCAATGTGCGTGAATTAAAGGCAGCCGCTGACCGCTATGCCCTTGGCTTGGGCGCAACAGGCCGTTCGATTGGCAACATACTAGGCCAAGAAGCCTGTACCAGCGTCGGTGCAAGTCTGGCCGAATGCGTGGCTGCCTACGAGAAGCATCTCATCGAAGCGGAACTAGGTCGACACGAAAATGCTATCGCCGCCACGGCCGAAGCCCTGCAGCTGCCGCGCCGCACCCTGAGCGAAAAGATGAATCGTCTCGGCATCCGGCGGTGAGCCCGGGCTATTCAATCTGCAGCAAGCGCCGGGGTGATCGAGTGGCACACGGAATCGGCCTGAACCATCTCCAGGTGGCCACATTCTACCCTGCTTGCCCTTGCAGTCGATCTGCAACGAAATCCGGCAGCAGCTTTGCGTGACCAGCTAACTGAAATCTGTTCCCATGCAAGGGCGGGCTCGCCGGGAAGATGACTTCGCGATGTGGATGCTGGCACCAAATCCAAACGCCCCTTCTGCTGCGTCTTGAGCATCACGGTGGCGAAGTTTTGGCACCGGGGCTAACGCAAAACGTATCCAGGCGATGTCTCAGGATTGCTTGGCCGGCTACCTCGCACCGCTTTTGCTCTGAGAGCCCTCGACGCTTCCAATCGACGGACCAAAAAATTGGCGTACCAAATGCATTTCCTTAAGATAGAGTAGCGTCCAAGCGTATGTGCTCTGGCAGCTAACGGGCATCTGTCAACGCGGCTTGAATGTCTTAGATGGGGCGCGTTGCCGATGGTCCGGATGGCTTCAGCGTATGAAAAGACGACGGCTCGGATCGAGCTGGTCGATCACACCGGAGTTACCCGGCCGTAATCAATAGTTCGCCCATCGCAGCATGGAGCTGCCGTCGGGCGGATACGCGACTTCAAAGCGGCTGCTTCCGGTACAATTGAGAGCAAAACGAGGACCGGCTATCCCGGCCAGCGAAACAACTGCGCCGCCCTGACCATGGCGGCGCTTGCAGGGCTGTATGGCCGTCCCGGCACGCTCAGCAGAGAGATCGTCCGGCTCACTTCGGGCTCAATCAGGGGGCGTTGCAACAGGTCAGGCAGTGTGACGGAGCATTCGGGCATGAAGGCGAATCCGATCCGTGCCAGCACCATCGCTTGAACCCAATCTTCGCGTTCCGAACGAAAACGAGCATAGAGCGCGACGTTGTTGGCCGCACAGACCGCCATCACCATCTCGCGCATCTCGCAGGAAAGCCGGTCAACATAAGGCTCGCCAGAAAGATCACTCAGCTTGATAGAGTTGAAGCTGGCTAGCCGGTGGTCCGGAGGAAAAATTACCACGTAGCGTTCTTTGTAAAGGTCATGAACCGTGAAGCTGCCTCGCGCATCGTTCATCGCGTTGAGCACGGCCAGATCAAGCTCAGCGCTTTCTAGCTGGCGTTTTAGCTCCTCGGCGCCGGCTTCGGTGACGGCGACCTCGACGCCGTGATGGTCGGCTTGAAATTTGGCCAGAAAGCGCGACAGCCGGACCGGCCCCACGGTTGACATAACCCCAAGCCGGATCGGCACATTTTTCAGCAAGCGGAAATTATCGGCAAGGTTCCGGGTTGCCTCGGCCTCCTCGAGGATTTGTTGCAGGTGTGGTAGCAAGGAGCGGCCGAAATCACTGAGCAGTATCCTCTTGCCTTCGCGGTGAAACACTTGGGCACCAAGTTCGGCCTCCAAGGTCTTGATCGCCTTGGTCAAGGCGGGTTGGGAGACGTTGCAAAGTTCTGCGGCTTTGGTGAAGTTCAGCAGCCTGGCTGCTGCCAGCACATACTTTATCTGAAACATCTCCATCGCCGGTCCTCGCCAATCAGGGACGCATCACTTCAGCTTAACACAGACTTCCATAGTCAGAGGTTATCGTTCGATGACCAAACGGTCGTTCCCAGTTAGACCTTAGGCGCTCATCCTGATGCCAGTTTTCAACCGAAAGGAGCCTGACATGTCAGTCTACATGGTGGAACGTGATCTTAAAGGCATCAGCATGGAAGACCTCGGGGGGGCGCAGAAGGCGGCAATTGGCATGGCTCAGCAAATGTCGGCCGCTGGCATCAACATTCGTTACATCCGCTCGACCTTCGCCCCCGATGACGGACGATGCATGTGCCTGTTCGATGCAACGTCTGATGCTGATGTGAAGCGCCTAAACGATGAGGCGGGACTTCCCTACAGCCGCGTGGTGCCAGCACTCGATCTGACGCCCTGATCCAGGGGCAGAAGGGAGGTGGTTCGATGCAGGGGCATGTCATGGACTCGTTCTGCGCATGGCAGCCTTCGACGAGGTGGTCTGGGTGACACTCACCTCATCGACCATCGGCGCGCCATTTGATTGAGCCTCAATGCCAAGACGAGCGCCGGCGGCTCTCGTCAAAATCAACGAATGAGCTTGAATGGTGTCTGTCCGGTTTTCGAGCCGGAATCGTGGGCCGCCCGCGTGTGTGAACTCACCTGCGGGGGGCCTTTGCCGCTATGCCATCTTAAAAGTCCTCGAAATGTCTGGTCGCGTCAGCTTCTCGGGCGCCGAGCCAGTCCCGGAGGCTCCCCGAAAGCGCTACACTTTTGGGACTGGACCCCATGACACGTGGTATCCAGTATAGCCTTTTTGGGAGGTAACGATGTCTTCCGACTGCTATGACAGTTTCTGCCCTGTGGCCAAGGCCTGCGACATCATCGAACCGCGTTGGACATTGCTGATCCTTGGTGAGCTTTGGCACGGAGCCAACCGTTTCAACGAGATACGTCGTGGCGTACCCGGCATCTCTCCTACCCTGCTTTCGAGACGGCTGAAAGAGATGGAACTCCACGGCCTGGTCCGCCGCGTTGCAGGCGATGCCGGTGAGCTGGGTTACAGCACGACAGCCATTGCCGATGAACTCAAGCCTGTGGTGCAAGCACTGGGCAAATGGGCGCACCGCAACATTGACAAGGAAGTTTCTCTTGAGAAACTCGACGCGCGTCTCCTGATGTGGAACATGCGCCGGAAGATCGATGCCAGTGTCTTTCCGCGTGGCACGACGACGGTGATCCAGTTCACCTATCCCGAACTGGCCGATAGCGAGCGGCACTATTGGCTCGTTGCCCGTCCCGGAGAGCCTGTCGATCTTTGCCTGCTCGATCCGGGTCGAGATGTTGATCTGTTCATTAGAGCTGATCTGAGGGCGATGACTTCGGCCTGGATGGGATGGTCTTCTCTGCGCAGCGAGGTCGATGCAGGTTCCGTAATCTTGATAGGCGATCACAGGCTGATCGCGACCTTGGACAAGTGGTTGGTGCGCAGTATCTATGCGGTTGGCCCGGAGAGCCAGACGGCGGCTTGAGCGGGCACTCCACTATCTGTATCGCGTCGGTCCATTTCCTGCACTATCCGGCGGGCCCAAGGCGGTGATTGGGTGGTCTCGTTCAACTGAAGGAGAATCCAATGTACGCCAATCCGACTGCCACGCCCGCTCCCAACGGCAACAAGGCGCTGTGGGAGAAGGGTGACTTCACTCGAATAGCCGCCGCAATGCGCGATAGCGGAGAACACCTCGTCAACTCACTTGCCATTGAGAAGGGTATGAAGGTGCTTGATCTCGGTTGTGGGGACGGCACAACCGCGATACCCGCAGCGCAGGCCGGCGCAGAAGTATTGGGTGTGGACATCGCTAGCAATCTCGTCGCTGCTGGCAACGCCCGCGCCAGAGCTTTAGGGCTTTCGAACATTCGGTTTGAAGAGGGTGACGCCAGCGACCTTTTCAATCTGAAAGACAAAGAATTTGACCTAGTCATCTCGATCTTCGGCGCCATGTTTGCGCCACGGCCCGGGGATGTGGCGAAGGAAATGGTCCGTGTCACTAAACCCGGTGGCCGGATCGTTATGGGCAATTGGATCCCGGGCGACCCTACTCTGGTGGCACAGATACTCAGGATCAGTGCGGCCTATTCGCCACCGCCGCCTGAAGGCTTCGTAAGCCCCATGACCTGGGGCGTGGAGGCCAATGCGATCGAGCGCTTCGAAGCCGCTGGCGTACCTGCAGGCAGAATAAGCTGCGAGAAAGACACTTACACCTTCAACTATCCAGGCCCGGCCTCGAACTTCGTTGATCAGTTTCGCAACTTCTATGGTCCGACCATGAATGCATTTGAGGCAGCAGCCAAAGCCGGCAAGGCTGAGGAACTGCACAAGGAACTCGATCTGCTGTTCAACCGTCAGAACCAGGCAACGACCAATGACACCACAATGATTCCAGCTTCGTTTCTACGTGTCACTGTCCAGGTGCCGTAGATTTCAGACCCCCAGCCGACGCTTTCGGTCGCCCTGCTTCTGCGCCGAACTGAACCGGCGGCTCCGCCAGTTCTTTCCGTGACCTATCTTGCCCCCGTAGCAGGGCGCACTCGGGGCTATGGTGGCGCTGCTAAGATATCTACATGAGCGGGAGCTATGGCGTTCAAACTACGGCGCGCCGACCCGAGCAAAGTCAGCTCGCGCGCCCAGTGGTGTGGAAACATTAGGCGAACGGCGATGTCCGCTTCCGGGAATGCGCCAAAGGTCATCCAATGGCCGTTGTGGGGCGCGTCGAAGATGGTCCGGATGTGCTCCTTGAATTATCCGCTGTCATGCGATTGCTGACCGTCCGCATGCTGCGTTCCCACTATGGATCGCGTCAGGCGGCGCCCTCGTTGCGGCCTCACCAGCGGTGGGGCCGCTGATCATCAGACTTCTGTGTGCTCCGCCAGTTCTAGTGCGTCTTCGACGTCGACGCCCAGGTATCGGACCGTGTTCTCGATCTTGGTATGACCAAGAAGAAACTGCACGGCGCGGAGATTGCCGGTTGCCTTGTAGATGAGCGAGGCCTTGGTGCGCCGGAGCGAATGCGTGCCATACTCCTCCTTGCGAAGACCGATGGCGGTCACCCACTCATCCACCAATCGGGCATATTGCCTGGTGCTCAGATGATCGTTTGGATCAGCTCTGCTAGGAAAGGCAAAATCCTCTACCGAGCCTCCTCGCCTTTCGAGCCACGCCAACAAACTCGCCCTGGCGTCTGTTGTGATCTCGAACTGCACCGGTCGACTGGTCTTCTGCTGGATCACCATCGCCCGGGCGCGAATGTCATGACCGGAAACAAGGGTGCCGATCTTGAGCTTGACTAGATCGCAGCCGCGCAGCTTGCTGTCGATTGCCAGGTCAAACAGTGCTCTGTCGCGCATTCGCCCCTCCCGATCCAGAAAGAACCGGATTGCCCAGATCTGCCGGACCTTGAGCGCCCGCTTTGCGCCGACTTGCCGACCGGCGTTCCACGCCGGCCGACCTCTGGCGGCGGGGTCATATTGTGAGATACCCATTTTCCATTCTCCTTTGGCCAACATCGGCCAATCGGAGAACGATTAAGGCGAGCGGTTCATCGGTCGGCGCCGTGCTGCCTCGGAAGAGCTACCCCCTGCCCCAAAACCCTCCTCGGCAGCGCCTTCAACGGGGCCGGTAGCCGACAGGCAGCTTTTGTCGCCGCGTCGACGATAGCGGATACCCGTCTAGGGATACCGATGATAGACGTCGACGCCGATGGGCGTTGGCTGACCGACTGATCGTCCGATACTGGCCATCCAAAATCGTCTAGCAATGTGAGGCAGATACTGGTCGAAAGATCACGGGGATTTCTCTATCTTCTTGGAAGCGTGCAATAAAACGCGTTGCCGACAAGAACTTGGACTTGATCGAGGCCTGTCCCATCAGCACAATCGCGGTGCGAGGGTCCCAATGCATATTAAACACGTCGAAATCTCCAACTTCCGCAAGCTGCTTTCGGTGCGAATCGACTTCGCCGACCAGACAACCTTGTTCGTCGGGGCGAACAACAGCGGCAAGACCTCGGCCATGTTGGCACTGCGGCGCTTCCTGACTGCCCGAAGCCAAAGATTCGAGACCCACGACATCACCTTGAGCCACTGGGGCGGTATCAATGCTCTTGGTCAGGGCTGGCTGGACACGCGCCAGGGTGATGATAAGCCCGACCTGTCGTCGGCCGCGTGGGCACCATTCCTGCCAGCGCTCGATCTTTGGCTCGACGTCGCGCCGAAGGAGATTCACCTCGTCAGCAAACTGGTCCCGACCCTCGATTGGGCTGGAGGCCCGCTCGGCGTCAGGCTTCGTCTCGAACCCAAGGATCCGGCGCTGCTCTTCAAGGAATTCGTCGAGGCCATAGGTTCCTCCGAGGCCATGGCGAAGGCCGTCGCCGAGAAGGATGGAGGCACCGGCCAACCGCCGAAGCTGACGCTCTGGCCGACCAACATGATGGATTTTTTTTCCAGAAAGCTCGACGCGCACTTTCGGATTCGAGCCTATTGCCTCGACCCCGACAAGTTGGTGGCGCCAGCGAAAGCGATCGCGCAACCGCAGTCGTTGCCGGACGACCCTCTGCCCATCGAAGGCAACCCGCTATCAGGACTCATACGCGTCAACGAAATCAATGCCCAGCGCGGTTTTGGGGAGACCAATGCCGCGGACCCAGAGGACGAGATGGGCGTCCGCTCCGGCAGTCATCGACTGTCCGACCAACTGCGGGCCTACTACAACAAGCATCTCGATCCCTCCGACAGCCCAGGAATCGACGATCTTGGGGCCCTCCAGGCGATCGAGCAAGCTCAGGAAGCATTCGACGCTAGGCTCATGGAAAGCTTCAAGGCCGCCTTCACCGAGGTCAGGGGCATCGGCTATCCCGGCGTCACAGATCCTAAACCGCATGTGGCGACCAAGCTCCGCACGGTCGATGGGTTGAACCACCAGGCGGCCGTCTCTTTCCAGGTCGACATGGTCGGTGCCGACGATACCGTTCCTATCATTCGACTCCCGGAGGACAACAACGGCCTAGGTTACCAGAACCTGATCTCGATGATCTTCAGGCTCATGAGTTTCCGTGACGGGTGGATGCGGGTCGGCAAGGCCTCCAGACCCACGGAGGACGTGGAGTTCGAGCCACTCCATCTCGTTCTCGTCGAGGAGCCCGAGGCACACCTCCATGCTCAGGTACAGCAGGTCTTCATCAAGAAGGCCTACCAGGTTCTGAGGGCCCACCCAGATCTGGAAGCTAACGCATTGCTCCGAACCCAGCTCGTTGTCAGCACGCACTCGAGCCATGTTGCCCACGAGACGCCCTATGCATGCCTGCGATACTTCCGACGCTTGCCCGCTGGCATGAACAAGGTCGCCGTTCCGGTGTCGTCGGTGGTGAATCTGACCGAGGCGTTCGGCCTCGAAACGGAGACCTCGAGGTTCGTCACCCGGTACATTCGGGCGCAGCACGCCGACCTATTCTTCGCCGACGCGGCAATATTGGTGGAGGGGGCGGCCGAGAAGATGATGCTGCCGAACTTTATCAAGAAGGATTTCCAACGCCTCAACCAGGGCTACATCACCATTCTCGAAGTCGGCGGCAGCCACGCGCACAAGCTCAAGAGCCTGATGGACACATTGGGGCTCACCACGTTGATCATCACCGATCTCGACGCCCAGAAGGGCGAGGCGGTCCAGCCCAAGATCGGCGAGGGGCAGGTCACCAATAACGATACACTAAAATCATGGTGCCCGCAGAAGTCCAACGTGGACGAACTGCTGGACGGTGCCATCGATAAGGTCATCCTGCACGACGCCCTCTACGGCGTTCGCGTGGCATATCAAACGGCGGTCAAAGTGGTCTGGCCGGCCACCGGGACAATCGAGCAAACCGCTCTGCCATATACCTTCGAAGACGCCTTAGTCTTCGAGAACCTGGAATTCTTCTCGAAATTGGAAGGCGTGGGGCTGGTCAAGAAATTCAGGAACGCCATCGCCAACTCTGACGACCTGGCAAAGATCGGCAAGGACCTGTTCGACGCACTTAGAACAGGGACGAAAGCGGAATTAGCCTTGAACGTCCTTGGCGCGGAAGGCTTCGAGGAGCTGAGGGTTCCCGGATACATTGCCGAAGGCCTGCACTGGTTGGAGGATCAACTCGTCAAGAAGCAGGTCGAGTTCCTTGCACCGGCTGGAGCGCCAGCGGAATGAGCAATGTAGAGACAGCGGCGGCCGATTTCGATGCCGAGGCCGACCGCATCATCCGGCAAAGCCTCGATCTGGACGATCCAGTCAGCTTCTTCCTGTATGCGGGCGCGGGGTCAGGGAAGACGAGATCACTTGTGGGCGCCATAGCGCACGTCCTGGCTTCATCCGGAAGACGGCTGTCGCTTGCCAGGCAAAAGGTCGGCGTGATCACCTACACCAATGCGGCATGCGACGAGATACGGCATAGGCTTGAATACGATCCCAGGGTGGACGTCTCGACGATCCATGCGTTCGCTTGGTCGTTGATCGAAGGGCGAACCGAGGACATTCGCACATGGGTGCGGCAATCTCTTCAAGCATCGATCGCGGAGCTACAGGAGCAGATTGCTAGCACTAAGAATACCAAAACGCAGACCTATCAGGATCGCGTCAGGTCATTGCAGTCCAAGACTCGGAGGCTGGATGGGATCGGGTTGGTCAAGAAATTCATATATAGCCCGACCGGCGACAATCGGACCAAGGATGCACTCAATCACTCCGAGGTCATCTCGATCGTGGCGCAGTATCTGGTCGAGAAACCCGCCATGCAGCAGCTTCTCATCTCCCGGTACCCGATACTTCTGGTCGACGAGAGCCAGGACACCAACAAAGGATTGATGGAAGCGCTGCTCACGGTTCAAGCATCCAATTCGAAAGCGTTCTGCCTTGGCCTGATAGGCGACACCATGCAGCGCATCTATCTGGATGGCAAATCTGACCTCGGCATTGGCCTGGAAGGTTGGGCACTGCCCCGCAAGGCGATGAACCACCGCTCGGCCTTACGCATCATCGAGCTGATCAATCGAGTGCGCGCCGATGCAGACGGACAGGCCCAAGTGGGGCGTCAAGGTCGGGCCGATGGATTCGTGCGCTTGTTCGCGCTCGCCAACGATGTTGATAAACAGGTCGCCGAGAGCAAGGTTGCCGCGCTGATGGCGGACGCCACTGGCGATACGGACTGGGTCGCGGAGGACCGCCGGTTCAAGACGTTGACCCTCGAACATCACATGGCCGCCACCCGCTTCGGTTTCGACGCGATGTTCGAGCCGCTATACGGAGCGAAGCGGCTGCAGACCAGCCTCCTCGACGGCTCCTCGGCACCGCTTCGCTTCCTCGGCAAGCAGGTTCTACCCACCGTCAAAGCCCTGCTCGCAGACGACAGATACGCGGCGGCATCAGTCGTTCGGCAATACTCGCCACTGCTGGACAAGAAGCACTTGAAGGGCGCGGGCGAGGATCAGATCGAAAGCCTAAGATCCGCCCAGAAGGCCAGCGAAGAGTTGCTCAGGGTGTTCGACGATGGAAAAACCCCTTCCTTCCTCGATGTGCTGGAGGTCGTCGCCAAGTCTGGGTTGTTCGCGGTGCCGGAGGCACTGGCTCCGTTCGTTTCATCGATCGACCCCGCTTTCGTCTTCGACTTCGGCGATGCGCTGGACGACTTCGAGGACGAAGGCAGCGAGAACAAGGCGTGGAGGGAAATGCTGGCCACCCCATTCTGGCAGATCGAGGCGTACGACCGCTACGTGAGCGGTCTATCCCCCTTCGGTACCCATCAAGGTGTCAAGGGCCTCGAATTCCCCAGGGTCATGGTCGTGATCAGCGACGAGGAAGCGCGAGGTTTCCTCTTTAGTTACGACAAGCTTTTTGGCGTCAGGCCACTCAGCGCCAACGATCTGAAACGAGAGGCGGATGGGGAGGAGACCGGCGTAGATCGCACTCGTCGACTCTTCTACGTCACCTGCAGTCGAGCCGAGGAGAGTCTGGCGATCGTTTGCTACACGGACGATCCAGACGCGCTGGTCTCCTCGGTGGTCGGTCGCGGGTGGTTCGACGCGACCGAGGCGTCTCGACTGGTGTGACCGCATGGGCTCGCCGTGTCGACGCGCTGGAACCGAGCTCCAAATCGGAAGAGGAATCGGTTCGTTCCTTCGTGGCGATCGCATTAGCACGGGGCACCCCGCCACTGTCTGTGTTGGGGAATGTCCGTCGTTCGGAATTCGCCGGAGCCTGTCTAACGTCTGAAATGGGGCGCGTTGCTGCCCGTCCGCTACTCGAAGTTCTCCACGCCTGCAGCATTTGTGGATCCGGTTCTGAACAATATCACTGCATTGTCACCGAGCGCCGAACGGCGTCCGCACCGTGTACTGGGCCTGCTTCTGCCGCCACCGTGTTCCAACGGGTGCAAGCTGCGCCAACATCTTCGCCGATAGCAACGTCAAGCGCGTGTTCCTGGGGATCCACAATCCGGCTTGTGGCAACTCGGAACTACGGCGGTCATCATGGCCATATGCCCACGAGTGTCACCCGCGCCGATTTCGTTCTGATTGACCACCTGCAGGCGACCTGGATCCGCGCGGGCCGGGAAAACCTGGACCCGTATCTGTCGGTCGAGCACGAAAAACGCGTCTTTCCACTGATCTGCCAGTTCGACCCGACGGACGGCCTTTACCACGGCTGGCTTTCCCAATGGCGCCGCCGGCTCTGGGATCAAAGAGGGTTTCGGACGAGCGTGGACCTCATGCAGCTGGAAGACGTCCGGAGAGCGCTTGCTCGATTCCATGATCAGAAAGACCGGTTGCCCGTCGAGCAGCGCGACATCTGCCAGTACAAAACGGTCGATGACTTGCGGTCAATTATACCAACCCGTATCGCCGAAACGCACCGGCGCAGGGAGCGCGAAAGCCTCAAGGCCGAGGCCTACCGCCAATCCGAAATTCTATACCGCGATGGGAGATGGATGGTGGTGCGGTTGAAGGGTTTTGCCGCGGCCCGGTTCTGGGGCCTGGGCACAAAGTGGTGCACGACCAGTGCCGAACACATCTACCTCAACTACGCCGGCAAAGGTGACCTTGTGGTCTTCCTGACGCCACACGGAAAATACCAACTCGCCACCCAAAGCCGAATGTTCCGGGATGAGCGCGACAACCCCATCGATGTGAGGATTTTTCGTGGCGCGCCGCCAGCGTTCATGAGCTTGGTGAGTAGCTTTCTGAGCCGATGACGGCATGAGACGGCGCCAAATGTCTGAGGCCCCAAGGTGTGGAGAGGCAGGCTGGGCGCTTTGCGGGGCAGACCTTCTTGGGTTTCTGCCACGGAGAAAAGGCTGGTTGCTTCCGCGCCTTAATCTATTCTCCACCCCATGACATTTGGCGGCGAGAAACCAAAAATTTACCACGATTCGTGCTGGCGCAGAATGGGGATTGCCAAGCCAAAACGGATCCCGCAGCCTTTTGAGACGATGCCAATCCCGGCCTCGTAACGCTACTTTCTCAGGCGGCCGACAGGGTGCTTCCAACACACCTGCCGACCTAACCGCCAACATACTGATGGAACCAGTACGATGAAGGCTAATGCCACTTCTAGCGGCCGCACGGCTGTACGCAACCCCCTATCCGCATCATCCGATCTGCCCGCTTCGGGCGGTGCCGATCTTTCGCATCCCGGGCTGATCAGCCACCCGACGCTGACGCCAAGCGTCCAGGTGCAGATCCTGTCCGTGGTCGATGCAACCGGCTCGGCTAGTATCGGCGACATCATCGCCGAGCTTCCCGGTCATGACGACCCCGTCAGTGCCGTGTTCGCTCTTGTCGCCGCTGACGCACTCGTCGTGCTGTCTGAAGGCATCATCGATGCCCATACGGTCTTGGCACGTCGGCTGCCGTCCGACCTAACCGGTGAGCTCGTCCCGGTTGACACTCCACCCTTGCCGGACCTGCCGCGCGAGAACCTAGAAGACAAGCTCGCCACTGCACAGTGGTCCGATTTTGTGGGCAATGCCGACGCTGAGCTGCCGCCAGAACTTGTGCAGGTGCCCTCCTCGACTTTGCAGCCCCGGATCCTTCGCGGGTCCGGCAGGCATCGTGCTGCCTTCAAATATGCCATCGGGCTGCAGCAACCTGGTGTCTATATTCAGCTCTGCGGCAACGAAGCCTATGTCGGTTACGGCAGCGATGTCGGCTTCCGGATCGCAATGGGCAAGCAGATGGATAGTCTTCCCGACACCATCTTGGTTATCACTGACGCCAGTAACGGCCTGTCAGAGGAGGACGGTCTCGCACTCGAGCGAATTCTTTGGGCCTATGTATCGGACGATGCCGACTTCACCGTGGTCAACAAGCAGCCCGACGGGGCCCCGATCAGCGTCGAACGCTATGATCAGTTGGTTCAGTTCACCGCACAGGTGGTTCTGGCCCTGCGTCAGGCTGACATCATGTTTCTTGAGGGTTCAGTGCGCCAGCGGCTTGCCGGTCCCCGCGCGGAACCCGATCGCCTTGGAGCGGTCCGTCCCTTCGACTCCATTCCCGAAGGCCGGGTGATGGAACTCAACTATCGGGGCCTGACGGCACTGGCCGCAGAGCGCGACGACGGCAGCTGGTTGCTTCTGCGGGGGAGCGATGTGCGCATCGATACCGTCAAATCCGCCTCGGCCAACGCCTCATTCCAGCGGGCGGCATGGCTCCATTCCGGATTGCTGGAACCGGCAGCTGATGGCAGCTGCTATGTCCTCATGCGCGACATGGTCTTTTCCTCCGGCAGTGCCGTCGGCCACTTCGTCTCTGGCAGCAAAGGCTTTGGCCTGAGCTGCTGGCAGCCCATAGAGCCGGAGGACTGTGAGGTCGACGCGCTCGCTCTTTAGCGCGCGGCCGACACGCCGACCCCAAACCCTTTTCCCATTTTCTGTTCAAGGCGCGGCTTCGGCCGCTGCCTAGGGAGAACACGCATGTCTCTTTCCGCTCTTAACCGCCCGTCCCGCAAGAACTCCAATGACAAGACCAGTGCCGGAGCCGCTTCCGACACAGCACCACGGGAACTCGAGCGTCCCGGTGAGGCTTTGGGCCGGCTCCTGCTCGACAGGGCTCTTACGCCCAAGCTGCGCAGGCTGTTCAAGGCTGCGGCGAAGCTCATCATCATCAAGACACAGGATGAAGCCACCGCCCGGCTGCTCGACACATACATCGCAGCCGAGGATCATAACGTGGTCGTCGAAGCCTATTGCGAGCCGCCGCGCCCGGGCAAATCGCAGGACCTTCATGGGCGGCACGAGCTGGCAAAACTGCAATTGGGGCGCACGGTCATCCTCATCTCACCTGACCCAAAGCGCATCCTGGTGCCCGAGGCCTTGGTTGGTGCGGATGTCATCATCACCGTACCACCTCCGAACCTGGCCGTGGTCCGGCAGGCTGTCCAGGCCGTGACTGGCCAGTCCGTGCGGGGCCTGCATCGCGCTGACATTGAGGGTCTCGGCGTCGAAAATTTTGTCACCGCCATCCGGCCGCTGCTCTCGGCAAGAGAATGCGTGTTCAATCTGCGCCGGGCGTCCAAGGTACTGCGCAAAGAGGTCGGCGCCGCGATTACGGTTACCCTTGGGGACCTGGCCATGACGCGCTCGGTCTCTGCCTGGGCACTCGAGACGCTGGACCTCATGGAAAAGGTGGAAGCGGGAAAGCTCAAGTCGGCGAGCCTGATCCATGCCTGCCTCGAGGGTCCGCCCGGCACGGGCAAGACCACACTGGCCGAAGCTATGGCCGGTTCGGCTGGCTGGACGTTTGTGCGGACCTCCGTCGGCGAATGGTTTGCAAGTTCCGGCGGACATCTGGGTGATGTCATTCGCGCAGCCCGCAGGTTCTTCGACGAGATCGCGCTGGCCACAACGCCGATCGTCGGTCTCATCGACGAAATCGACAGCCTTCCTAACCGAGCTGCAATGGATGAAAAGGATAGCCAGTGGTGGACGCCCGTCGTCACCTTCGTTCTCACGGAGATCGACAAGCTCAGACATGCTGGAAAGCCCATCCTGCTGCTCGGAGCCACCAATCATTTTGAAAAGCTAGATGGGGCCCTCATCCGGCCCGGCCGGCTGGAGCGGCGGGTTCCGGTCCTCTTGCCCGATGCTGCAGACAGGCAGCGGCTGTTTGCTTGTTTCCTTGGGGACAGGCTGCCCGTATCCGCTGTGGTCCAGCTGGCGCGGCTGGCAATTGGTGCAAGTCCGGCGCGCATCAAGAGCTGGTGCGAAACGGCCCTGGCGCAGGCCCAAAAAGCGGGGCGCCCTCTGGTCCTGCGCGACGTACTGGACCTGGTAGCACCGCCCGATGGCCGTTCCCCGCACAAGGACCGCGTCGTAGCCCTGCATGAAGCGGGGCACGCAGTGGCCGCGATTGAATTGGGGCTGCCGGTCCACGAGGTGTCCATCCTGGGTATTGGCGAGATCGGGGGCTATGTGAAATCGGGTGATACCGACACTGGTCTTTTGAGCCGTGGCCAAGTCGAGCGCATCGGTACGATGATGTTGGGCGGTCGGGCTGCAGATGAGGCTTTGGGCTCTGGAGGCCATGCTGGGGCCGCGGCAGACCTTGAGAGCGTCAACTCCCTCCTGCGCGCAGCCATTTTGGACTTCGGTCTCTATGGTTCACTGCGGACAGCGAAGAACACGGACCATCGGGACTTTAAGAATGGTGTTCCTCTCGCCATCGTCATCGACATCGAACTCAATCGCTTCCTCAAGCGGGCGACCGAGATCGTCATCCGGCGCCAGACTGACATTTTGCGCCTGGTCGACGTCTTGATCGAAGAGCGGGTCATTACCGGCGAGCGTCTCGACGAAATCCTCGGTGCTTCTGAAAGCGTCCAACTCGATCTGCCATCTGACCTTGACCAGACCCCGGCTCTGGTGGAGGCGTCATCATGAGCATCGCCGCCGAAACCAAATCTTTGATCGAGGCGTGCCTCGCCGGGGATCCGGCTCTGGCGTCGCTGGCCGTCGTAGGGGCCTCCCCTGACACGCTGTCAGCGCATATCGCACCAGGGCGTCCCGTCAATGCAGTCGGTGGATCAAGCTTCTCCCCTCATCCGCCCTTCCAGCGCGAAACCCTGGTGGAACTGGTTGTGCGCATGCAGCGCGTGCGTTGGAACCGGTCGGCCACCTTCAATCCCAGGGGGTGGCCACCGGAAGATCGAGACCTGCAGGCACTTCACCGGAAGCACGAAAAGGCGATGGTTGGCTTCGAGTGCGGCCCTGGTTGGACCGACCTTTTGGACGCAACCTTTTCCAGGCTCCACGAGATCGCCCCCACGAGAGACTGGGCACCAAGCCAGATCAAAGAGAAGTTCGGGACGCTTCGCTTCTACTGGTATGGCGATCTGCCGGACCTCGGCGATGAGATCATCTCGGCGGCTGAACACGTGTCTGGCCATATCTGCGAAGTGTGCGGTGCCCAGGGGCTCGTGCACAAGGATATCGGTTGGTGGAGCGTGCGTTGCCGTGAACACAGCAAGGCGGCCTGGTGATGAAGAGGGTCTCTGCAAAAACGCTGAAGAGAGCCTTGAAGGATTGGGAAAAGCTGTCCAATGGACAGTCGCCCAGCCCGGAGGATCTGTCCAATGCGCCACTGCTGACGGACTGGGAGCCACGCTGGACCGCGACGGGTGTCATGTTCCTGGTCGGGGAGGTTCGGGGGCATCCAAAGCTTCAAGACGGGCCGTGCAGCACGTCCGTGGTACTGGCAGCCAATCTCCGCGAGGGCTGGGCACGGACAATCAGCCGATACTACAGGCTCGGCCCGCAGCGTGGCGAGATCCTCCATTGACTCCAGCCGGTCCGCACAAATCGCGGACCGGCAGTCCAAATCACCGACATTGTAGTATGGTTCTAAACCGTACTATACTAAACCCTCAATGTTAGGAGCGCGACATGAGCGCAGAAATCGCAAGCCTAGAAAAAGTCCGCGCCGCGGTGGCGCAACTTCACCTCAACCACCAACGCGCCACCGCCGACGCGGTGATCGCCGCAATCGGCGGTGGCTCGAAGCCGACAGTCTTGAAGCATCTGAAAACATTGCGTGAGGAGCCGCAGCAGGCAGAGGACGACCTTCCGGCTGGCATCCTCGATCTGGTCCGGCCAGCACTCGCGCAGATCTTCGCCGAGGGCGGCAAGACTGGAGCGGCGCGCAATCGCGATCAGATTGAGCGGCTGCACCGGATGCTCGGCGACCTTGAGGCAGAAGTTGAGACGCTGGGGGCTGTCAACACGGCGTTGGACGAGCAAGTCGTCGACCTTGGTCGGGAGCTTGATAAGTCCAGCAAGGCTCTGTCGAGCGCCGAGGCGCAGATCGTGGCCAAGGATCGCAAGATCGAGAAACTGACAGCACAGCTCAGCGAAAAGGAACTGGTCGCCCAGCGCCAACTCACCGCGGCCATGAAAGGGTTTGATGAGAGGCTTACAGCTCTTGCCAAGCAGTTGACTACTGCCAACGAGGACAAGAGATAGCGCAATGGGGCTGCGTTCAAGCCCTTGAGATTTGTTGGGCGAGACCTCTGGCAATCACCAGAAAGAACCCCGTGTCGTGCCTGGCACAAGTAGAACAGACCGACTGCCACGCGCCCCATTCCTGCCGTTCAGGCTGCCATTTCGATTTCCCGTAAGCGGTCGGTCCGCTCTGGTCCTGGCAACGTCGAGCTCGGGGTGGGGAGGGGACTGGCGGCTGTTGTCCGGGTCGTGACCTTAGCTGCCGCTTTTCACCTCATCGCTGCCCTGCGCAAACGGCGCAATAGATTTGCCTATGCGTTCCGCGTTATGAATCGTGCTCGTTCGAGTAGCTCGTCGAACGTAACGATATCGATACCGCGCGTCTCTCGCCGGAACAGCTCAAACGTGTCACGCATGATGTTGGCGTCTCTGGCGTTACCAGAACGCTCAAACTCCTCCGACGAGCCGAAGACGAGGATTGCTTTGGCGTTGCGGGTTCGGGCCGCAAGTTCGACGCCTTGCCTATTGTAGTTCTCGCCGTTTTGAGCAAACGCGGCCCATTCCGCTTTCTGCTCGAGAATTTGAGAGACGGCACTTACGAATTGGGAAGTAAACTCCCATGTGCCCGCTCGGGACTTTCCCCCGGAAGTCCGTTTGAAAATCGGGGTATCCGGCCGCTTAATCTCAACTAGAACCGTGTAGTCTTTGAACGTCTGCAGGAAGTCGAGGAGCGGTTTATTGCGATTGTCTGTGCCTCCTCCGCCGACCGTCGCCTCGCGATCAAAGGTCCTCATGACCCGATAATCCAGGCCGTAACCGAAAACCCATTGTTCACGATCGAAGAAGTCTTGCCAGGAGGCCTCTGCCCAGTCGCCGGCCCCCATTTCGCGCTCAAACTGCTCAAGGCCCTTTCGACGCCCGAGCAATATGTTGATTTCCTCGGCAGTTAGGTCATCCTGCAATTCCGCCAGCGCACCTGCTCGCTGCTCCCGGGGCAGAGACTTCAAGCGCGCAATTAGGGTACGATCATCTGCGTCGATGATCGCCTTTCGACCAGTACCGGTTGAAATGTCCTCGATCTGATGCGTGTTCTGGTTGCTCGGATCGATGAACTTGATCTGCTCTAGAAACTGGAGGAGGCGGGCAAACTCTTCGCCACGGAACGTGAATTCCTCCTTCTCCGTGCCTTCATACCACCCGCCGGCTCGGCTTTTAAACGTTTCGAGAGTCAGGCGGCGAATTCCCTTGTGGTCGCTCGTTACAATTGCCGAGACCTGGGTCTTGCGCTTCTCTCCCGTCAAGCGGAGGCAGAGCGCTCCCTCGATCTCGCCTAGCAGCAGTTCGTCGCTGCCCACGAGAACCATACGAACAAACCTGAGCTTTTCGTCATTGATGGAACCCGGGCGGTCGAAAACTTTCGATAGGTACGTCTTCCCTGCGACGCGAATTTTGAAGAATTCATAGTCGTCTCCGTTACTCACTGCGCACCCCCGAGCCCTATCGCTTCGATAATGCTGCGAAATCGCAAAATCGGCTAGAGGTGCAGCTGGAAGCCACGCGACTGGTGCCTTCAACCCTCAAACTACTAACGGACCCTGGCCTACGTCCCTTGATTCGATAGCCCAATATCCGGGTTCTTAATGCCGGACAGTTGAAGGATATTGCCAACCGCGTGAGCAAGGCCGTGCAGATAGATGGATAAAGGCAAGTATGTCCGCGCAAGCCAACCAGTTGGGCGTCTGCTTTTCTTACCAAGCCGAATGAGGCACAACGACAGCAACGGGGTCGGGATCTGCCGATCTGCAAGGCGCCCCATTCCTGCCGTTCAGCCCGCTCCAAAGATTTCCTGCAAGCGGACGCTTTTGCGGCAAGCGCACAGCACGAAGCCGCCGTACCTGGCTCGATGCTGGGGCGGGCAGATTGACGGGTCATACGCCCGCCAATGCCCGCGACGAGGAGGAACATTGCGGAGCCTCCCAGGTGACCGCGACAGCCGAAAACGTCAGTTCGTCATCTGCCAGTTGAGTCAAGCGGGTGCCATCTACATTGCATCCTTTCAGTTTTCCCTTGCACCTCTAGTCACTAGAGATAGTAGCACAGCATAAACGCAGGGGCGGGGTCATGACGCACTCAATTCAAGTTCTGATCATCGGTGCCGGGCAGGCTGGACTGGCCGTTGCCAACGCGCTTAAAAACCTGGGCATCGACTCGCTGGTAGTCGATCGTAACATGCGCGTGGGCGACAGTTGGCGGCACCGCTATCGCTCGCTCACCTTGTTCACTCCACGCAGTCTCAGTGCACTGGATGACCTATCTCTTTCGGGTGATCCTGAGGGCTATGCAACGGGGCTGGAATTCGCCGATTACCTTGACCGTTATGCCGGCGAGCGGAACATCAACGTCCGACTGGCTACGACTGTGTGCGATCTATCAGTTAAGACCACGTGCGGCTTTGTCGCGACACTTGATGCTGACGAAAAGCTGCATGCCAATGCGGTCATCGTCGCTGCTGGCGCATTTCAGCGGCCAGTATTTCCAGCAATGGGTCGGAACTTTTCAGGAGCCATAGGGCAACTGACCGTAGCGAGTTACCAGGCGCCGGCGGATGTGCCGCCGGGCGCAGTGCTTGTCGTGGGCGATGGTGCATCCGGGCGCGATATCGCCGCAGACCTTGCTGGCAGCCATGAGGTCACGCTCGCCTGTGGGAGGCCCAGACGGTTGCTGCCGGAGCGGATCCTCGGCATTGCTACCTGGCGCTGGCTGCGGACACTGGGGCTGATGGGGGCTTCAGCTGATTCACCCATCGGCAAATTCATGCGTCGTGCCGATCCGTTTCCAAATCGGCAGCGTGGCCTGGATCATCTCCGAGGCCTGGGGATCGACATTCGGTCGCGGCTTACTGCGATTGCCGGCGATGTTGCCAGTTTTTCCGACGGCACCAATCTCAAACCGACGACTATTGTGTGGTGTCTGGGCTATCGCGACGACCTGGGCTGGCTGACAATACCTGGCGCCCTAGGTGCGGAAGGGCAGCCCCTGCACAAGGAAGGGCAATCGCCCATTCCGGGGCTTTGGTATGTCGGACGCCCGTGGCAGCGCAACCGGGCATCCGGCCTTGTCATGGGAGTCAGCGTCGATGCCGCCATCATTGCGAGGCAGACCGCAAACTGGCTCAGGCAATTCACGTAGGAGTCGCATGACTACTCAGCGGACTCGACAGCTGCCCGCACCGCGTCCGCCAGCCACCGGACTTCATGCGTCACCGATCAGACGACGGACCTTGGCAAGCCTGACGTCAAAGCTCTCCTCGCTCGCTAGCGTGCCGAAGAACTGGCCTTGAGCGTCGACCAACTGGATCGAGGCTTGGTGCTCCATAAGGTAGTCCCCCCCTTCGAGCGGCACCTTCTCGAAGAAGATCTTTCGTGCCTTGGCCATCTCGGTCACTTCAGCAAGCTCGCCGGTTAGCCCGACAATCCGGTCATCGAAATAGGCGACATAGTCCTTCATGATCTCTGGGGTGTCGCGCTCGGGATCGACCGAAACGAAGACGACATTGAGATCATCAGCGTCGGGGCCGAGAGCTTCGAGAATGGCACTCATTTCGGCCAGCGCCGTGGGACACACATCCGGGCAGTGGGTAAAACCGTAAAACCAGGCAGACGGCTTGCCAATATAATTGGCCTGCGTCACCGCCGTGCCGTCCTGATCGACCAGATTGAACGGCTCGGCGTACCAGGCGTCACCCGCCACCGGCGCGGTGCGATTGAAGTAGAGAACAGAGGCGCCAATTGCGGCGACGGCCACCAGCGACCACAGGATTGCCCTGAACGTGCGCAGACCCTTACTGGCCATGGGTCGCACCGTGCTCGCCATGGCCCTTGCCGAGATCGTCGCGTGAGCCCTTCTCAACCATGAAGGTCACGTCTATGCGGCCGGCCTTCTCAAAGATCAGCGTTGCCGGTATTTCGTCGCCATCGACATAGCGCCTGTCCGGCTTGATGAACATGGCATGGCTGCCGCCATCCCCCAGCCAGACAGACGTGCCGGCGGGTATTGGCAGCCCTTCGGTCATGGGGGTCATGCGGGCAATGCCGTCCGTGACCACCGAGACGTGCAGTTCCACCTTTTCGACTGCCGGGCTCTCGATGGCAATCAGTCGGTCATCGTCGGAACCATTGTTGACGAACATGGCATAACCACCCAGCACGGGCGCATTTGGCGGTGCCTCCTGTATCGCCGGATGATCGACAAAAATGGTGGCGGTCTCGAACTGATGGGCCGTTGCGGGCGCCAACATGAGGCCAAGGGAAGCCAGTACGGCAAGGGGTTTCATGGATGCTCCAGTCATGGAAATTATCGTCCGCGCCAGGCGAGCAGGCGCATCGCGTTCAAGGTCACCAGCACCGTCGCGCCTGTGTCGGCCAGGATGGCGGGCCAGAGCCCGGTGACGCCGATCAGTGTCGTCACCAGAAACACGCCTTTCAGGCCAAGGGCGAGGGCGATGTTCTGGAAGATATTGCCCATGGTGGCTTTGGATAGCGCGATCATGTTGGCGATGTCGGCGACCCGGCCATGCAACACCGCCGCGTCGGCCGTTTCCAGCGCGACATCGGTGCCGCCACCCATGGCGATGCCGATATCGGCGGCCGCGAGGGCTGGCGCGTCATTGATGCCGTCGCCCACCTTGGCCACTGACCTGCCCTGACCCTGCAGCTCGCGGACAATGCGTTGCTTGTCCTCGGGCAACAGGCTGGCACGGATGTCGTCGACGCCAAGCTTGGCACCAATCGCCCTGGCCGTCCGCTCGTTGTCACCGGTCAGCATCACCGTGCCGATGCCTGCGTCCTTGAGCAGTTGCAGTCCCCGGACGGCGTCGTCGCGCGGTTCGTCACGTATCGCCAGCAATCCGGCAATCTCCTTGCCAACCAGGAGCACCGAAACCGTCTTGCCCTCGTCGTTGAAGGCCGAGATGCGGGCGCGCAGTGCGTTGTCGAAGGCGACCTTCTCTTCCGCTGCCTTGGGAGAAGCAAGGTAGACTTCTTCGCCACCGACCTTGCCCATCACACCTTTACCGGCGACTGCCTTGGCCGCGCCCGCCGGTGGGACCGGCGCCTTGGTCTCCTTGGCCTTGGCCAGGATCGCGACCGCCAGTGGATGGCTCGAACCGGTTTCGAGCGCGGCAGCCAGCGACAGTACCTTGCTTTCCGGCCGCGCCAGACCAACCACGTCGGTGACCTGCGGGCGTCCCTCGGTCAGCGTACCCGTCTTGTCCAGGGCGACCATATTGATCGTGCGCAGGCTCTCGAGGACCGCGCCGCCCTTGAGCAGCAGACCACGTCGCGCTCCCGCGGACAGACCCGCTGCAATGGCGGCGGGGGTGGAGATGACCAGTGCACAGGGGCAACCGATCAGCAGGATGGCGAGGCCCTTGTAGATCCACTCGCTCCAGGACTGGCCAAACAGCAGCGGTGGCACGACGGCAGCAAGGGCGCCGATGATCAGGACGAATGGCGTGTAATAGGTTGAGAATTTGTCGATGAAACGCTGCGTCGGCGCCTTGCTCTCCTGCGCTTCCTCGACCAGCTTGATGACGCGGGCGATGGTATTGTCGGCAGCTGCAGCCGTGACTTTGACACGAAGGACGGCGTCGCTGTTGATGGTTCCGGCAAAGACCTCGTCACCAATGGTTTTGGTCTTGGGAACACTCTCGCCTGTCACCGGCGCTTCATTGATCGCAGATGTACCGTCGACAATGGCGCCATCGGCAGCGATGCGATCGCCCGGCCGGACCAGGATAACCGTTCCAACCTTGAGCTGCTCGGCGGCCACCTCGCGGATCGCGTCATTCTCCTCCACAAGCCCCATTTTGGGGACGAGGTCGGCAAGGTCGCGGATGCTAGCGCGGGCGCGCGCCGTCGCCACGCCCTCGAGCAGTTCGCCCACAAGGAACAACACGACGACGACCGCCGCTTCCTCGGCAGCTCCGATGAAGATGGCGCCAACGGCAGCGATGGTCATCAGCGTCTCGATGGAGAACGGTGTGCCCGTGCGCGCCGCCGCAAAGGCCCGCCGCGCGATCGGGATCAAGCCGACCAGCATGGCGGCGAGAAATAGCCAGTAATCGGCCTCCGGCAGCACCTGACCCAGACCATAGGCCAGGCCTACCGCAATTGCGCAGACGATGGTCAGCCTGGCCTTTGGCGATTGGTTCCAGGGTCCCTCGATCACTTCGCCATGCCGACCCGCGTCATGCTCGGAACTGGCCTGCTCACCTTGGCCAGCACTCGCGGTGGGAGCGGCCGCGTAGGGCGCGATCTGGTATCCAAGCGTGCGAACCTGTTTCTCGACCGAGCCGGCGGCAATCTCCCCTTCGGGCACCAGCGTCATTGTGCCGTTGGCCAGAGAGACATTGACCGCACCCACCCCCGGCAAGCGGCCAACCGCATTCTCAATCTTGGTGACGCAGGCAGCGCAATCCATGCCCCCGATACGATATTTTGAGCCAGCCGTGCTGGTGCCGGTTTCCACCATCGTCAGGTCCTTTCGATCCAGTTGGCAGCATGCTAAAACCTCAAGCCACTAGAGCTACAAGAGTGCAATCATGAATATCGGCATAGGCGAATTGTCGCGGCGGTCCGGCGTTAAGGTGCCTACCATCCGGTTTTACGAACAGATCGGACTTCTAGAGCCGGCGCCTCGTACCGAGGGTAATCAGCGCCGCTACGGCAAGCCTGAGGTCGATCGCCTCAATTTCATTCGTCACGCCCGCGAATTGGGCTTCGAGGTCGAAGACATAAGGGGTCTGCTGACCATGTCGGCCAGTCCCCAGTCGTCCTGCCATGAAGTCGACAGCATCGCGATCAACCACCTCAAGGAGGTGGACCGACGCATCGCCAGCCTCACCGCTCTGAGAACTGAACTGTCGCGCATGATCGACGAATGCAACCGTGGCCGCATCTGCGACTGCAGGGTTATTGAAGTTCTCGCAGACCATGGGGAATGCCGACAGGAACATTGATGCTTCCCATCCTGCCCACCGCCGAGTGATTATCCGATAAGGAGAGAACGTGCCTCTCATTCTGACAACCGGCCTGATCTATACCGGGGCCGCTCTCGCGGAAATTGTTGGCTGTTTTGCCTTTTGGGCTTGGTTGCGACAGGGGCAGTCGCCCGTTTGGCTCGCCGCCGGAATACCGGCGCTCGTCGCTTTTGCATGGTTGCTCACCCTGGCACCGGCAGATCACGCTGGGCGCGCCTATGCTGCCTATGGCGGCGTCTACATCATTGCGTCGCTGCTTTGGTTGTGGCTGGTAGAGGGTCATTCCCCGGATCGCTGGGACCTGATAGGCGGAACGCTGGCGCTTGTCGCTGCCGCCATCATTCTATTCGCGCCCAGGAGCTGAGCACGTTCAGGCGCGAACCGTGGCTCCTCTGGACGAAAACTGCAGCCAGAGGATCGCTGCGGCCGCCGCAGCCAGCCACGGCAGGAGCCAAACGTTCAACGCCTGCCAGCCTATAGTGTTCTGCAAGAGTCCGGCACTGAGCGAGGCCGCTAGGCCGACAATGAAGATAGTGAGGTCGTTGGTCGCTTGCGCCTTGCCCTTTTCGGCTGTCGAGTAGGCACGGGTCAGCAGGTTCGTGCCGCCGATATAGAGGAAGTTCCAGCCAACGCCGAGAAGGATCAACGCGGCGGTGAAGTTGTAGAACCCGGTGCCAGACAGGGCGAGCAGCACGTGAGCGGTGAGCAGGATGATGCCGGCAAGCATTATCCGCAGAACACCGAACCGCGCGATCAACGATCCGGTGAAAAACGACGGCAGAAACATGCCGAGCACATGGAGCTGGATGACCGTCGCAGTCGCTGTCAGGTCGTGATGGTGGTGTGTCATCGCCAGGGGTGTGGCAGTCATCGCCAGGATCATGATGCCATAGCCGGTAACCGCGCCGAAGAGGGCGACCATGTAAGTTGGCTGGCGCACGATATCGCCGAGGGGCCGGACCGCAGCACGCTCATCGGCAGTATCCACTGTCCTCGGGACGTTCACCCCCATCAGCACGCCGACTGCGATGACCGACGTTGCCGCGAGGAACAGAAATGAAGCGGTGTACATCGGTTGCATCAGTTCGCCGCCCCACCGGGCCAGCAGCGGACCGATCAGGGCTGCAACCACCCCACCCGCCAGCACCAGTGAGATCGCCCTGGGCCGGAAACCATCGTCCGCCACTTCACCGGCGGCGAAGCGATAGAACTGGGCAAAGCCCTGATAGCAGCCCGCCAGAAACGCGCCGGCGCACAGCAGGGTCATCGATGATAACATCATTCCACCGGCTGCCAGCAGGCCGCCCAATGCGCCCAGGCTTGCTCCGGTGACGAAGCCGATCTTGCGACCCACGCGTGTCATCCACATCGAGGCGGGAACGGTCGATGCCGCCGTGCCCAGGAACATGGCTGCGATGGGAGCGGTGGCGAATTCGGGTGATGGTGCCAGAATGCTGCCAGCCAGGCCGCCAATGGTCATAACCAGGACCGAGACGATCTGGAACAGGGCCTGCGCGGTCGCCAGCAGGAAGACTTGTCGGTGCATGGGCTGCATGGTGGCGGTTCCCCGGTCCGAACTATGACGACGCGACGGCGTTGCCTGCCGCTACCCATTCGGGCATGCCGTCTTCAAGGCGCCGGGCATTGAAGCCTTGTGCCCGAAGGCGCGACACAGCCTCAAAGGACATGACGCAATATGCTCCGCGGCAGTAGGCGACGATGTCCTTTTCGGGGTCGAGCGTGGCCAGGCGGGCGTCGAGTTCGGAGAGCGGCACGTTCAAGGCTCCAGGCACATGGCCCAGCGCGAATTCGTCGGCAGGACGGACGTCGAGCACGGTGACCATGCCATCGCGGAGCCTGCCGCTCAGTTCCTCGCGGGTGATCGGTTCGAGGCTATCGCGCTCTTCGAAATAGCCTCGGACAATCCTGTCCACCTCGGCAAGGTTGTTCTCTGCGACCCGCTGGATCGCCTGCATCGCCGCTAGGACACTAGCGTCAGCCAGCCGGTAGATCACAAACTTTCCCTGTCGCTCCGCTGCGACCAGCCCCGCACGGCGCATAGTCTGAAGGTGCTGCGAGACATTGGCGATAGGTGCCCCAAGCTTTTCTGCGAGCAGATCAACGCTGCGCGGCCCCTGGCCGAGTTGTTCGATCAGCTCGAGCCGTTGGGGGTGGCCCAGCGTCTTGGCGACCAGGGCGAACTGCTCAAACAGGGCCAGCTTCGGTGAGGGACTTGACATTGGATCTTTGCTCAACCATTCAATAGAACCATTGAATATATCAACGCGGTTCGATCCGCAAGGGTTGATCCACTGGAGTGTCATAATGATCCTGCGCCAATTTCTTCACTTCGATCCCGTAGGGGCATCCTATCTTCTGGGCTGCGGTGGCAAGGCCTCGGCGGCGGTCATTGATCCAATCGGCCCCGTCGAGCCTTATCTCGAGGCCGCCTCCGCCACCGGCATGAAGATACTCTATGTGATCGATACGCATATCCATGCCGACCACATCTCGTCCGCTCGGCCACTGGCGGAGGCGAGCGGCGCCAAATACGTGCTGTTCGCAGGCGCCAAGACCAATTTCGACTTTCATGGAGTGGATGACGGCACCACTCTTGAGTTGGGGAACGTTCTGCTCTCGGTCATGCATACCCCTGGACATACCCCTGAACATATCTCGCTGCTGGTTACCGATCGGAGCCGCGCCGAGGAGCCGTGGTTTGTCCTGACCGGCCACACCCTGATGGTGGGTGACATGGGACGTACCGAGCTTGCCAGTAGCGCAGAAGACGGTGCCAAGGCACTATTTGCCAGCGTTGAACGTCTCAAGGCATTGCCTGACCATATGGAGGTGCTGCCTGGAGCCTTTTCCGGGTCGGTGTGCGGACGTAGCCTCAGCGGCAAGCCGACCTCCACCATCGGGTTCGAGAAGCGCTTCAATAAGGCATTCCGCATTGCCGACGAAGACGAGTTCGTGGCGACAATGGTCGCGGACATTCCACCACCTCCGCCCGAAGCCGCATTCAACCGTGCTCGCAACGCCGGGTTGGAGACCGCTGCATGAGCAACAGTGCCGCTTTTTCGGGCAATCCAGTGGACACGCTTACGCGTGGCATTCGCGAGAACCTGACGCAGTTTGTCCATCAACTGCTTCAGGTCATGCTGGTGGGATTTGCCCTGGGCATGATGCGGACAGTCGTACCGGCCCTGGCCGAAGCCGAGTTCGGAGTGGCCCGTGGCTCCTTCATCCTCCTGACGGCCTTCGTCGTCGCCTTCGGCGTGGTCAAGGGTGTGCTGAACTTCGTTGCCGGTCGGTTGTCCGAGCGGATCGGACGGAAGTCAGTCCTGCTGCTCGGCTGGATCGCGGCTTTGCCTGTCCCGTTAATGATCTATTTCGCCCCGGACTGGAACTGGATCGTCGCAGCCACCGTGCTGCTGGGCATCAATCAGGGCCTGGCGTGGTCCATGACTCAGACATCCAAGCTCGACATAACCCGCGCCGATCAGCGCGGGCTGACAATCGGCCTCAATGAATTTGCCGGTTATGTCGGCGTCGCCGCGGCGGGCATTGTCACCGGCTACGCCGCAACAGCGCTCGGTGCCAGAACGGGTCTGTTGATCTTTGGACTGGCCGTTGTGATCACCGCATTGGTGCTGACCCTGATCTGGGTGCGCGATACCCTACCGTGGTCGAAGGCAGAGGCGGCTACCCACCACACCGCCAATTCTGGTGCAAATGCATATCGTCCGCGGTATCCAATCAACATCTCCGCCAACCCCGCGACCTGGGAAGTGTTTACGTTGATGTCCTGGCGCGACCGGCGCATGGCCGCGATCAGCCAGGCCGGTCTCGTCGAAAAATTCGTCGATGCATTGGTCTGGGTCATCTTCCCGGTATTTCTGTTCCAGAAAGGCATGGATCTAGCCTCGATCGGCTGGATCGTCGGCGCCTATGGCTTCGCCTGGGGCGGTTCGCAGCTCTTCACCGGCCGCCTTTCGGACCATGTGGGACGTCACTGGCCCAATGTGCTTGGCATGTGGATCTCGGGATTCGGCGTTGCAATGGTCGTGCTGGGCAGCGGATTCTGGTGGTGGGTTATATCAGCGTCCGTGGCGGGCTTTGGCATGGCGCTGCTCTATCCCAACCTCTCGGCGGCAGTGGCCGACATAGCGCCCCCCAGCTGGCGCGGCTCGGCCATCGGCATCTACCGGTTCTGGCGTGATCTTGGATATGGCATCGGCGCTCTTGGACTTGGTCTGGTTGCCCATTTCAGCGGCGCGCTTGAGGCGACCTTCTGGTTCGTCTCAGGTTCCATGGCGGTCTCCGGCGTTATCCTCTGTTGGTTTGGCGACGAAACCCATCCACGTCTCAACCCGCAACCGCCAAACCTCACCGTTCCAGACGCGCAAGATCAAACATGAAAACCCTTATCATCATCAACGATCCGCCTTACGGCTCGGAAAGACCCTATAACGCGCTTCGACTCGCCCAAGCGCTCCTCAAGGCTGAGCCTGAGGCCGACCTGACCGTATTCTTGATGGCTGACGCCGTTGCGGTGGCACGAAAGGGGCAAACGACGCCTGAAGGATACTACAATCTGGAGCGCATGCTCCGGCGGGTTCTGGCGGGCAAAGGACAGGTTCTGCTGTGCGGAAGCTGCATGGATGCGAGAGGTCTCGCCCAGGCCGATGTCGTTGACGAAGCGGCCAGGAGCACCATGGATGCCTTGGCGGCAGCGACAATGGCCGCAGATAAGGTCTTGGTGTTCTAGCTGCGTACTTCGCCCTGCCGCCATGCGCTCAGGTCAGGCCGCTCACGTTTCACCCGCGCGCCAGAGGTGCGATGTCGGTGGGGCAGCGCAAGACGCCCAGTCACAACGTCACGGTCGTCTATGGAGACTTCTGTCCATGTCGGCTTACAAACTCTACCTTAGCAACATCGGACAGACGGCTACCGGCCCCAAATGAGCCCTCGGCACGCCTGCAGACCTTGTGGCCGCTTTCCGTCACCCTATCACCGCGAGCGGACAGTCCGCTTACCCCCATTGAGGACCCCTGGACCCCTGGACCCCTGGACCCCTGG